>Ga0265295_1008686_pt1 | contig 11191 bp, 9 predicted proteins | sample Munlansysbiofilm_FD_192503 | JGI IMG/M metagenome (GOLD analysis project Ga0265295, IMG submission 192503) | Leachate microbial communities from a municipal landfill in Southern Ontario, Canada - Methane capture system biofilm | ecosystem: Engineered > Solid waste > Landfill > Unclassified ... | reverse complement strand
ATCACCAAGTTGTGCCTCGTGTAGGAAGGTAAAGAAATATTTTAATAATTATAAGATTCCATATGTTGAAAAAAATATATTTAGCACGCCACTTACAAAAGAAGATATTTTTAAGATGGTCATAAGAAGTGAAAATGGGTTTGAAGATATCATTTCTACACGCTCTAAAATATTTAAAGAAAGAAATTTAAATGTTTCAGAAATGAAAACAGGAGAATTAGTAGACTTTATTATTGAAAATCCAACGATTCTGCGACGTCCTATCATAGTTGCTGAAGATGAAATTCAAGTTGGATATAATGATGATGATATCACATTATTTTTACCTCCTGAAATCAGAGAAAGAGAATGCTTTCATTGTTTTGATGAAAAAAATTGTCCATACATTGATGAATTAATCAAGTTGAAAGAAGCATAAAAAACATGGGATTATTTCCCATGTTTTTAATTTTATTCGTTTGTTAAATCAATAATCACATTCTTATTTTTTACCATTGCTTTCTCTGCTTTTAATCTCCTAAAATTGTGATAGATGATAAAGGAGTAGAAGCCAGTTATGGTAACACAACTTATAATACGATAAATTAAGAATACATTAGTGCTTGAATAAGCAAAGAAATAGGTATAATTGGTATACGAGTCTAGTCCTTGTGATAAATTAGGAATATTTATATTAACGAAAAATTCAGAAAAACACAGCCCAATAGTAGAGACTACAAAAAGAACCCAAGAAATAAAGCAAAAAACATTAAATTTATGGGGATTAAATTTGCGATGCTTTTTACTGAAAAGCATAACAACCGCTGATGCTAAGAAAGTAATATAAAGCAAAATAATGTAAATGTTTGCTCCTATTTTGAAATTCCCAAATTGTGTAGATATTTCACTATTGATAGCCATGCGATATGGATTCGTGATGCCTATATAGTAAGCTGTGGTTTTCGCAGCTTCCATTGATTCAGCAGCGTAAATGATAAATTCTTCTCTACTCAAAAATATAATAATTAAAAAATTAACTATAATGATACTTAACATTTGATTAACAATAGATTTTTGTCGCTCTTGTTTTTTAAAAAAACGATATTCTTGTGTCTTTGGTACAGATACATTGTCTTTAATAATGATTACTAATGCAGATAATACAGTGAATGTATTCAATGCAACAAATGTATAACTGGCAAGCTTATGAAAGAATGTAAGATTAACGCTTTCGTTCAAAGCACCAACGCCAAATTTCCCTGCATAGACTAAAACTCTAACATGATATAAACCATTTGAAAGTAGTGTGACTTCATTCGTAACGAAAGAAGTATTACGATAAATACTTTCATAATGAATTCTTGCCTGATTTTCAGCAATAGATTTAATCAATTCTATTGGAGTTAAAAAGACACCAAAGAGCATAATACCAACAATTCCAACGGCAAACAGGACAAATGAAATATTTTCATTTTTCTTATTTTTTAAATAAGCGATAAGAAATCCGCAGCTGATAATATAATATAACATAAAAATAATTGGTAAATTGAGAGCGACTAAAATTACTCCCACTAAGACACCTAAAAATATAAGAAACATAATATCACCTTTTTTACTATGTAAGTATAGCATATTTTTTCACAATTTACAACAACTAAAAGCAAGATAGGGCATGCTTTTGGGATAAAATAAATCAGTATCTTCTTATTATTGTTCATAGATTATAAATTAACTTGAAAAAAAGGTTCAAATAATGTAAAATAATACAATATAGGAGAATAATAATATGGATTATACAAAAGCAGCAAAAAAAATCAAAAAGGATAGTAGTCAATTATACAATATTTTAAAGATTGTGATTGCGGGAATTTGTTTACTGACAACGTTAACTATGTTTTTACCATTATTTAAAATCTATGGAACATTTACAAATGGTTTTATTGAATTAATGAAAGTTGCCTTTCCAGATTTTGATTTTAATAATGTAACAGGATTAGCGATTACTACTTATGGGTTTGAATTTGCTTTTGGTGTTAATGAAGTTAGTTTGAGCCAGCCTTATCATTTAGTAGCGGATGAATTTTTGATCTTTTGTTATATGTTACCATTAGCAATGGGTTTACTATTGATTCCATTTAAAAAGCTAGATCATAATAAACTATATGCAACAATCAAATATTGTGTTATGGGAATGTTGATGGTTACTTTTGGACTATTATTTATGATTTATATTGATGGAGCAACAGAGAGTTTTAGAAATATGTTGGTAGGTGTTTCTACGGAATATGGATTTGCTATTTATGCTAGTGCGGTAATTAAAAAGGTTACTTTACCAATACTATTACAGTTACTATATATTTTTGGCGGTTTCCTTTGTCTTTATTTGGCAACGAATGTAAGCAAAATGAATCAAGAAAATAAAAAAAAGGGGAATTGATTTCCCCTTTTTTAACTAATGCGCTTATAAGCATTATAAGCACGTCTTACTTTTTTCTCTGACTTACGATACTGGATTCCCAGCTCATTAATGATTTGTACAAATTCTTTTTTTCCTGCATGATAGCTCTTAGCTTCATATTCTAACTCATAATCCGTGATGCCTAAATATTGACTCTTATCAATAAATAGAACACCATTATTATAAGCAAAAAACATTCTCAAAGTTGAAAGACTCAAAAAGTTATTGATTTTTTGTTCACCGATTAAATTATTAAGTTCATTTTTTAATTCGCCTTCAGGAAGAACACCGGTAGTTCTTATTTCTTCAAAAATTTCTTTGTTGATTGGTAAATTGAATTCTTGAATGATATATCCTTTTTTCCTTTTTAATGTTAATTCTAAACTTTCCCTTTCCCTTACCCTTAAAGAAGCATCAAGAGCTTTCAATGAAAAACGTGAAGTGTCAAAATAATGATTTGTTTGTAAATCCATACGATTCCCTTTGAATTGATCCATTAGGCGTTCGTATTCTTCTTTTGAAAGAAGGGTTTTGAATTCTACTTCTACAGATTTTTGCATTGCTACCTCCATTTGTTTAATTCTATTATATTATACACAAAGAGAAACAAAAATCAATAGTTTTTTCTTTTTTTATATTTTAGTTTATGTTAGAATATAATTGTATGGTAAGAAGGAAGGAAAATATGAATCAAATCTCAGATTGGAAAAGTTTTTTATTACCTTATGAACTAGCTGTTGGTGGTTTTATTATTAAATTAGAAGCGATAAAAAAGGAATATATTTTAAAAGGGGAGCGTAGTCCCATTGAAATTGTTTCTGGAAGAGTGAAAGCTTTAGCAAGTATTTTGGAAAAAGCAGAAAGATTGGATATTCATATCACAAAAATCCCTGAAGAAATTTATGATATCGCTGGAATTCGTGTTACTTGTAAATATGTTGAAGATGTATATAAAGTTTATGAGTTGCTTTGCAGTCGTAAAGATGTTGAAGTTTTTTTAGTAAAAGACTATATCAAGAATCCAAAGCCTAGTGGCTATCGTTCTTTGCATTTAATTGCTAGATATAATGTAGAAACAATAGAAGGGCAAATCCCAATTAATATCGAATTTCAAATACGAACTCATGCTATGCATTTGTGGGCAAGTGCCGAGCATTCATTAAAATATAAATATTTTCGAAATATACCCGAACCCATTAAACAGCGTTTGGTTAGGGTAGCGGAAGTAGCCGCAAGCCTTGATGAAGAGATGACAAAAATCAAACAGGCTGTAGAGGAAACAGAAGTAGAAAATTCTCGCGATGAGGAATATTCTCTAGATGATTTAGAGATATTTTTAGGAAACATGAAGAAGTGGTGAGATGAATGAAATATGCATTTTATGGTAAATATCAAGAAGAAGATAGACAAAAAATTACATTTCTTGATTATGATGAAAAAAATCCAGATATTGTATTTTCCTTTGGTGGCGATGGAACGATGCTAGAAGCGATTCATAAATATATGAATTGCAGTGATCGGATTAAGTTTGTTGGTATCAAAACAGGTAGTCTAGGATTCTTTACTGATTTTGGATATTCAGAGTTTGATCAAGCGATTGCCATGATTCAAAATAAAGAATGTAAAGAAAATAAGTATAACCTTTTAGAATTTGTTTTTAAGAATAACCATCATGAAGAAAAAGGCTATGCAGTAAACGAAGTGTCAATTGTTAATCCGATTCACACTCAAATTATTGAAGTGTCGATAGATGATAAGTTGTTTGAGATTTTTCGGGGAACAGGATTATTGATATCACCACCGACAGGTTCAACAGCATACAATAAATCATTAGGTGGGAGTATCATTGATCCTAAAATTGAGGCGTTTCAATTAACAGAATTTGCTGCGATTAATAACACGGTTTATAATGCAATTTCTTCACCGATTATTTTAAGTAAAGGGACAAAGTTAACGTTAAAAACAAAAGAATCAGGCAATATTTATTTGAGTGTTGATGGTAAAGAATACAAGTTTATCAACTTAACTGAAATTGAAGTAAGGTTAGCTGACAAGTATGTAAACATCATATCTAAGAAAGATACTTTATTTTGGGATCGTGTTAAAAAAGCGTTCTTAAGGTAAAATAAAAAAGTAGTGAAACCACTTTTTCGGGTAACTACTTTTTATTTTTGCTTGTCCATAACTTCATCGATGATTCCATATTCTTTTGCTTCTTGTGCAAACATATATTTATCTCGTTCTGTGTCTGCTTTAATTTGAGATAAAGGTTTACCAGTTTTTTCAGAAAGGATGAGATTCATTCTTTCTTTAACTTTAAGAATATGTTCAGCTGCAATTTGAATTTCTGTTGCTTGTCCTTGAGCGCCACCCATTGGTTGATGAATTAATATTTCACTATTTGGAAGGGCATAACGTTTTCCTTTTTTTCCAGAAGCAAGTAAGAAAGCAGCCATTGAAGCGGCCATCCCGACACATATCGTAGATACATCAGGAAGAATGTAATTCATGGTGTCAAAAATTGCCATTCCTGAAGTTATACTTCCACCAGGAGAATTAATGTAAAGATAAATATCTTTTTTTGAATCTTCTGCGGCAAGGAATAGTAATTGCGCAACAATAGAAGAGGCAAGGCCATCATCAATTTCCCCACAAAGGATAATGATACGATCTTGTAATAAACGGGAATAGATATCATAAGAACGCTCTCCCATTGAGCTACGTTCAATGACATAAGGAATATAATAATTCATAATAGACCTCCATTGGTTTTTACACTATTATCTTATCATAAAAAGAGGTTTAATAAAAGAAGAAATAATATAAAAACAATGCTTTTAAAAATATACTTGCAAATAAAAATTGATAGTGATATAATTTGTCTATAAATAAAACGATGATAAGAACTAGTAACAAAGTAAATTTTATTAACAGGGAAGATAGGCCATTGACTGAAAGTCTATTAATAAAATCTTTGTGAATTCAACTTAGAGTGACTCCAATCCAGTCCGCAAACGATAGCGTTAAGATGTTTAAGGTGCATAAAGGTTAGCTTTATGAACTGAGGTGGTACCGCTGTAAACAACAGTCCTTGGATTATTCAAGGACTTTTTATATTTTTAGGAGGAAGATTATGATTAGTAAATTAATTGCTATTAGTGCAGAAGCTAAAGTAAAGATTAGTACAGCAAAAACATTACCTGAATTGTATGAAGCAAAAGCTTTATACTTAGGGAAAAAGAGCCCAATGCAAGAAATCCTTGGTAAAATGAAAGATTTTACGATTGAAATGAAAAAAGAAGTGGGACAAAAAGTTAATGAATTTAAAAACATGATTGAAGAAGAAGTGTCAAAGCGTCAAGAAGAACTGTCATCAATGCAAATCAACAAAAAGTTAGAAGCAGAGGCAATTGATGTAACGCTACCAGGAAAGCAAATCAAGAGTGGTAACTTGCATGTGTTGACGAAAACAATTACCGAATTAGAAGATATTTTTATTGCAATGGGATATAAAATTGTTGAAGGCCCTGAGGTTGAAGAAGATTTATATAACTTTGAAATGTTAAATCTACCAAAAGGTCATCCTGCTCGAGAAATGCAAGATTCGTTTTATATCAACCCTAATTTATTGCTTAGAACGCATACATCTCCTGTTCAAGCACGAACAATGTTAGCAGCAAAAGGGAAACCAATCAAAATTGTTTGCCCTGGCAAGGTTTATCGTCGCGATGATGATGATGCTACTCATTCACATCAATTTATGCAACTAGAAGGCTTGGTGGTTGGTGAAGATATTACGATGTCTGATTTAAAAGGAACCTTAACGGAGGTATTCTCAACATTTTTTGGTAATGGTCAGAGAGTTCGTTTTCGCCCATCTTATTTTCCATTTACAGAACCAAGCGTAGAAGTTGATGTATCCTGTTTTAAGTGTAAAGGGGTAGGATGTAGTTTTTGTAAGGGTAGTGGATGGATTGAAATATTAGGTGCGGGAATGGTTCACCCTCATGTTTTAGATATGGCAGGGTATGATTCTACTAAATATCAAGGCTTTGCTTTTGGTATTGGCATTGAACGCGTAACCATGTTTAAATATGGAATTGATGATATCAGAAATTTCTATATTAATGATCCACGCTTTTTAAAGCAATTTTAGGAGGTTTTTATGAGAGTAAAATTAGAATGGTTAAATGAATTAGTCGATATAGAGGGCCTATCAGTTGAAGAAATAGTTGAAAAAATCAATCTATATTCAACAGAAGTAGAAGGAATCGAGCGAATATTATCAGGAACAAATCTTGTAATTGGTCATGTCGTGCAGCGAAAAGATCATCCAGATTCGGATCATTTATCAATATGTCAAGTGAATATAGGTAGTGAAGTTACACAAATTGTTTGTGGCGCACCGAATGTGAAAGAAGGGCAATTTGTAATCGTTGCGCTTGTAGGTGCTGTTTTGCCTGGTGATGTTAAAATAAAAAAATCTAAAATCAGAGGCGTTGAATCAAATGGTATGATTTGTTCGCTTCAAGAACTGGGAATGGAAAAGAAATATATTCCTGAAGAATATCAAGAAGGAATATACTATTTTACTCACCAAGTTAATCCAGGGGATAATCCACTAAAAGAACTTAATTTCGCTGATGAAATTATTGATTTATCGATTACTCCTAATCGTGGGGATTTGATGAGCATGATTGGGGTAGCTTTTGAAGTGAGTGCGATTTTCAATCGACCTTTGAAAAAGAGATTCTTTGATGTCATTGAAAAAGGTGCGAAAACAACGGATGTTGTTAAAGTTAGTATTGATTCTAATTTATGTAATTTGTATTATGCAAAAGCATATAAAAATGTGAAAATTAAGAAATCACCCAACTGGCTTACTTCCCGTCTAATCGCATTTGGAGTACGACCGATAAATAATGTAGTTGATATTACAAACTACATCCTAGCGCTATTTGGACAACCAATACACGCATTTGACAGCGATAAGTTGGGAAACAAGATAAAAGTTAGGCTAGCAACTAAAAATGAAAAAATTGTTACTTTAGATAATATTGAGAGAAACTTACAAGAATCAGATTTAGTGATTACTGATGGAGTTACTCCAGTAGCAATTGCTGGTGTTATGGGTGGACTTGCTACTGAAGTAACAAATGCTACAACAAATATCATTTTGGAAGTAGCTGTTTTTGATCCGCAAACAATAAGAGCAACATCATTAAAATTAGGATTAAGAAGCGAAGCGTCGATTAGATTTGAACGCGGAGTTGATGCGAACAAAGCAATAGAAGTAATTCGATATGCATCATATTTAATGTCTGAATTGGCGGACGCTGAAGTTCTTGTTGGTGTTGCAGTTGCTGGAAAAGAAAATATTGAAGACACCATCATTAAAATTCATGAGAATGATATCAATAAGGTTTTAGGAACAACAATTACTCGTGAAGAAGTCATTGAGGTTTTACAGCGACTTCATTTTCATGTAAACTGTGAAGATAGCATTTATGTAAGTGTTCCTAATCGGCGTAGCGATGTTAAGATTAAAGCGGATCTTATTGAAGAAATCGGGCGAATTTACGGTTATGATAAGTTAAAGATTACCCTACCAAGATCATCGTTAAAAGGTGGTAGAACAAATTACCAAAAAAAGCGCATGAAATTACGCAACGCTCTTGTTGGTTTGGGATTAGATGAAATTTATACGTATACATTAGTGACGGAAACGAAAAACAAGGAATTCGCCTATAATCATTATCAGGGTAGCAAGGAAATTACAATTATAAATCCAATTAACAATGAAAAGAAGTATTTAAGAAGAGGAATTATTCCTAGTATGCTTGAAGTTGCATCATATAATTATGCGCGTAAAATGAAGGATTTGGCGTTATTTGAAATTGGGAAAGTGTATTATGACCTAGAAACGAATCAGGAAGAAGAAGTATTAGCAATAGTAATGGCTAATAATTTCTCTGACACATTATGGGATGGCAAGAATGAGTTTGTTGACTTCTATGTTGTCAAGGGAATTATTGATGCCACGTTTGCTAGTTTAGGTATAGAATTTGAATATCGACCCCTGGACAAAGAAATACAACAGATGCATCCAAAGCGAACGGCAACTATTTTAGCGAACGGTACAATCATAGGCTTTGTTGGTGAATTACATCCAAAATATGCAAAAGACAATAGTTTAGAAGATATTTATGTTGCGGAAATAAAAGTAGAAAAGCTTTTAAATATCAACAAAGAAACGCCAGTGTTTAGTCAAATAACAAAAGTTCCTAGTGTTGAGCGCGATATTGCAATTGTAATTGCTAAAGATATTTTGGCAGCTGATATTATCAATGTAATTAAAAAAACAGATCGAAAAGGATTAGAACAAGTAAAGATTTTTGATTTATATGTCGGTGATAAAATTGAAAATGATGAAAAATCAATCGCCATTAAGATGAAATTTACATCATTTGAAGCACTAACAGATGAAGTAATCAATGGGAAAGTCAATAAAATCATGAAAGAATTAACAAAAGAATTTAACGCTCGTTTACGAGCATAATAAAAGGCCATCAATGATGGCTCAGACCGCTGACAAACTGCCTTTTTGTATTTTAAGAAAAAGGCGGTTTTTTATTTTTCCCATACAAGATATAAAAGACAGCATGTTATAGCTGTTTATCCCCACAAAAGAGGTATATATGAAATAAATCTCTATCTAGACAATATTTACAAATATGAAAAAATGAGTGTTGACAAAGTCAACACTCTGAATCATCATTGATGGCTTTATTTATTTGTTTTTAATTCGTTGATAATGTCATCTACTATTGTTTTTGGTGTCGAAGCACCAGAAGTAATCGCAATCACATTTATATTTTTGAAGTCAATCATTTTTAAATCAGTTATTTTCTCAACAAGATACGTTGTAATTTTATTTTCGTCTTCGATAATTTTTTTTAATGCTTGGCAATTATTACTCATTACATCCCCAATAACCAAACAAATGTCAGCACCTTTGGTTTGCTTAAGTGCCGCTTTTTGTCTTTGGCGTGTAGCACTACAAACTTCGTCAGCTAGTTCTACGAAAGGATGTTTGGCTTTTATTTTTTCATATAGCGTTTGCACTTGTTTATAGGGAAGCGTTGTTTGATTGATTAGCAGTGTTTTGTAATTTATTGGAAGAATATCGGCATTTTCATCAATCAGTTGAATTTTTTCCGATAAACCAAGAATCCCTTCTGTTTCGGGGTGCCCTTTCACCCCTAAAAATAGAATATGATATCCTTCTTTGAGTTTGGCTTTTATAATATTATGCGTTTTTAAAACTTTAGGGCAAGTAGTATCAATGATGTTTAAGCCCTTTTTAAAAGCCAAATCATAAATTTTGTCGCTGATGCCATGCGCAGTAAAAATGATTGTACCAAACGAAATTGATTCGATAGCGGCTTCTTTTTTATTACCATCAAGGACAATAATGCCTTGTTCTTGAAATTGCTTGACAATTATTTTATTATGAACAAGCGACCCTAACATGTAAATGGGTTTTGGTGTTTCGGGGTTTTGTAAGATTGTTTCGATTTGCTTGATTGCGGAAGCAACTCCTCCACACATTCCTTGGGGTGTTACAGTCTTTATTATCATATTATCACCGATTAAATTATATCATTATTGGTTTATAAAAACAAATAAAAACCAGATCAATTAAATCTGGTTTTTTTGTTGGCGAATTCGTTCCACATAAGCCATAATGAAAGGAGCAACTCCTTTGGCATCATTCTCAACAATAGGCTCTGAAATGTAATATTCAAATGTTCCATCACGACGCAAATTGTTTTCAGGACCTAAGCCAGACACCAAGCAGATATTTAAAAGATTTAAATCACCATCATCTTCTTGTAAGAAATGATGGCAGATTCCATCGAAAATTTCTATTCCTCGTTGGGAGTAGGTATCATTAAGAAGCCCCAAGCGTGTACCTTTCAAAACAGCATAAGCAATCATTGCACTACCACTTGTTTCTAAATAGTTACCAAGGTGAGTTTGTTTGTCAACAACATCATAAAACATTTTTGTTTTTTGATCTTGATATTGCAAGATACCATCAATTGCTTCAGTGAATATGTTAGTTAAGGTTAGCTTTTCATGAATATCTGTTTCTTCTAAATACTCAATTACATCAACCAAAGCAACAATAAACCATCCCATAGCTCTTAGCCAGAAGGATTGAGATAGGCCTGTGTTTTTATCAGCCCAAAAAATTGATTTTGTTGCATCATATCCATGATAATAGAGCTGTTTGTTTTCATCAAACATTCGTAAACGGACATTTCTAAACTGATCAACAATATCTTTATAATTCTTTTTGTTGTTTAAGTATTTTTCATATTGAATATAAAAAGGCATCATCATATATAAGCCATCGAGCCAGACTTGATTAGGATATATTTTTTTGTGCCAAAAATTTCCTTCGCTAGTGCGAGGATGCTTGATTATTTGCTGCCGTGTATATTCAATCGCTTTTAGATATTTAATATCAGAAGTAAACTTATATAAATCAAATAGTATTCGACTCTCACAAACGTCATCGGTGCTAAACTTTTCAACATCATACCCTTTAATGGTACCATCTTCATAAACATAGAAATCAACAAATTCAACAACAAAAGCAAGGTACTGATCTATTTTAGTTGTTTTATATAATTCCAATAAAGAAGTCATCATACAACCATCGACATAGTTCCAAACGGGAGAGCG
>Ga0265295_1008685_pt1 | contig 11191 bp, 10 predicted proteins | sample Munlansysbiofilm_FD_192503 | JGI IMG/M metagenome (GOLD analysis project Ga0265295, IMG submission 192503) | Leachate microbial communities from a municipal landfill in Southern Ontario, Canada - Methane capture system biofilm | ecosystem: Engineered > Solid waste > Landfill > Unclassified ... | reverse complement strand
TCCGCTTTGTAATTGCATCGGGAATTACATCCTCTAAGCCATATCCGATTGCAATAAATGACTCACCCCGCTGATTCCCAACTCTAGGCTTAACCAGTATTAGTGCTCCATTATTTTTGCCCTGCTGTCCAATACCCCACTTCTCACCTATCTTAATGGTATAATCTGCCACATCGTAACCCTGAAGATCGCCAACGGTAATGATATATAGCTGGGTTGATGTTGTGTCGTAATAGTTTCTAAGCTTGGCCTCAAGCGCTGATTTCTCAGCATCTGTTAGTATATTGGCAAAATCGTTTACAAGCCTTGGTGGTTGCATTGGCGATGGCAAATCCTGCGCAGGCAGAATAAAGCCTACGCCCATTAGCATTGCAATTGCAATTATTTTTATCCTATTCATTTTATGTCTCCTCAATTATTTCCCAAAAGATATCTCATCTGACAGCTCATTTACGTCATCGGTTTGGTAAGGAAAAAATTCTTTCAACTTTTCACCTGCCATCTCTATTCCTTTTGCCAATCCAGGGGCGAATTCACCATTTCTAAAATACTTTTGCATCTCTTCTTTAATGCCCTCCCAAAAATCATTGGGTACTTTTGCATTAATACCAGCATCGCCCAAAACAGCAAATTGCTTGCTGCTAGCAGCCAGGTAAAAAAGCACACCATTGCGTTGCTCGGTCTTATGCATTTTAAGCTTTGCAAATACGTCAGCCGCTCTATCGAGAACTTCACCTTTGCATCTACTTTCAATGTGAACCCTAATTTCACCTGAGGTATTTAACTCAGCCTGCTGAATTGCAGCAACAATAATTTTTTTTTCAGCAGATGTAAACTGTTCTTGTAACATGTCAATCCTTTTTCTTTGGAAGATACTCTATCCCTATACGTTCAAAATATTTAAGGCAATACTATTTGCTAAAGTCAACTTTAGGTACCTGACTGGCACCTTGATCGGCCTCAAAGTAAACCTTCTTCTCAAAACCAAACCATCCTGAATAAATTACTCTTGGGAATGAACGTATGTATGAGTTGTACGACTGAACAATCTCGTTAAACTTTCTACGCTCAACAGAAATCCTATTCTCAGTACCCTCAAGCTGGGCTTGTAGTTCCAAAAAGTTCTGATTGGCTTTTAAATCGGGATAACGCTCAATAGTAACCAACAACCTCGACAGCGAACTACTTAGTTCTCCCTGAGCCTGTTGAAATTGCTTCATGTTGGCCTCATTAAGATTTGTGGGATCGATGGTAACTTGTGTTGCTTTAGCCCTAGCTTCAATTACCTGAATTAGGGTTTGCTGCTCAAAATCGGCATAGCCCTTAACGGTACTCACAAGATTTGGAATAAGATCCATTCTACGTTGGTAGGAGTTCTCAACATTTGCCCATTGAGATGTAACACCCTCGTCAAGCGAAACCATTTTGTTATATCCGCAACTACTAAAAAAAGGAACTGCAATTACCATTGCTAAAAGGTAAATAAACGATTTATTCTTCATAGCTTTTGTGTTTTATTTAATGTAAAGTTACTAATATCTAATTTATGCTACTCAAAAAGTATGCTATAATTGTAAAGCATACATGCCTTAAAAGGCTTAAAAAAGTTGTAACTTTACATCCCAGAAAACATATTAATTTTACGATATGACCAACGATTCTTTTAAAGATGCCATTCTACAAGGCATTCCAAACGAGTTACCCCAACCAAAAGATTGGGATACAAGCATAAACCATGCTCCAAAACGCAAGCAAATTCTTACTCCAAGTGAGAAAAAACTAGCTTTAAAAAATGCGCTTCGCTACTTCCCCGAAAGATTCCATGTCGTTTTGGCAGAAGAATTTGCAAAAGAACTAAAGGAATACGGGCGTATTTACATGTACAGATTCCGTCCCGATTACAAAATTACAGCAAGAAGCATACACAGCTTCCCTTACAAATCGGTGCAGGCTGCATCCATAATGGTAATGCTTAGTAATAACCTCGACTATGCAGTAGCACAGCATCCCCATGAGCTAATTACCTATGGTGGAAACGGGGCTGTTTTTCAGAATTGGGCGCAATACCTCATCACAATGAAGTATTTGGCAGAGATGACCGATGAACAAACCCTTGTTCTATATTCTGGTCACCCCATGGGTTTATTCCCATCGCACAAGGATGCTCCAAGAGTTGTGGTAACAAACGGAATGATGATTCCAAATAATAGCAGCAAGGACGACTGGGAGCGTTTTAATGCTCTGGGTGTTACCCAGTATGGGCAAATGACTGCTGGATCATTTATGTACATAGGCCCACAAGGCATTGTTCACGGAACAACCATTACTCTTCTTAATGCAGGGCGCAAAAGGCTAAAAGCTGGAGAAACTGATTTGGGAGGAAAACTCTTTGTTTCGTCAGGCCTTGGGGGTATGTCTGGCGCTCAGCCCAAGGCTGGAGTTATAGCAGGTGTAGTTAGCCTTGTTGCCGAAATTAATCCCAAAGCAATCGAAGTACGCCACAGCCAAGGGTGGGTTGATGAGGTTTATGAAAACCTGGGTGAGTTAATTCCTAGATTACTTAAAGCTATAGAACAGAAAGAAGCCGTTTCCATTGCATACCAAGGCAATATTGTTGACTTGTGGGAACGTTTGGCAAAGGATGAGATTGCCGTTGATTTGGGCAGTGACCAAACTTCACTTCACAACCCATTTGCGGGTGGATACTATCCTGCTGGACTAAGCCTTGATGAATCAAACAAACTTATGGCTAGCGACCCCGATAAATTTAAGGAGAAGGTTTACGAGAGCTTACGCAGACAGGTTAAAGCAATTAATAAGCTTACAGCAAAGGGTATGTACTTTTTCGATTACGGGAATGCATTCCTTCTGGAATCGAGCCGTGCTGGAGCCGATATCCTTGCACCCGATGGCGGGTTCCGCTATCCATCATATGTTCAAGACATTATGGGTCCATTCTTTTTCGATTATGGATTTGGTCCATTCCGTTGGGTTTGCACTTCATCCGATCCGAAAGACCTAGAAACTACCGACCGAATTGCACAACAAGTGCTTGAAGATATTGCTAAAACTGCACCTAAAGAGATTAAAGGCCAGCTTGAGGATAATATTCATTGGATAATTGAGGCTGGGCAAAACAAACTGGTTGTTGGCTCTCAAGCTCGTATTCTTTATGCTGATGCCGAAGGAAGGATAAAAATTGCTGAAGCATTCAACAAGGCTGTGAATGAAGGTAAAGTAACTGCACCCATTGTGCTTGGTCGCGACCACCACGATGTTTCCGGAACAGATTCACCATACCGTGAAACATCTAATATTTACGATGGATCACAATTTACTGCCGATATGGCAATACAAAACGTAATTGGCGACTCGTTCCGAGGTGCAACCTGGGTTTCAATTCACAATGGTGGTGGAGTTGGATGGGGCGAAGTAATAAATGGTGGATTTGGCCTTACCCTTGATGGAAGCACCGATGCTGAAAGGCGATTGAAGCAAATGCTTCACTGGGATGTTAACAACGGAATTGCACGCCGCAGTTGGGCTCGAAACGAAGAGGCAATATTTGCCATTAAGCGTGAAATGGAGCGAACACCAAACCTTAAGGTAACACTCCCAAACATTGCCAGCGATAAACTAATTGAAGAGGCCCTAAGAAAATAGTAACCAATAGCAGGGAATGATTTGGTATTTACGGCTCATTCCCTGTTTTTTTTCAAAGCTTCTAAAGCCCTATTGAGGACTAACGGAATAATTTTTACATATATCTTGTATTACGCTAATTTCTTTCAGACATTTGGTTAACTAAAATTTTGTTTGTGAAAAGGAAAATTAAAATCATAACTTTTACAATTCTATCACTAATGTTTGTTGCCGCTTCATGCGATAAGCAAAAGAATTACCCCAAGGATTCAATAGTGGGATCATGGTTTAGCATGGAGCAAAGCTCAGTTTATGGCTACAGACAATACAATGTAAATATTGATTATAATGGTTATGACTCAACCCACATTATAATTTATAATTTTCACAATTTGGGATATGAACTTGAGACCTATGCTAGTATCCAAGACACCATTTTAACCCTAGAGATGACAAGTTCATTTGAAAACATCTCAGGAACTGGTCATATTGAGAGAGACTTCAGTGCGATTTATTGGGAATACACCTATTCTGGTCAAATCTTTGAGTCTTTATTCAGGAGACCCTAAATCAAAAGAAATAGGTTTTTCACCTCCATCCATCTAAAGTATTCAATTACCCACTTTCCCTTTGTTCAGTTCATATTAACAATTCTCAAATAGGCTTGCAGTAAAAAGCCTTTGTAGGTTTATGTTCAATAATACCTATGCGCCTATACATTAAGGCAAACACACTTTCCTAAATGTTGATGTTTAAAAATATTAAACATTAAATACCCTACACAATAACTGCACAGAATAAAAATGGTATTAGATTATACACTAATATTCAACAGATTAAACTATTAAGCTGGAACTATCTGAAATGGAATAACACAATGACTAATTCTCGGAAATAAATGGAATAGAGTGTTATTTTTTTGTGAAGTTAGCTTGACGTAAAATGGAACTTGTATATTTATAAAATGATGAAAACGCAAAATACAACCATAAATCTATTGATTTAAGAACACATCATATACTCTACAGCAAACAAGAATAACTCAGCTGAAAAATAATTATGCCTATACATACATTAACTTTAATCTCTGTATATCTGTTTAGTATATATTATTTATACACTACTTAAAAAAATGTGCATTTAAATTTACCACATCATGTATATTGAATTATAGTATATATAATTAAATATATTTGTAGTGGGGCTTAAAAAAAACAAAACCTATGAAAATTTTCAAAAATGCGAATAAATCCATAGAGCTTATAGATGTTTTTTTGAATACCATTGATCAGGGTGCTTTTATTTTTAAGGAAGGAGTTAAAAACTATCTATTGGGTAATCGAGAGAGTTTCGTTGATAATCTCAAAACCTTATCTAATCTTGAGACTGAAGCTGATATTTCACGTAGAGAAATTGAGAATTTACTTTACAATCAATCTTTAATGCCACAGATTAGAGGCGATATTATGCGTCTTTTGGAAGAAATTGACAACATAATTGATTTGTCTAAGAAAAGTTTATTCCAATTTGACGTTGAAGTACCGAGTATTCCTGCTGCTTTAAACCAGGATCTTATTAAGTTAACAGAACTATCATGCTCTGCAATTGAATCGTTAATACCTGCAGCTAGAGCATATTTTCATAGTCCTGAGAATGTGAAGGAGAGAATACACCGGGTATATCTTTTTGAAAGGGAAGCCGATAAACTAGCCGATGCCATTAAGCGAAAGGTGTTTCAGGAGTTACCCATTACACGCCTTAGTGAGAAGTTCCACCTACGATACTTTACACTCCATATTGAAACACTTTCGGATGCTGCTAAGGCTGCTGCCGATCTATTGTCGATTATGGCCATAAAACGCTCAATTTAAGTCTGTTAAATGCTTTTTCTGGTATTCCTATCTAGCGGTTTGTTTTTGGGATGGTCGTTGGGTGCCAACGACGCCTCGAATATTTTCGGTAGTGCTGTCGGCTCAAAGATGGTAAGCTTTCGAAAAGCCGCATGGATTGCCAGTATTTTTGTAGTTATTGGTGCCGTTTTTCAAGGGCATGGTGCTGCAAACACTCTCACTGACTTAGGCTCGGTGGATGCTTTGGCTGGCGCGTTTACCGTTTCGCTATGCGCTGCCATAGCAGTTTTCCTGATGACCAGATCTGGTTTGCCCGTATCCACTAGCCAAGCTGTAGTAGGTGCTATTATTGGTTGGTCGGCTTTCACAGGACACCAAACCAACCTCTCAGTTCTTTGGCGAATTATGGGCACATGGATTGCAAGCCCTATTTTGGGAATGATTTTCAGCGCCTTACTATTTCTCCTCGTAAGGTATATCCTTAGAAAATCTAAGATTCACGTGATAAAACTCGATTCACTGCTGCGGTTCGGGCTAATTGCAGTAGCAGCATTTGGCGCATACAGCCTAGGCGCAAATAACATCGCTAATGTTATGGGCGTTTTTGTTCCCTCGGCACCTAACATTGTACTAAATTTTGGTCTTTTCAGTATTAACGGAGTGCAAGTACTTTTTTTCCTTGGTGGAATTGCCATCTCGATAGGAATTTTTACTTACAGCAGGCGCGTTATGGAGACTCTGGGGAAAGGTATTCTTGACCTAACCCCCGAAGCTGCATTTGTAGTGATTCTTGCACAAGCATTGGTGTTATTCCTCTTCTCATCGTCTAGTTTTTCTGCTTTTCTAGATAGTATTGGACTCCCCCCATTCCCTCTGGTTCCGGTATCGAGCACTCAGATTGTCGTGGGTGCTGTAATGGGCATTGGGATAATAAAGGGAGGGCTGGAGATTAAGTTTAAACTGCTAAGAGGTATAGGTATTGGTTGGCTTACCACTCCATTAGCTGCTGGTTTTTTAACATACTTAGCATTATTCTTCGTGCAAAATGTTTTTGGACTAGAAGTTTCCAGTACAATTGATCTGGTTGAAGAATTAGCCAATCCATCAAAGGAGGGTATTGTTAGCCATCTCGATCTAACTGTTCCTGCCATTATGCTAATTATTTTTGTCCTTTTAGTACTTCTTGTTTATCTGGTTCTTAGGCAGCAAAAGTTGCGACTGAAGGCTGAAAATCAAGTGTTACATCAACAAAACCAATCTTACACCTCATCAAAAGCATTAAATGAGTTGGAAATTAGGGCTATTCAGATGCAAAACACCATGCTCACCAACAAGTTGGAACTAAAAAGGCAGGAGTTAAACACCATTTTGATGAACATTAGTGAACAGAGAACGTTTCTTGAAAACATTGCCATTGAACTTTGCCGGCTTATAGGCATACCCGATATTCAAAAACGTGATGCTAAGCTCAATGAATTAACTCTTTTACTCAGGCAAAGGATGTCATTTACCAAGGAAATTGACGATTTTTACGAGCGAATAGATAAAACCCATAAAAATTTCCAACTCGTCCTAGTTGAGAAATTCCCCGATCTCACTGATAATGAAAAGCGATTAGCCATGCTCTTAAGGCTAAATTTTGCCTCAAAAGAAATTGCCACTCTTATGAATATAACGCCAAAAAGTGTCGAAATAGCACGATATCGTTTGCGCAAGAAATTACAACTTAAGGAGCGGGAAAACCTAACTGAATTTCTAAAATCATTATAGTATTTTTAATTTAAAACCCTTAACTAATGAAAACAAAACGGACCCTTTTAACGCTCGGTATGCTGGTAACAACGGTTTGCCTAATGCAAGCACAAACCCGAAATATTTCGGGTACAATAACTTCTGACGTTGATGGCAAGCCCATCTCCGAAGTTACAATTCAACTGAAAGGCGCTAAAACTGCAGTTACAACCAACGAGCAAGGACATTATACCATTGCTGTTGATCAAAATTCCTCGGAAATGCTTGTCTTTACTCACCCTAGCTACGACGATTTGGATATCAGCGTGATTAGCAAATCACGACTCGATCTGACAATGACTAGCAACGTACGTACAAATCAGTATGGCCAAGTTGTTGGACGTAAGGCCTTGAGCCCTGAGGCTCGCGATGGCATTCTTACACTTGAATCTAAGGACAAGTCGTTTAAATTCTGGGTTGACATGCGTTTAAATATCGATTTCACAAAACATTTCGATAACTACGACAACAGTATTTCAGCTACTGGAAATGCGGCTGATGCTATTCAACTTTCCGATGGGGGCCACATCCGCAGGGCTCGTATTGCCTTTAAAGCACAGGTATCGGAAAAATGGTATGGAGAGATAGATATTGATTTTAGAGATTTAGAGCTCGATTTAAACGATGTTTACCTGAAGTATTCGGCCAACAACAACCTTGACATTAAAGTCGGGCATTTCCGTGAGCCTTTTGGCATGATGACAAATACGACTTCGCGCTACGTATCCTTTATGGAAAGACCTTTAAGTTCCGAATTTGACCCAAGTCGTCATCTAGGGATAGGCGTTTTATATTCTCACCCTCGTTTTACCACTGGGGTTGGTATTTTTACCGACGAGGCCCTCTCTATTGAGGCTAAGGATGTTGTTCGTAAACAGCAGGCTGGAGTTGAGTTTAGCAAGGCTATCACCGGTCGTATTATGGGCTACGCTTTAAACAAGGATAATCTTACTTTAGGTCTGGGCGTAGGAGCTTCATATCGTACTCCTCAAATTACCGACGAAGGTTTTAACACGGTTCGGGTTAGGGGAAACGATGAGAACCGCACATCCCAAAAAAGATTTTTGGATACTGATGCAGTGAAAAATGTAAAAAATATTATTCTCGCCAATGCTGAAGTGGCCTTTGCCTACAACTCACTCCGTGTGCAGGGCGAATACAAAATGATGACTCTGGATAGAGGACCTATCTACACTGACATCAATTATACCGGACAAAACCTAAACAACGCCAAGTTTAGCGGGTATTATATTGAAGCTGCATACTTCCTATTTGGTGATAAGCAAAATTTCAACTATGGCGATGGCGAGTTTACCCGCGTAAACCCAAAATCGAATAAGGGAACCGTTGAACTCGCTGCACGCTATAGCACTATAAACTTAAACGATGAAAAAGCAGCTGTTTATGGAGGCGAAGGCAAGATTTCAACTTTTGGTGTAACATATTGGGCAAAAACCAATGTAAGGATTGTTCTTAACGCAGCCTATGTTGACCACGATAAATATGCAAGTACAAAATATAACTGGGCAGTTCCAGCAGATGGTTACGACTACGTTTGGGTTGGAACTCGATTTGAAATTGACTTTTAGAAATATATCTTTTAATTAGTTTTCTTAATTTAATATTAATCAAGCACTTAACAATTACAAGTATGAGAAATTTTATGATTAGCGCAATGGCTATTGCCTTGCTAGGTACAACACTTGTCTTTACAGCATGTGATGATGAGGATATAAAGAATGCACCCCTTATCCAAAACACAACGATATCAGGGAGTCAGGTTGGACCCTTTACCGTGTCGGCTACTATTATTGATGACAATGGCGACCTTAAAAGTGCCGAGCTTTTCTACAAAAAGAACGACGTGGCTACTTTTACAACCGTTAACATGACCAAAGGTGAAAATAATGTTTACGCTGGTGTAATCCCTGCACAAGACCAGGGTGATATTATTTACTACTACATTAAAGCGGTTAACTCTGTAGATCTGATTACCTACGACCCAGCCAATGCACCCACAACTACCTACCAGTTTGATGTAACAGGTGTTGATTACTCTAGCATAGTTCTTAACGAAATTTGGGCTGGTGGACCAACTGATGAGCATAAATTTATCGAGTTGCTAAACACCTCCACTGAGGCCATAAACATCTCTGGCATCTACTTCGAGCGTAATGCCGAAGGTAATGTTGGTACAATCCCTGATGGAACAACCCTTGCCGCAGGTGCATATTACATACTGGGTACTAAAAATAACACAGAAAACCCTAACGACCCCAGTGCACCTTATGATAGTTCAATATCCAAAGGATTCTCTGCAAAAAAATCAATCCTCTTTAAGATGTTCTCCCCCTCTGGAAATGTTATAGACATGTTCTTGCGCGGATCTGAAGATAACCTGGATGCTACAATTTCTGATCTTGCACCAGGATCATACTGCAGAATACCTAACGGAACTGGAGGATGGAAAGTAGTAACTAATGCTACTCTTAGAGCAGTAAACGATGAAACTGGAGCTGCTGATATTCCTAACGAATAGTGATTATAACTATAATAGAGTTTGATTTTAGTATAAACTTTTAAATAAATTATTCAGAAGGGTGTTCATTAAGTAGCTTTTACCAAACCAAAGCAAATTGCCTGCCTTATATTTATTGAATTAAGGCAAGCACAGCTAGAAACGTTGATTTTAAAATCATGCTGAGTCTTTATTTCTTCTAGGAAACGGATAAAGCATAATGGTTAAGCAGCTTAATGAGCACCCTTCTGTTTTTTAACTTAAACTTATATGAGTAAAGAAGAGTTGAAAATTGGCGAAATTTCAAAACCAAGATTTGAGTTCAGATCTTTCGGTCTGGATTTCGATGAGGCACACTACCGCATGTCACGTCTATCAATGCCTGTTCCCGAAAAAGTGTGGGAGCGCTACTCAGAGGAAATTTATATCCTTTCAAAAACCAACGATATTAACAACACAAAGATTCGTGATGGCAAAATGGATATAAAAACCTTTGTGAAAACCGTTGATGGGCTAGAGCAGTGGAATCCGTTGATGAAGGGAGAGTTCCCGATCAAAGTTTCAGTTCTTAAAGACGAGGTTTTCCCTGCATTTCAGGTTTCAATGCCAAGTCTAACCAAAGACGTTTACACATACGATGAGTTCATTGCAATCATTAAAGAGCATCCCGACCTACAGGCAGTACGAGTAAGCAAAGAGCGCTATGGTTACATGGTAAATAATACCATTTGCGAATTTGGAATTGTTAAAATCAATGGCGCACAGGTTGTAACCATAAATTCCGAATCAACTGAAGTAGAAGATATCAAAAAAACCATTAAGGATATTGGTTTAGATGGTGTTGAAAACATCAACTACTTACAGGCAATAAAGCGAGTTATTGGAATGATTGACAAACCCTTAGCAAACGAATAGATTATGGCACAGGAAATTGAACGTAAATTTTTGGTGAAGGGCGAGTTTAAACCTTTATCCAATAAGCAAACTCGTATTACACAGGGTTACCTTTCATCGGTTCCAGAGCGCACGGTTAGGGTTCGCATAAAGGGCGATAAAGGGTTTATAACCATAAAGGGTATTGGCAGCCAATCCGGCGCAAGCCGTTACGAGTGGGAAAAGGAAATTCCGGTTGAAGAGGTGAATGAACTGCTAAAAATTTGTGAACCAGGCGTAATTGATAAAATCCGATATCTAGTAACAGTTGGTAAACACACCTTTGAAGTAGATGAGTTTTTTGGTGATAATCAAGGCCTTACTGTTGCGGAAATTGAGTTAAATTCTGAGGATGAAGCATTTCAGAAACCAAGTTGGCTTGGTGATGAGGTAACAGGCGATGCAAAGTATTACAACTCAATGCTAATGAAAAACCCATATACAAAGTGGTAGAAAA
>Ga0265295_1008683_pt1 | contig 11194 bp, 10 predicted proteins | sample Munlansysbiofilm_FD_192503 | JGI IMG/M metagenome (GOLD analysis project Ga0265295, IMG submission 192503) | Leachate microbial communities from a municipal landfill in Southern Ontario, Canada - Methane capture system biofilm | ecosystem: Engineered > Solid waste > Landfill > Unclassified ... | reverse complement strand
CGCCCAGTTCCAGAACATAATTGATGGCCTCGTTAATGCCAATCCCCAGGGGCGCCCCCGGTATCACCGGTCCGGCATCGGCATTGGTTGAATCAATTTGCAGCAGCCCCTTCAGGTCGTCTAACAGGTCTTTTTCCTTAAGTTTATCGTTCATCTTTTTTTAATGATGCCTCTCCAATATATTCAAAACGTTTGATCATAACCCCGCCTTTTTCGATGATTTCGTTCCACATCGCAGCCGGCCGCACCCACAGCCCGCCTTCGCCATACAGGGGTCGGTAAATTACCATGGCTTCCAGGGTTTCACTGTGGCTACCAACCCCAATCACTTCGTATTCATTGCCCTTATAATGCCGATAACGGCCGGGTTTGATTATCTCTTGTTTCACCACTGATCACTCAACTTTCGCTTTCTTCTTGCCGTAAATCGTGATATTATATACAAAGATCCTTAAGAAATTGCCTAACTTTTCTTAAGCCTAACGATCAAATAACTCATTACTTTTTTATACAAAGGAGCTTCTTATGCAAAAATGTTTTTCCTGCGGTATTGAACTTACTGACGATGATATTTACGAAGTAAAAGGCAAGATTTTTTGTGATGACTGTGCCTTAGGCCAGCATAAACTGGTGCAAACCTGTGACCCCAGTGCGGTTCACAGCGCCAAGCTCGATCGCCAGCGATCCGGCCATACCGGAACTCAGGGGCTGACCCCTCGTCAAAAAGAATTCTATGACTACATCGTCGCCAATAATGGGGTAACCGTTCCTCAGTTTGTTGAAAAATTTGGTCTGACCCCTGAGGAAGTCAGTGCGGAACTCAGTGTCTTAAGACATTCCGAGCTAGGTAAAGGACAAAAAAGAGCCGACGGTGTTTATTTTGTAACCTGGGAATCTTGATGTTTTAATATCAATAAGAGTGCAGGACGAATTTTTCAACCGGTATTCTTATTGTTGATTATAAAAAACAATAAAGGAGAATTTTATGAAAACAAGACAGGAAATAAAAGCGATCGCCAAGCAGAACTTTTCCGAAAATTACTGGATCTGTGTCGGCGCAACCGTATTGGCACTGGTCGTGATTGGCGCAGCTTCCGGGGTCACGTCCTTTTTAGGCGGAATAGGTGGTCTGATTATCTGGGGACCGATGATGGTTGGCCTGCAGTTTTTTTCACTATGGATTTACCGTGCTGAATTACCAGCCCCGACCATTGAAGACATGTTTAAAACCGGCTTTTCGGATTTTGGCCGAAAACTGGGGGGCATGCTGTGGATGGAATTATTTGTTTTTCTCTGGTCTTTACTCTTTGTTATACCCGGTATTATTAAGTCCCTCGCCTATAGTTTTACCCCCTATATTTTGGCTGAATATCCCAATGTACCGGCCACCGAGGCCGTTAAGATTTCAATGCGGATGACCGAGGGGCATAAGGGCGAAATTTTTGTGATGTCCCTTAGCTTCTTAGGATGGTTTTTACTGAACGGATTTACCTTTGGTATTCTCGGTATCTTCTATGTGAACCCCTACTTCTTTACCAGTATGGCTGGACAATATGAAGATCTTAAGGAATTAGCACTTCAAAACGGTGTCGTCAGCATCGATGAACTCGTTTAAAACTTATTTAAAACAGGAGGCAGAATTTTTCTGCCCCCTGTTTTTTAATTTGCTATTTCGTTGATTAAGTTGACCATTTCAATCGCCGTCAGGGCACAGTCATAGCCTTTATTGCCGGCCTTGGTTCCGGCCCGTTCAATTGCCTGTTCTATGTTTTCGGTGGTCAGCACCCCGAAGATTACCGGAATTTCGGAATTAAGTGAAACATGAGCCACACCCTTTGAAACCTCACTGCAGACATAATCATAATGGGTAGTCGAACCGCGGATCACTGCTCCCAAACAAATGATGGCATCATATTTTCCCAGTTTGGCCATTTTGGCTGCAATCAGAGGAATCTCAAAGGCCCCCGGTACCCAGGCCACGTCAATGTCATCTTCCTTCACATCGTGACGCTTTAAACCATCAATGGCTCCGCCCAACAGCTTTGAACCAATAAATTCATTAAACCGTGCCACCACAATCCCCACTTTAATTCCCTTTGATACTAAATTACCTTCAAATACATTCATTGTCTTCTCCCTATATTTTATTTTTATATAATGTCTCTTAGTTATAATTTAAAATGTGACCCATTTTTTCCTGTTTCGTTTTTAAATAAAACAGGTCATGACTGGATGCTTCCATTTGGATGGGAACCCGCTCCACCATTTTCAGCCCAAATTCTGACAGACCGTCCATTTTTTTGGGGTTATTAGTTAGCAACCGCAGTTGTTTTATCCCCAAATCGCTTAAAATCTGAGCGCCAATATAGTATTCCCGCATGTCTTCCGGGAACCCCAGTTCAATATTAGCCTGAACCGTATCCATGCCCAGATCCTGAAGGGCATAGGCTTTTAATTTGTTGATCAGACCAATCCCCCGGCCTTCCTGACGCATGTAAAGTAATACTCCCCGGCCTTCTTTTTCAATGGCGGTCATCGCCGCCCCAAACTGGTCGCCGCAATCACAACGAATCGAACCAAAGGCGTCGCCGGTTAAACATTCGGAATGAACCCGGCACAACACCGGGCTAGCACCGCTTACATCGCCCTTAACCAGAGCCACATGATGTTCGCCGTTAAGCTTATTGACATAGCCATAGGCCATAAACTCACCGTATTTGGTGGGCATTTTGGTGACTGTCACCCGCTCCACCAGTTTTTCATTTTGTTTGCGATAGTCCTGCAGATCCTTGATGGTAATGAATTTCATCTGATGGGTCTGGGCAAACGCGATCAACTCCGGGGTTCGCATCATGGTGCCATCTTCCCGCATAATTTCACAGCACAGTCCGCACTCTTTCAGCCCGGCCAATTTGACCAGATCAACGGTTGCCTCAGTATGGCCATTTCTTTCCAGCACCCCATTTTCCCTGGCCACCAGCGGAAACATATGTCCGGGTCGCCGGAAATCTTCTGGTCTGGCATTCTCGTCGACACACTTGATGGCGGTGACGGAACGTTCTGCGGCCGAAATGCCGGTGGTGGTATCGACATGGTCAATGGACACGGTAAAAGCGGTACCGTGGTTATCAGTGTTGTCTATCACCATTTGGGGAACCGCTAGTTTTCGCACCAGTTTTTCACTCATCGGCATGCAGATCAGCCCTTTTCCATAGACGGCCATGAAGTTGACGTTTTCGGTAGTTGCAAATTCGGCCGCACAGATAAAGTCGCCTTCATTTTCCCGATCATCATCATCGGTAACAATGATAATTTTGCCGGCTCGTAAATCTTCCAATGCTTCTTCAATGGTATTAAATTTAAACATAGTACCCTCTCTTATTTTAAATTTCTAAAGTTTTACTAAATACTGCCGTACCGATCAATTGTTAATCTATTGTATGCTGCAAGCTCGGACAGGTTACGCCGTGTCCGCCTTGATGCATACAACATGCGAACAATTGTCGGTACTAAGTTGCACTCTTTGACAAGCTCAAGTTTTTATACCAAGATCACTTTAAAACCCGGCCTCGGTCAGAAAATCAATGGTCAAACCACTGGATTTTTTCTGGTTGCGATCTGTTTTTGAAGGTGGATTCAACAACAGGCTTTCAATATATTTGCCCACCAGGTCGTTTTCTAAGTTGACCAGATCTCCGGATTTCTTGATTCCCAGGATTGTCTGCTTAACCGTGTGGGGAATGATGGACACTTTAAAGCAATCGACTGTCATTCCAATGACCGTTAAGCTGATGCCATCAATAGCAATTGAACCTTTTTCGATGATGTAGCGCAGTATTTTCGGCGGTGCCTTAATCTCAAAGATCACCGCATTATCATCTTTAGTGATTTGCACAATATGACCAGTTCCGTCAATATGGCCGGCCACCATATGTCCCCCGAAACGGCCATTGGCCGGCATCGCTCTTTCCAGATTAACGGCCGATCCGCCTTTTAAATCGCCCAGGTTGCTGCGGTTTAGGGTTTCACTCATCACATCGGCCATCCACTTATTTCCATGGAGCTGGGATACCGTCAGGCATACCCCATTTACTGCCACGCTGTCGCCCAGTTTTAAATCGTCGATGACGAGTTCACCCTGAACCCATAACTGGGAAGAGCGTTGACCCTTAACTACAGCCGTAATTTTGCCAATTTCTTCGATAATTCCTGTAAACATGTCCTTACCTCTTCACATATTCGAGGCAGATATCTTCCCCGAAAATTTTTATTTTTCGGTCCGTAAACTGAAAGGCCTCCGCTGGATCTTCCAGCCCCGGCCCTTCCACCGGAGTTTTGGCCGCCGCACCGCCAAATATTTTGGGGGCCAGATAAACCTGGAGCTTATTAACGATACCGCTTTTTAACGCACTGAAATTCAGGGTTCCCCCGCCTTCCAGCAAAATGCTGTCGATCCCCGCTGCTCCCAGTTTTCGTATCAACTCATTGAGATCCAGATGATCCCCTGCTTTTGAAACTGCTAAAATTTTACAACCCCTGACTTCAAACTGCTTTATTTTGCTCTGATCCTGGGAGCAGGTGGCCAGATAGGTCGGTATTGTCCGGGCCGTTGCCACGACCTGTGCTGACAACGGAGTACGCAGATGCGTATCGCAGATAATCCGGCTGGGGTTTCTGCCGCCCGCGATCCGGCAGGTCAGCTGGGGATCGTCCTGTAAAATAGTGTTGACCCCGACCATAATTCCGGTAACTTCATTGCGGGTCTGATGGACCGCCTGCCTGGCCTCTGCCCCGGTAATCCATTTAGATTTTCCGGTGCGGGTGGCAATTTTGCCATCCAGGGTCATGGCGTATTTCATTAACACATAGGGGGTTTTGTTTTTAATATAGTGAAAAAATACGGCATTCATTTCCTGACAGGGCGTTTCCCTAACCCCGGTTATCACCGTAATCCCCTGCTGTCTCAGGATCTCAATCCCTTTTCCACTAACCAGCGGATTGGGATCGAGGGATCCGATCACCACCCGGCTGATTTTATTGTCAATGATCGCCTCGGTGCACGGCGGGGTTTTACCATAATGACAGCAGGGTTCCAGCGTCACATACAGCGTTGCCCCGGCCACCGACTGAGTACAGGCTGCCAGAGCCTGGCGTTCGGCATGAAGTCCGCCATATTTTTCGTGATAACCGCTGCCGATGATCACATCATCCTTGACGATCACCGCTCCCACCAGAGGATTGGGATTTACCTGACCCCGGCCTTTTTGGGCCAGATCGATGGCCAGATCCATATATTTTTGATGATTTTCCACACGTTCTCCTCTCTCAAAAAAGAAAAATACCCTGATGTCATTCAGGGCAAAGGGGTTTTTTACAGATCTACGTATTCTTTGTATAAAAAAAACTCTGAAATGATTACCATTTCAGAGCTAAATAAACAAAGATTCATTAATATACAAAACTTTATTATCTTCTTTCATCCAGACTTTAACTGTCGGCCTCGGAATTACACCGAATCATACCTTGCGGCTCGTGGGCTATACCACCGGTAGGGAAACTATCCCTGCCCTGAAGACTTACTATTTAATTGATTAAACTTTAACATAATTGATATATTCCTGTCAATATATTAAAAATTATTTTTCTTTATGATCTTTTTCGTTTATAATAGGAGCATGAAATATTAAGTTAATTAAAGAATTTTGCAAATCGAACTGGTAATTACGTAATGTGCGGGCGGTCACGGATCGCCCCCTACGTTAAATATTTAATTCAACTTATATAACACTAGCTGTTATGATATTTTCCGAACATTTTGAGAAAGGACGGAACACCTGTGCAGTGGTTTAAAAAAAGCCTGATCCGCCGGATTGGTACAATTGTTATCGGATTTATTATTGTCGCCTTCGCTGTTTATGGGGTCATTTCCATCCAAATGTTGAGTGGTTTTTTTGAGGCGCACAGCAAGATCGAAATATCCAAAGATGCTCAACAGATTGCCACTGAAATTGACAAATTTATCGAAAAGAATATTGTCATCGTGGAACAGATGAAAACCAACCAGGATTATCAGTCCATTACTGAAGCCCTCAATACCCGGGCAGAAAAACGGCAGCATCCGCTGTTTGGGATAGTGACTCAGGAACTCCAGGCGATTAAAGCCTCCGACCCCAATATTTCGCTGGCTTACATCGGCGTGACAAAATCTAATGATGTGATTTCTTCCACCGCTGAGTTTGACCCCAAACCAGACTATGATCTAAATAAGCGCCTCTGGTATGTTGAAACCTTAAAATCGCGGGGGATAACAGTCACCAGTCCCTATATTGACATCGTCACCGGAGAAATGGTGGTTTCCATCACCACCCCGATCCTAAAAAACAACAACGTGGTTGGAGCCATGGGCATTGATTTATTAGTATCGGATATTTCCAAACTGATGGATACCTACAAGGTGGGAGAAAATGGCTATACCCTATTGATTAATAAAGACGAAACAATCTTTTATTATCCCAAGGATCTCAAGGTTTTTTCTGCCGCCGGCGCCAATCCTTTTGCCTATCTCGATGGCTATATGGATCAGTTAACCTCTGGCAACAGCGGCATCATTGAATATAATCTGGCGAATAATGCCAAATATATTGCCTACGTCCCTACCCAGTCTTCCAACTGGATTGTGGCAACCGTGATCCCCCGGTCCGAAGTCCTGGCCCCGCTGAATCAGTTTATATTCAGTTTGTTCGTTATTTCGCTACTTCTGCTTTTCCTGATCACCCTGTTTATTAGACAGATGACCCGGCTTATTTCCGAACCGATTGTAACCATTTCCAACTCGGTTGAAACCTTCAGCCAGGGTGATCAGAAAATTAATCTACCAGATACACTTTATCGCCGGGATGATGAGATCGGCATTTTATCCCGCGGACTACAGATGATGAGTCACCGGATTACCCAGTATATTGCCGAAGTCCAAACCAACAATCAGGCTTTAAATGAAGAAATTGACAAACGCCAGGGGGTTCAATCCCAGCTGGAGCTGATTTTGGAACTATTATCCGGGACGGATGAAGGCATTTTTATCCTGAATAATAGCTTTTTCTGTATCTACCATAATGCGGCTTTTTCCAGAATAATCGGCTTTCCGGAAACAGAAATCACAACTATCAACCTATTAGAAAAAAATATCCTTATCGATCAACCGCTGCTGGACAGCCTGGAAATGAATCCGGTCTGGTCCGGTGAAATTGAATATGCTTTGGATTTAGAAGAAATCCTATTTCTTTTTCTGCGCATCAGCAAGGTGAAAAATAGTGCGGATAATTACTATATCGGTAACATTATCAATCTCACGGCCCATAAGCAAATTGAAAAAGATATCCACTATCTCAAATATTTTGACCATCTGACGAAACTCAACAATAAGCTGTTTCTGGATGAATCAGGAATAGAACTCATTAATGAGGATACCGATAATGTCGGTAACTATGCCCTGATTCTGATCAACATTGATAATTTCAGAATTATCAATGAGGCCAAAGGCTTTGATTTCGGCAATAAGGTGTTGATTGCCCTGGGCAATCGTCTTAAAAGCCTGATCAGTAACCAGGATTTATTGGCTCGCCTCGGCAATGACGAGTTTGGAATCCTGAAAACCTATGTCTCTTCCAATGAAAATTTATATGAATATATTCTGGGATTAAGCAAGGCTTTGGAAAAACAGATCGCTATCAATGACGAAGAACTCATCGTTGATGTCAGTATCGGGATCAGCCTCTATCCCAGTGATGCCAACCACTATGCCAAGCTGTTAAAAACTGCCGCTTCCGCCCTGAACAATGTGAAAGCCAATAAAGGCCGCCGTTTTGAATTTTATGACAAGGAAATCAATAGCCTCTCAATTCAAAAATATGAGCTGCAGAATAAACTACGTAATGCCCTGAGCAACCATGAATTTCTTCTCCACTACCAGCCCCAGGTGGATATGGCCACCAATCAGACCATTGGTCTGGAGGCTTTAATCCGCTGGAACAGCCCTGATGGTATGGTTCCCCCAGGAAGCTTTATTGCAATTGCTGAAGAATCAAATCTGATTATCCCCCTGGGCGAATGGGTGCTGGAAAACGCCTGCGAATTTGGAAAAAAATTGGCCGCCATGGGTTATCAAACGCCCATTTCAGTTAATCTGTCGATGCTCCAGTTTAAGACCCCTTATATCGGCGAATTGATCCAGTCGATCTTGATCCGAACAAAACTCCCCCCGGAGCTATTGGAACTGGAAATCACCGAAGGAATTCTGATGGATAACGAAGATGAATGCGAATCGATCCTCAGCGAATTCCATAAGATGGGCATCCAGGTCTCCATCGACGATTTTGGCACCGGTTACTCCTCCTTGAGTTATTTGAAAAAATTTGCGGTGGATAAGATCAAAATCGATCGTTCCTTTATTAAAGGAATTCCCCATTATGACAACGGCACCATTGCCAAGGTCATTATTGAACTGGCTGGTAATTTCAATCTTCAGGTTATTGCCGAAGGGGTGGAAACCCCAGAACAGATTGACTTTTTACTTAAAAACAATTGTCACGTTGCCCAGGGCTTTTACTACGCCAAACCACTTGGCGAAGACGAACTGCTGGCTTTTATGGAAGCATCAAAAAGGGATAATGGCTAAGCCATATCCCTGCGGTTGTCGTAAACTACCGTACCGACCAATTATTAATCTGTTGTTCGCTGCGGAATCGGACAGGCGATGCCGTGTCCGCTCCGATGCGTACAACATGATGTAACAATTGTCGGTACTAGGTTATCTTTTTTGACAGTCTGAGGGATAATGGCTGAGCCATATCCCTTTTTTTATTTAACCCGATCCGCTTCAATTGTTGTGGTGTTATTAAAATAATTCACTAAAAGGTAAATCGCTGTGCCAGGGTTTCCGGGTGATCCGTGATCATCGCTTCGCTCATGATGCAGACTCCTTTGGCGCCAGCCATCAAGGCGATTTTATAGTTTGTTTCGCTGATACCACCAATGGCAAAAACCGGAATGTCGACGGAATCGCATACTTCTTTGAGAAAACGCAGTCCCCGGGCTGGTAAACCTTTTTTGCAGTCGGTGGGAAAAACATGACCGGCGATTAAATAATCGGCTCCCAATGCTTTCGCTTCCCCAGCCTGTGCCACCGAGTGAACCGATACCCCAACCCGAGCGAATTTTTTCAGCTCTTCAACATCTCTTCGCATGTCATCAATGGATACCTGAACGGCTCCTATCCCTAATCGATCTGCCACCGCAATGTTCTGATTGATAATCAGATCTACCTGGTGCCTTTCACAGATTTCTTTCACTTTGATGGCCAACTCTTGATAGTCTGTTTCACTTAGTTCTTTTTCCCTTAGCATAATAGCATGGGGTTTCCCGCTGGCAATTTTATTGATGCGATTTTGAAAATCGTCTGTACACAATGTCTGGTTAGTTATACAAATCAGCATATTCGACTCCTTCATTTTTCTTGCTTATAGTCTATCATATCCAGGCAAAAAGAAAACCGTAAATTGGTAGTTTTATACTCGGATATAGTCGCTGTAAACCGGTTGGAGCCCCCGCTTTAAAATCATCTGGTGCACCTCCCTGACGCTTCGGGGATCAGAAATCTCAAATTGTTCATCGCCTTTTTCTTCCTCTTCATGGCCGCCCACCCCGACTCTGACCCCAGCGGAAATTTTTGTCGCCACCATCCCAATGACATGATCACGAAACCCGGCCCGTTCACGGGTTGAGATGGTGATCCCCGCAAAGGGCATCAGCAATCGGTAAGCCAACATCACCTGTAGCAGCTGTTTCTCATGGACATCATTGGGGTTGTTAGCGGCATTGTTAATAAACGGTCTGAGCCGGGGAGTGGAAAAGCCGATTTCAGCATGGGGATATTTCTGTAAAATAAAAGCAGCATGCAGCCCGATGGCAAAAGCGTCTTTTCTAAAATCATCCAAACCCAACAGCGCCCCGAAGGAGACCCCCCGCATGCCCCCTAGCAAAGCCCGCTCCTGAGCATCAAACCGATAGGGAAAGACCCGCTTGGAGCCACTTAAATGAACCTGTTCATATTTGCTGAGATTATAGGTTTCCTGATAGACCGAGACAAAATCGGCGCCGCAATTTTTAAGATCGGCATACTCATCAGCATTCAGGGGATAGATTTCAATCCCCACGGTAGAAAAATATTTTGCTGCCAGCTTAATCCCTTCACCAATATAGTTAACTCCGGAATGATGGCGGGATTCTCCGGTTAAAATCAGGATTTCCTTCAATCCGGTTTTGGCAATGGCTTTTAATTCTTCTTCCATTTCAGCCATCGTAAGCTTTCCGCGGCGGATTTTATTTTGGCAATTAAATCCACAGTATACACAGTTGTTTTCACAATAATTGGCAATATAAAGGGGGGTAAACAGACCGATGCTGTTGCCAAAGTGTTTTCTGGTTTCAATAATGGCTTTTTTTGCCATTTCTTCTAAATATGGTGTCGCTGCTGGTGATAATAAGGCTCCATAATCTTCTATCGATAAATGTTCTTTTCTTAGAGCCTGTTTTACATCTCCAGCTGAAACTTTTAAATAGTCATAGTTATCCACATTTTTCAAGACATTATCCCGAATATCCGATGTAATAATCTCCATCCCCGGTTGATATGCCATCGGATCGGTTCGTTTTTTTATCATCCTAGTCCTCCAAAAATCCGGTCAAAGGACTGGATGCTTCACCATGGGTTAAGACCCGACCCAGACCAGCCAGGTAGGCATTTCGGCCCGACTCAATGGCCTGACCAAAAGCGCGGGCCATCAGCGGAATATTTTTGGCCGTCGCCACCGCCGTATTACACATCACTGCATCAACCCCCATTTCCATCGCTTCACAGGCCTGAGACGGCCGCCCGATGCCGGCATCGACAATAATCGGAACTGCGATTTCATTGACCAGAATCTCAATAAAATCACGGGTGCTCAGTCCCTTGTTGCTACCAATCGGCGCAGCCAAAGGCATTACCGCCGCCGCCCCGGCACTGACTAAGTCCCGGGCGACATTTAAATCTGGGTACATATAAGGCATCACCACAAAGCCGTCTTTTGCCAGGATTTCCGTAGCTTTAATGGTTTCATCGTTATCGGGAAACAGATATTTGGAATCCTTGATGACT
>Ga0265295_1008681_pt1 | contig 11195 bp, 13 predicted proteins | sample Munlansysbiofilm_FD_192503 | JGI IMG/M metagenome (GOLD analysis project Ga0265295, IMG submission 192503) | Leachate microbial communities from a municipal landfill in Southern Ontario, Canada - Methane capture system biofilm | ecosystem: Engineered > Solid waste > Landfill > Unclassified ... | reverse complement strand
TGATGCCAGCCGTTCATAAAATATCGAACGTATAACCCTTTGTTACATCTGTTGATTTTTATTCTCATTCCCATACGTTGTTCAAGTCATCATCATAAGCACAAACAGCCCCTGTGGTTTTGGCTTCCCAATCCACTTTGGATATTGCCACGTAATAGCCATTGCTATCGAAGCCGTCAATGTAGGTGCCGTCACTCCACTTTGTTTCTACTAGGTTATCGGCAAGCCATTCTTGGGATTCGATACAAATAGTCCTATAAACACTACCATCATTACCTGTGTAAGTGCCTACTTGACCATCTGTTAAAGCAGTCGTTGGGTTACAAAGCCTTATACCTGCACCTCTATTTTTTACAGAAGAAGATACACTAGAAGTACCTCCATTTAGTTTAAATAACATTGCGTAAGGAATATTTGATGCAGTCTCCGTTTGTAAAAATATTTCATGGTAATTTTTGATGCCTACAAAACCTGATGCCTCCCGAGACCCACCCCCTTTTATATTTAACTTTAGTGTATTTTCCCCATTATTCCCAATATTCCAATAAATGATACCAGCCTCTTTTAATTTTATCTGAGGATTCATAACGTCTAATACATACCCAGCATTATTGTATAACAATTCTCTATCAGATTGCGTTGGAACTTTCCATCCATTTGCACTTTCTGCTGGATTAACAATAGACTGACCTCCCGACTGAATTTGCGTTGCATACCAATTGTAAAGCAAGCCGTATTTTATAGTAACCTCACTAACCACCCCATTAACCACTATATTTTTATTTACGCCTGTTGTTGTGTTCGCGATAAAGGCGTTATTTTCCCCAACCGTTGCGCTGTTCATTCTTACATAAATAGTCCTTTCAGAAACTACACCGCCAATAGGGCTTATAGTTATGCCAGTTACCCACGCTGCATTATCGCTTGAAATTTCCCAGCCAGCAGGTGCATTTATTTGAACGTTACTAATTATATTTTCGCCTTTGATTGTGTAGGTCTGAACATCGCTTGGCATACCTTGCTTAGCGGTGAAACTCATTGCATACTTAGAAATATATAGCATAGGTGGAGGCAATATATCAGGCAAAACTAAAGGTGTAAACGCTCCAACCTTAGCCCAAACATTTAGCGCAAAAGTAACGTTTGCCCCTATGTTATTACTACTCCCAAATCCAAAGGTAGTGGGATTCATTGTACATTGCTTCCAGCCGTCATCGGTTAATAGATGGATGTATTTAGAACCCAATAGCCCCGAAATAGCGTTTAGTTGCCGTTTCGTTAACTGGTCATCACCCAGTTGAATAGTGTATTTTAAATCTAAGGCAGTTGTTGTTAACGTTTCGGCTGCACCTCGGAAAGCCCAATAATGCCAGCCCTCGTAATACCAGCGCAAATAGTATATCCTTATCCGATGTTTAACCGCTATTCTCATATTAATTTTATTTCGATGTAATCACAAATCGCTTCAATTTGTGCCTCGTCAATTTTAATACTATTCAAATAACCTTTACCAGCATTATTCAGAACGTCCGTTTTCGTACTTAAAAGACCGCCGCTTGCATCGTAATTTTTGCGCTCAAACGTTATAGAGTTCTTCGTTGGCTTCCAAAAGAACTGAACATCAAAGGGAGTCCCCAGCCAGTAAGTTGGCTTATCGAATAGGTTGAAGAATTTGCCATTCCAATACTCCCACAAATTACACCCCTGCTCTTTGCTTCTAACCGCATAGGCATAGTACCAAGTGTGCGGCTCAACTGTGAATGCATTTGTATCTCCATCAAATCGCTCTCTATATTCCAGTTGAAACTTACCGCTTTGGTTTACCTCAACATCGCTAACATTGACGTAAGCCCCTACCTTATCCATTTTTATTTTAGATTGCAAAGAACTGCTAATGTCGGCTTCAATTACTCCGTTGGGGCTGGGGCTGAACCGCCTTGTCGTCTCCTCGTAAACTCCATTAATCTTTAGCCTAATCTCTAGGTATGCATTGGGTGTATCAATAGGTGAAATGATATACTTCCAGTCTGAGTTTAACCTTAACTCAAATGACCGTGCAACAGTTACCGAACCATTAACAGTGCTTACAATAGTTAGTTTCACCATCTTATCCAACTGCATATCATAGACAAGTATCTCGCCTCCGTTAACCCCGATAACACCCATGTCATGATTTATCGTGGCGTTACCAGAATCAGTTACGCTCAATATTGATGCATCCTTTTTTTGAAAAGTAAATATAACAGGGCACTCAGTCGCAACCAAATATGATGTTTCGGCTGGTGAACTATCTGGTATTACTACCGCTGGTATTCCCTCAAGTGTTATCATAACTTTACTAAATTAGATGTTATTTTTAATGCTGCTTGGTGTATATCTTTTCTAATCATTGCCACTGATTCCTTTATTATCGTGTCGTAAATGTCAATGTATTTGCCGTTTCTATAATGCTTCGTTCCGTGTTTATTAATATACCATGCCAACCCTTTAGCCTCGTTAATTTTGCCCTTGGCTGTTTTGCTCGTAAACATATTCCGCTTATCCATCCAAGCATAAATGGCTTTCCCGAAATCGGTAAGCTTGCCAGGCCCTGCTTTGCTCCCTCTTTTTGCGGGGCCACGTCCATATTGAACAACAGAGAACCAATAAGGTACTAATATTTTACCTTTGGTCGCATCACCCTCAACATGCACTAACCTACGAATCGAAGGGCTAAGCGGCTCGTTATAGAATGACTTACCCTCTTTGAATATCCTATCAACTATCTTGTCTAAAGAATCTTTAACATTGAACGTATCCATATAAGTCGATTGCTTTAAATGTCATACTCCAGCCTATTGCATTGAAATCTGATTGCGGTTCTTGAAACTTGTTAACTGGTATTGTTTTTAAGCCCTTTATCAAACCCGTTTTAATTAGATTTGCTACAAACGATTTAGAGCACGTTCTAAGGCTCTTTAATAGTCCGTAGTTCATATTAGCCACTTCTTCAAAGTTAACCTGCGAAATGAACGCTATCTTAATCATAACAGCATCATCAATACCGTTCGAGTTAAGAATAAACTCAGACTCGTCAAACTCATCAATCAAACAAATAACATCACCTCGCTTCTTCTCATCGAGTAGAATGTTCTGCATCGCCTCACGATCATAAATAACCTCGGTTGCTCCTGCCTTCCTTGCTGCCGTTTCTAAGATTGTTTTCATTTGTTTTGGGCTATTTTAATTTGACTGTAACGCTCTTGAAAATCTTGGCTTTCTTTTTCACTCCAGAGCAAAGCAAAAACTACATTGTACTCTTCCATGTGAGCATCGGTTAGTTTAACCTTACACTTATCTGCTATCAATTCTAAAATATTGAGGTCTGAAAATGGTTGCAACTTATCAATCTCCGCTGCCTGCATTGCCTTAGTTGGAGGTCTATTTAGTTTCTCGTTCTCAATCGTAACCATTTCAGTAAACAGATTTACCAACCTAGTCAGTACTGGATAAGCCTCAAAAGCATGGCACTTGGTAATCCTTTTGTAAAACTTCATCACTCGCTTTTCGCTAAATGGCTTGCCCGTAACAATAGGCTGATAGTAATTAGCAAGAAAAAACATATACGTCTCTAAATCGCTTTTATGCTCGGTTGCCATTAACAACCTTTGACCCCAGCAAATATTATCTCCTAAATCATTTACCGTTATTGGCACTGGATATTGTTTCAATCCTATCCTAATGTTATACGGTACGGCTAATCCTGCCAGTTGCTCAATAAGAACGTTGTTCTTATCTAGTCTAAATAATCGTCTAAGGGTTAAGTAGTTTAATGTCATGATTCAAATATACATTAATTATTTTAATTATATGAAGGTACTTTGAATTTTGCGCCTTTTGGTCTGGGTGGAGTTTTGGCAAAACACATAACAAAAGCATCCGCAAGGTTCGGACTTCTTACTCCACGCTTTGATAAATCGTTTTTGCTTTCTACTTTAAACTTTCCTGCATTGTCATAACTTCGCCTAGGAGTGCTAAGTTCAGTTAGTAACAATTCAAGGTGTTCGCAATTTGATGAGATGCTTATAATATCGCTTGGGTTAAATGGTAACCCTTTGGTAATTGCGTTATGAGTTATTAAAACCCTATCGCCAACGCTCTTCCATGATTGCGCTTTTACGTTTGAAAAGTAATCCTTATTTTTTACTCCAACTTCATAATCTAACTCTTTGCCAACAACTGCACCTCCTGAGTTAAACGATTCAACTTTAATAAATACCCCATCAATTTTATTCAGTTCCTTAATGTTCGATCCAACCCCTGCACCTACTCCTATACTATCATATCGAACAAATGAACCGAACTGCTTTGCTTCATTGCGTACGATTTTAGCACTTTTAACAAGTTCATCCTCACCACCCTTCCATTGCTTTATTTTTGTGATTAGAATGCCGTGTTTATTCGCTAAAGCGTTAAGGTCTTCCCCACTATCCGCCACGTCATAGCCTGTAATCTTTTCGCCTGATACCTCAATTTTTAGTTTTAAATGAGCATCAATGCACGAGTTGAGCCAACTGCGCTTAATAATTACCGCATCATCATCCTGCAACGGCTCGCCCTCGTAAACGTGCAGGTATTTTTCATAATCAGTCGCTTTCATGTGAGCGATTGCCTCCTTGCTCACATCAGAAAGGAAAGGATTTTCGTCATAGTTGATTTTTCGAACAAGGGCGTTTGGCGGCGGGTCGAGTACGAAATTCTTATAAACAAAATCGGTGGCTAACCGTGGATTAAAAATCATCCAAATTTCTGACCCCTCCTTACGAATTGTGGGTAGTAGTATATCCCAAGTTTCTTCAGTGATGCTGTGGCTTTCCTCATTCCAAAGTATATCAACCCCCTCATAACTTTTTACCTCCTCTATGTTTCGGGCTAACCCGTAAAAATTGAACTCAGCACCAGTTACATTGTTTACGATTTTATTTTTTAAAATGGTGTAATTATGGCGTAACCCAAAACGGTCAATCTGATGTATCAGCAACGTATAAACACTCTCCTCAATTCTGTTCTGAAACATACGGGTACACAAAAAGCGAACGGGTAACTCGTTCGCTAATCTAATTGCATTTGCTGCTGCATCCCAACTTTTTGAACTATCACGCCCGCCATAAAGAATTTTGAACCGTGCCTCGGTTGTCCAAAAATCAAATAAATTAGGGTTCATGATTGCATCATCCAGCATCATTTTTTTTCTTGCTTCTATTTTTGTCGTACCAATCCACTAAAGTTTTTGGTGCGGTTGGACTCATCGAGCGGTCGCTGCTCTTGTGGTCAACTTCTGAAATATGCCTTATATTCCATTCGCTAAACTTCCGTTCAATAATCCAAGCCCAACGCTGCCACGCCTTATCATCGTTTTGGAGTTGCTCAAAAAGGTTAAGTTTTTGATTTATAAGTGCTTTTTTTATAAGAGACAAAAACTGGGAGTAGAATAGATTATTTTCTTGACTCCCAGACTTCCAATTTTTAAATGAATTATAGTGTATCTGTTCGTTTTTCGGCAAATATGAATTAACCCTAATAACCAATTCCTCATCCGTTAAATAGATAACCTCATCAACTACCTTTTCAAACGCTTCAACAAAATTAGCAGTTAACACTGACGGTCTACCCCCCTTATTCTTTTTTGACTTCTCCATTTAAGCAAATATACAAAAATTTATTTAAATGTCAACAATTCAATCAGCGTTGAGTTTATCCCCCGACGCCTAATAATATGCCCATCCTTCTCGAGTTGCTGCAATTCCTCAACTGTTGCACCCCACTTCTTGACGTCGATAACGTTGAAATAAGGCCATCTAGTCACATCGTAGACTTGTTGTAATTTTTGTAGTGTTGTGGATTTCATTGTATTTGGGTTTAACCAAAACACCCCTCCGAAACTCACCGCCTATCAACTCGGGTCATTTCAAAAGGGTGCTGTTAATTTCTTTTAAGTTACTCATATTGATAGGCTGTAACTGTGTTTACAAATATACGAAAGATATTTGTTATTATCCTGTAATATTGTCATAAACCTCAATGAACTCATCAAACGATTTAATGATGAAGTATTTCGCTCCTGCCGCCTCAACACTCTGCTGAAACTTTATCTGGTCGGGTGATTGCTTATCCCTGCCTATTTTAATTTCAAAATAGTATATCCTACCGTTTATCACACCTTGCATATCTGCACTCCCCTTTGTCGAGGTGCTAGGACGCCATTCTATCGAACCAATCTGCTTTTTAAAGCCCAGTACATCGGTAACTATCTCTCGGTTGTCAACAGGCACACCCATCGTGTTAATGCGCTCGCAGTGGTGACCATTGAACGTCATAAAGTCCTTAATACACCTCTGTAGCCCGTTCGCTTTCTTATCGCTATAATTGTGTGGGGCTCTGGCATATTCTGGTACTAACGGGTACCGCTCCCGTGACCGCTCCAAAAATAGGTCAATCAATCGTTGCTTGTTTTCTTTCGTCATATCGTTGCATTTTAGTGTTTGTTACAATGTTACAAAATGTTACAAAGTGAAAAATAGTTTGTAACACTGTAATTACTTGATATACTATTACTTATACTATTTTGTTACAAAGTTACAAAAATAATAGAAAGTATAAGTAAATTAACTGTTTTAAAAAAAATACAATGGGTTTAGTTTTCTCGAAATTCTGTAACATTGTAACAAATCGCTACAACTCGCTGTGTAATAATAACTTAAAATGTTACAACTTTGTTACAATGTTACAAACTTTTGTAATTAAAACGGCAAATTACCATAATTGGTATCCTTTTCGGTTGTTACAAAATTTTCAGTTTCTCCGAAGTTTTTAGTTGTTTTTATAAAATTCTCCCTTAAAAATGTATAAGGTCTCCCTGTTTTTGTTATTTTATCAAAAGGTTCATACCGAATTATGCTGTCTTCTGGCTCTAATTTGAATTCTCTTTTTAGAATAGACTTAATATACTGCCTCCCAATCTGTGAATTGTTGTGAAACCACTCATCTTTTAAATCTACAGGTGCAACCATAAGCCTATCTGAATGGCAATTCTCAAACCACGATGTTATTAGTTCGTCTAACTCTTTGTACAACCCACTTTTCGATTCGTCTTTAACCTTTCTTAATGTATCATTGTAAATCTCCTCTGGTGTGAACCCGCTCCTATCCCTGCTCCAATCAATGGCTGGCAAGGTTGTAAGGTGGTGTAAGAATGCAGGCACCTCCGCCATTAGGTCATCCTCGATTGCGTGATTGTAATGAATCGGTTTGCCTATTTTTCGGACAAAGAAACGTATTTCCTCTTCGTCAATCCGAGCGAACTTATCTTCATTGTTAGAGGCTAAAATTATCTTGCCGTAGAATGGGACTTTATACTGGTTTACAAATTTCTGGTTAACCGTTAAGAATTTACCTGTTGCAAGTGCCTTAATCTTCTCTACAGTGATTGCTTTCTCAATTAACGTCTCTTCCACTGCTATTATATTAGAGGTCGCATAAACGTGGTTAAAAGACCCCGCCAAGTCCTCTGGTGCAATATTGCTCATATTATCCCCGAAAATCATATTAAGCCAGTTTAAAAAAGTAGTTTTACCTGTTTGCCTTTGCTCCGATACCATTACTAATATAGGTAACATTCTTTTTGGGTGCAAATACAACGCTTGCAGATACCTATACCCTAGGTCTATCTGGTCACCAAAAATATGTTCCATCATTATTTTACTCCACTCCCATTTCCCTTCTTTAGGCGTGTGCGAGAATGGCTTATAAAGGTTATAACAGTTATCAATCACTTGCTTATAATTGAAGTTATCTGGGTAGATTGAAAAATCATCAAATAGAGGTATTCTGCTGATGTAATCTTTACCAAAATCCTGTTTAATCTCATCCTTCCGCCACGCTTTTAACTCAACACGCTCAAGTTGATACCTATCACGCTTTTTGATTACCTTGTAATAATCCACACCAACCCGAATATAAGGCACTTCCTCGCCAAAGTATTTCTGCATTATCCAATTAATTGCAGCGTTGTAATGATTCTTAAAGCGAATCTTCACAAGTATTTGAAAAGGTGTGTAGTAGGTATTTTGCTTAAAATGTTCAGCGGATGACGTGAACACATAGAGCGATTCGTGTTTTTTGCCCCAGGTAGCGCTAACACCATCACTCTTACCGGGTCTTCGCCAATTCTCCACTCCTTCGGCTTTATTAAACCCAATTCTAACCCATCCAATATCCTCAAGAATTTTCTTTGCATATCCCGCCTTATTCCAATTGAAAAAACTAACAGGGTCAGTGTTATCAAATGCTACTACCTCACCACTTTCATCAAGTAAGTTACCCTCTTCTTTTTCGTAAAGCGTAAGAGTCTTTGCAAATTCGATTAAAGCATCCCTTTCATACTGTTCGATAACAGGTAAATTTATTATATCGCCGTTCCTTGCCTCGTAAAGTGGTGACGGGGCAACAATCACATACGCCCCCTCGCCCCTTGTCTCAATCATTGTCTCTGTTTTGTCCCACTTCGCGAGCACTTGACTTGCTGCTTGCGTTCCTGATTCGTCAGTGTACCTGTAGATAATGTGAAACCCCCCCCGTGGCGAGCGTTCGGTGTAAACCCTATTATCTCCTATTATTTTTCTTATGCCTTCCTGCGTGGTAAATTGCCTGTAAATGTCTACTATATTTTTGTCGTGCGCATCAAAATCAATACACTCAACACCTCCGCTTACCTCACCGCATATTAACCCAATGCCCCACGCATTACTAAAGCGTTCAGGTACTTCATTTAGGCTCAAAGGTTCTGTTTGTAGCGGAGTCCATCCTCCTATTGATTTTTTATTTTTCCTTACAGGTACGACAGAAAGACCTGCATCCAGCATATCAATTGCTGCTTGTTTAATTTTATCCATAGTTATAAACTAGTTAATTAAATTTATCTAATGCTTTAAATTGTGCGGGTGAAAGTGAACCGTGCTCATCAAAAAATGATTGTAAAGAAAGGTAGAACCGATTGTATGGTTCTTTTGTAAGAGCTCTTTTTAGTCTAGTTTCACATTGTTGTTTCCGTCCGTTAGGGTTTTTTACCCACGAATTTTGCTTACCACAATGCTTGCAAATTGCTTTAGCATAGTGAGTTGACGGTTGATTACAGATTATAATTTCAAAGGTATCAACCACACCACAAAAGCGGCATACGTCTTTATCCATGGCTACCTCCTATGTATGTTATTGTGACAATTCTCACAAAGCGTTACAAGGTCGCTCATTTTCTCGTTGCCAATATTCTCGTAACTAATATGGTGAACGTGCAATGTTGCGCAATCGCAATCAAGGACTTCATTGTAGTAACATTCAAAATTATCTATTGCTAGACGTTTAGCCCTTTTCGCTTTCCATTCTGGAGACAAAAGGTAATCGTGGTATAAGTCTTTCCACACCTGTTTTTGATAAAATTCATTATTCCTATATTCATCTAGGATGATATTTCGCTTCTCAATAACTTTTTTTACTTCTGTTGTGTAATAATCATTAACCTTTGTAACATTACTTTCTAATTCAAACATATCTGGATACACACCCCCAGTTTGTCTATCCTCGTCAAGTATGCCTAAAACTTCTCTATCTGAGTACTTTATAAATGTTGATTTCCTGCCGTCAATAAGCGATTGAAAAGCAAATGTATAGTTCTCATTAAAGTTTTGTTTCTGATAGGCTGATGTCGGTATTTTTATAATGAATTTTGGTTCATTACTCTCAACTAACTTGCCGTCAGTCAACCTGTAGAACTGATTCCATAGTTTACTACTTTGCTTCCAAAGCCTGTCTAATTTACCGTTTAACTCGTCTAAATTTGGGAATTCAGGTCTTTGCCCTTTTAGGATTGCGAATTTTTCTGCGTAATTCATATTAATATCCTCCAATGTGAAAAGCCCCAAAAGCAAAAACCACTCGGTTTGCACGAACCCGACAAGGGAGGTTCTCCGAATGGTTAAAGCCGTTGGGGCTATGTTAGTATGTAATTGCAATTTTATCATTACTTGTCTTATTGTTCGGGGCGGTGCAAACGCCATCTCCGATATTGATTACAAAGATAACTAAATTTGTGTGATTATCAAATTTAACGAACCGAAAGGTGTTGTTACCCGCTAGTTATAGGGCATTTTAACCCCACAACGACAATTGAGTGGCAACTTGCTTTGTAAACTTCTTAAGCTCTACTTTATCAAATTCATAATTGACAATTTCGCAAATGACAAGAGCGAACTCATCGCCTTCCGAAAGTGCTTTTAAAAATCCATCTGAATCCCATTTCTCTTTAACCTTTTCGAGAGTTTTATAAAATGCACTTTTAATATTTGGATTACTAAAATTTACCGTAAAATCAACTTCATAATCTGAATACTCATTATTTAAATCATCAATAAAAGATGCGTGATTTTTAGTATAAAGCAATTGACTAAGTTTTTCGCTTCCGAGTTTATCACAGAAAAGAAAAACCGTTGCAATCCTCAATTTATCTTCGACATTCAAAACTTCCCTTGTTGTGTCGTATATTATATCTTCAATTCTCATTTGACTAACAAAAAAACGCCCTATAACAACAAGTATAGCAAAGCAGGGGCGTGTTCTGTATGCTATCCAAGTGCTTCTAATTTACTTCAGCACGGCTCGACAGGTCAGCACTCTTAATCCCTGCCTTGCCATACTTGCAGCCGTTAGCAGCAATTTTAGCCGACCCATTCCACTTCTGGAAATCGTTTTGCAAAATCCCTTTTTGCCTCTTGCTGCCCTGTTATCAAATCCATTTCTATTTCTTTTTTTGGTATAGATAAAGGTGCTTTGTGTAATGAAATGCAAAAAGGATTCCCCAACCAAATATTCCAATACTTTCTACCTTTCTTCATCCAAGCGTAATCTGTCACTTTTTCAAATCCTTTTAAGTTTTCCATAATTAAAACTGCTGCTAACAGCGTGTTTATGCAAGCGGGCGGATAGCTTGCGGTTAGTAAATAAGTTTGTGTTATGTCCGCCTGACATAAACACGCAAAACGTTAGCGGTAATTGAATTAATACTCCTCAATCCTATCAATATTACCGCATTTTGGACAGTGATATATCATTATGTCTGTGTAATAAACATTGTCATCTGTATCATAAGGAATATCACTTTTTTT
>Ga0265295_1008680_pt1 | contig 11195 bp, 9 predicted proteins | sample Munlansysbiofilm_FD_192503 | JGI IMG/M metagenome (GOLD analysis project Ga0265295, IMG submission 192503) | Leachate microbial communities from a municipal landfill in Southern Ontario, Canada - Methane capture system biofilm | ecosystem: Engineered > Solid waste > Landfill > Unclassified ... | reverse complement strand
CAGCCTCGCATATACAGTCATCTATGAGACTAGGTCAGAAATAAGCCTCGCTTCGAGAGGATTAAGACAGCATTTGCCATATCTACAGTTGCCCACACATAATATCCGGTCAGAAATAAGCCTCGCTTCGAGAGGATTAAGACGACACTTCGTTTTTGCCTACGCTGTGTGAGGCTTTTACAGGTCAGAAATAAGCCTCGCTTCGAGAGGATTAAGACCGAAATCCTATCGTACTTTCGAAGCCTGTAATTCAAGGGTCAGAAATAAGCCTCGCTTCGAGAGGATTAAGACTAAAATTGATAAAACATCGATTTTTTTGTTTTCTGCTGTCAGAAATAAGCCTCGCTTCGAGAGGATTAAGACGAGGGTTTTTTTCAGCTTTTTCTTTAAGCTCAAGATTAAGGTCAGAAATAAGCCTCGCTTCGAGAGGATTAAGACACTTCGCTTATGCTTAAACATTCTTTATCAGACAATGAGTCAGAAATAAGCCTCGCTTCGAGAGGATTAAGACTTCAAAGCTAAGGGAACAGCTGGAGCAAAAAAAGGTCAGAAATAAGCCTCGCTTCGAGAGGATTAAGACAATACTGCAATACCTATTAAAACAGTATTGCAGAATACTGTCAGAAATAAGCCTCGCTTCGAGAGGATTAAGACTTCACAAAACAAAGCTGAAAACTTTTTAAAAATATTGTCAGAAATAAGCCTCGCTTCGAGAGGATTAAGACAAAAATTTGTTTCTGCTGCTAATTGATTTAAAATTTTGTCAGAAATAAGCCTCGCTTCGAGAGGATTAAGACATATTCTTATAATTGTTTTGCAGCCATTTCTATTTCGTCAGAAATAAGCCTCGCTTCGAGAGGATTAAGACTGATTCAAGATGTCAAGAATGTCTACTTTTTTCTTTGGTCAGAAATAAGCCTCGCTTCGAGAGGATTAAGACAACATACATTTCTGAAAGTGTGAAGTAACTGTAAAACGTCAGAAATAAGCCTCGCTTCGAGAGGATTAAGACTTGAACTACTACTCACAACAGTTCTAGCCTCTTGAGGTCAGAAATAAGCCTCGCTTCGAGAGGATTAAGACTGCGACAATATTGCTGTCGCAGAAGCGGTTAAATACCGTCAGAAATAAGCCTCGCTTCGAGAGGATTAAGACTAAAACTCCCAGCTATTAAACTGGGCATTCAATATCTCTGTCAGAAATAAGCCTCGCTTCGAGAGGATTAAGAGATGCCCCTATTTATTGCTACGACTTCTCCGGAGAGAAGTCAGAAATAAGCCTCTTATTCAGTATATTTGATAGAAATTTTTTTACTGATATTAAATGGTGGGCTGAAACGGTATGGGACTCAATAAAAGATATTATCGAACTTAGTAATATGAACCCCCAATTTAGACAAAATGAAATAGAATCTGACTTGAAAACTGTTGTCGAAAAAATTAAAGAGTCAGTTGAAAAGCAAATAGAACCCATTGTAAAAAAATCATTGGATGAAATACTTTAAAACAATTATTAACTAATAAAATAAGGAAAAAACATGTTTTTATACCAGCTTAACACTATCGAAAAAATGGCTTTTGTGCAATTAGCCAAAGAAATTGTGACTGTAGATGACGGTAAAATTGATGAATATGAATATAATCTTCTTACAGTAATGTCCAATGAAATGCAGATTCCTGTTGAAAGTGCATTAAGTATTGAGTTTAATATTGATCAGCTTGCAGGAAAATTCCAGTCTCTAATATCAAAAAGAATATGCTTTGCCGAACTTTATTCTCTTGCCATTGCTAATAATGAATATCATGAAAAACAGGGAATTATCCTAGATGCTTTAATTATAAGATTTGGTTTTAATAGCAATGAAGTAGCCCAAATAAAAGATTGGGTTCAAAATGCACTAGATTTATCTAACAACGGAATAAAACTTATGACAAAAGGAGTTTTATAATATGTGGCCATGGATAATAGGAGGTGCCATTGCAGCTGCTACTGCAATAGGTGCTGCACTTTCAGACTCAGAGGATTCTTATTCAACCGTAACAACATCAGATGAAGAAGAAAGAACAAAAGAAGCCCTTGGTAAAGAAAATGAAAAAAAAGAAGAAAATGCCTGGTTTCAATTTAAGCAGACTGCTCAAAATGAAATGAACAAATTATCTGACATTTCAGAAAAATATAGTATTAAATCTCTTTCACTTAGAAATATTAAAAATGCGAGAAAAAACAGTCTGAATTCAGACGAAAATCATATAAACTTTTTCAACTCACAAAAAAAAGCAGGTAAAATTCCAAAAATAATTTTTGAAGTCAAACAATACAAAAACCCTGATTTAGAAGAAGATTTGGAGATGCTCAATTTTTTTAGTTCTCTTATAGCAGAAAATATTTCTTCTATAGTTTGGGACACAGCTTCATGCATTAACTCAAGAGAAATTGAAACGGATTTAAAATTATTTTTACTAGATAAACTTGGCGAAAATGTAGTTAATGACCTTGAAAAATTTCTTAAAGAAGCAAATAAAACCAAACCTAAAATTGCAGCAACAGGACTTCTTAAAGCAGGTAAAAGCACAGTTATGAATTGCCTGACAGGTGATTTCAGCAATCAAAGGTTCAAAACAGGTATTGTTAGAGAAACAATAAAAGAAAAAATATTTGAAAAAGATGGTTACCTTTTTGTAGACACTCCGGGCTTCGATGCCAACGACAAAGATACCAATGAAGCTGTTCAATCACTCAAAGTTGCTGATGTAGTATTATTTGTTCACAATATGAATGGAGGCAGCCTGGATTATCCTGAAAAAAATTTTTTGGAACAAATTAAAAATAATTGGGAAAAACCTTCAGATTTTATTGAAAAAATAATTGTTGTCCTTTCCCATCTAGATAAAAAAGAAAAAGATCAAATTATTATTGAAAAAGATATAAGAAATCAGTTCATTTCTATTTTTGGTATACAGCCACAAATTATTTCCATATCATCTTCAAGATATCTCAAAGGTGTAAACGAGAATAAAAATCTTCTTACAGAAAAAAGTAACTATGCAAAACTTCACAAAACTTTAGGAGAAATGACTCTTGATATTGTGAAAAACAAAAAGCAAAGGTACCTAAAAAAAGCTCAAAATGAAACTGAATCTATATTAATAAAATTAAGAAAACTTCAAAAAGATTTAAGTATACAAGTTGAAAAGAAAAATATGGAACATTACATACTTCATGATAAATTTTCAGAGTTGGTTGGAAAAGCCAATAACACCATAGAAAAAGCTTATTCAAATTATTTAAGAACAATACTATAATCAGGAAAATACATATGGTTTTAAATGATAAACAAATTTTCTATGAAAATTTAAAAAAATTAAAAACAGAATTTGAAAACTGTGACAAAGAAATTGATAACTTAAAACAAAATTTCGAATCATCTATAAGCACTCTATTAAAAAAAGTCCAAAAAAACAGTTCAACTATGAAAACTAATATGAAAAGTAAAGAAATATCTGAATTTTTGGATAAAAATGTTGTCTTGAAAATAACTGACGCTTTAGTTGCATGGGAAAAAAATAAAAAAGAAGCTATATCAAGAAAAATACTCAGAGACAATACTAATGACTCATTTCTTATCATTGTTTACGGCAAAGTCAAGGCAGGTAAAAGCACTCTGGGAAATTATATAGCAGATAACTACTATACTGATGTTAAAGCTAAAAAGTCTTTTTTTATTTTTGATACTGCAGGGAAAGAACAAAGTGCAAAAAGGCTTGAAGAAATTGATGAAGATTCATTTGCTACAAAAAGTACCGAATGCACTAACTCTATTCAGGGTTTTAAAATACCTGGATTAACCTGGGTTGATACTCCAGGCCTGATGTCAATGACCCCTGAAAATGGAGAGCTTGCAAAAAAATATATTGAAGCAGCTGACCTTATAATTTATCCAATGTCTTCTGACAGCCCGGGTAGAGCTACAGATTCAGAGGAACTGAAAGAACTAGCCAAAAAAGGAAAAGAATTTCTAGTTATTATAACAAAGTCTGATTTTGAAGAAGAGGATGAAATTGGAGAAGAGATAATATCTGCTCTTCAAAATTTATCAGATGAAGATAGAAATAAACAGGAGCAATGGGTTAAATCTGAACTAAACAAAAAACTAAGTGATTTAAAAAATGAGTTTGGCATTGATTCAGAAAAGCAACTCATTGATGACGTTTTCAGTATTTCAGTAGCTGTAGCTGAAAAATATCCCGAAAAAACTATACAATGGGAAAAAAGCAATATTCCGCTTCTTTATAAAAAACTAAATAAAATTATTGAAAAAGATGCTTTGAGGTTAAAAAAAGAACAGCCTCTTAACAATATTAAAGCTGAATTAAGAAAGTACATAACAAAAACTGAAAATGAAAGTCTATATAAGATTAAAGACGGTTTATCGAATCAGATAGATTTTTTAAATAATAAAATTGATATTGTTAAAAATTCTAATAAAATCATACTGAATGAATTTAGTGAAATTATAGACATTACTGTTGAAACAGCAGTCAGAGATGGGTATGAAACCAGGACTGATTCAAAAACGCTTGCCTCAAATATTAATGAAGTTGTTCAATCTGAAATAAATAATATTTCAAAATCTTTTTTAAAAAAGACACTGGTAGACATTTCAGATAACTATGATTTTAATTTTCCATCTTATGAAATAAATGATTCAATTCTTGAGTTTAAGCCTAAAACAAAAACTATAGAGATAACAAATGAAACTATTACAAGAGGAGTCGGCTCAGCAGTTGGTGGTGCAGGCGGTACTGTGGGCGGTGCATTGCTTGGCGGATTAATTGGCTCTGCTGTACCAGTAATCGGTACCACAATCGGAGCTGTTGTCGGTGGTGCTGTTGGAGGAATGGTTGGTGCAGGAGCAGGTTCAGCTGTAGGAGATGGTTTTAAAACAATTAGCTATAAAGACATTGTAGTTGGGGACAATCTTGACGAAGTAATTTATGCATCAAAAAAAGAAGCTGAAAAATTATTAAATGAACATACAGATTTAATAATTAATTTTGCAATAAATGAGATTATAAATCCGCTAAAAAAAATTTTAAAAGAAACAGAAAACGACATTGATGCAGCTATTGATACTATTTCAAAAAGGGTTAAATAGATGAAAGATTTTAAAAATGAATTGCTAGAGGTATTAAAGTCTTTAACCGAACTTGGTCAAGGAAGAATTGCTGATGACACAATAAATGATATAAAGTCACATACAAACTCAAAGCTTAATGAAATGGTTCCTGTAATATCTCTTTACGGAGCCTATAATGCCGGAAAATCTACTCTTTTAAATGCACTTATCGGAAAAGAACTTGCGAAAGAAGGGAGTTCACCAGAAACATTTAGAGTCGAAAAATACACTTGGGGACAATGGATAATATTTGATACACCAGGAATAGATGCACCTATAGTGCATGAAAAAATTACTGAAGAACATATTAAAAAAAGTGAGTGTATACTCTTTGTAATCAGTACAGACGGTGATCTTGAATCAGCAATGATCTTTGAAAAAATTGCAGAACTTACATTAAGGAAAAAACAATTAATTATAGTTCTTAATGACAAGTCTGGTATTTTAATTAATGAAGATATGTCATGCTTGCAGGATATAATTTCAAAAATTGATATAAATCTAGATAAAACATGGAAAAAACACCAGATAAAACATGAAATAAAACCCAAAAAATTTATTGTTAATGCAAGGTCTGCAAAAAAAGCGAAATTAGAAAATAAAAATCTACTTTTACAAAAAAGCTGTATAAAAGATTTAGAAAAAAATATTGAAGCTTTTTTAAGGACAAAAGGAGAAATTGATGTAGTTAATTCTCTTATAGACTATCTAAATGATCCAATAGAAAAAATCCAAAATAAAATAATTTCAGAATTTAAAAATCCTGCTCAGCAGGAAATAGAAAAAGTAAGTAATAATCTAAATTTTGAAAAAAAGAAGCTCTCTCTTAAAATAAAAAAAATGGTTACAGACAGGCTGAATGAACTAGCTGCTTCTCTTTCTTCAATAGATTTAAGTGCTGAAGGAAGCCAGATAAACAATCATATTGATAAATCAATAAATTTGATATCCGATGAAATACAACAAACACTTGAAAATGACCTTACGTTAATTGCTGAAAAATACCAACTGGAAAGCAGAATCGGTATTATTGGTACTATTGAACAATCAATTACTGAGAACCTTCCTGTTTTAAAAAACAATGATAATGCAGTAACAAATCTTATAGCTGATACTGCAAAACAGATTTCAAGACCACATGCTGAAGAAATCACTAAACAAGGATTAAATAAAGTTTTTCTTAAGTTAAGAGAATTTAAAGTACCTTTTTTTAAAGGACGATGGACAAAAACTTTTGAAAAATGGTCAACAAAATGGGCTGGTCCAATTCTTATAATTGCCTCTACTGGATGGGAAATTTTCAGTTCTTATAGAAAACAAAAAAAATATGAACAAAAGCTTATATCTCAATATGAAGCATATGAAATAATGATCAGAAAAACAAAAAATGATTTATACGAAAATATTTTAAAAGAAACCACTTTAGTAATTGATGATTTTTTTCAGTTAATTTTTGATGATATAAATGAGATTAAAAAAAATATTGATATTCAGACAAATAAATCTGCTAGGGATTTGGATATGTTAAAAGAACTTAAAACTATCCTTCAAAATTTACTCATCATGTAAATTAAAATTTTTTATTCGAATATGTGGCATTCTTCAGGCTAAAAACAGGATGCCTTATTTACTTCAAAACACTACAAAAAAATGCTATGAGTCAGCTTATAACCTCACATCAAATCAAACAAACTCATCTGAACAGGCTCTTTGCTTTTTTTGAGTGACATTATTTTTTTAACAGATGAAATAAGGTTGTTTTTATTTATAACAAATATCTCTTTATCATCATTAATCAATTCTCTGTTTAAATCATATTTTGGGTTATCACAATCAGACTCTAAATTATAAATTACAGCCCTTGGAATTGAATAATTCAGTGCATAACCCATTGCAAGTCTTGAACCGCTGTCATTGCCAAGATTATTTTTTGCATAACTTGCACAAAGTACAACTGCATCGCTGAATAAAGCCTGAAGCCTGTCCCTTTCCTGATATCTTCCCCTTAATTCCAGTTGAGATTTTGCTTCTTCATAATATTCTGTAACAAGCAAGCCCGATTTTTTGACAATTTCATCAGCAAGGTCTTTATTTGCAGAGGGTAAAATATTATTTAAAGTTCCCGGCAAAACAGCTATTGTCTTTCCATTTAAAGCAAGAGCCTGTTTGTGTGCTATTGTATCGCATCCAAAAGCAAGACCGCTCAAAATATAAGCTCTATTTTTAACAAATTCTGAAACAACTTCCTGCTCTGCAATTTCAGTATATTTATCCGGCTCAAGCAGACCAATAACTGCAATATTTTTATTATCTTCAGCAAGCAGATTTATGTCGCCACGATAAAACAAATAAATCGGCTGTTCGCTGTTTTTGACCTTGCCTCTGTATTTTGGAAAAAAACTATCTCCAATTGCAGCAAGTCCATCTGCATAGCCTTCAAGCTTTTTCAATTTCTCTTTTAATATTGCTTTATTTTTTTCAAATCCCTCAATTGTGGCTGGATATTCTTCTTTTGAAAATTTATTGATTAAAGAAACAATTGCTTCAACTTTTTCATTACCCTTCAAATGCTTTACAATCCAGGCTCTTCCTATTCCTCTGTAATTTTTTGCAGTTAAAATATTAATGGCATTTTCTGAATATTTCATGTTTTTTTACCTTTTTGTCCTTAATATGATTTAAACTGTGTTTTTGCAACTGCATAAAAAGTTACAGATTTTGCACCCTTATCAAGTAAAGCCTGGACAGCATCTTCATCAATATTAACAGTTTTTGTATAAATATCATCTATAAGCAAAATGTCCTTATTATAAATATCATTTGAAAAAATACAGGTTTCTTTTGTAATCCCTGGATAAGGCATTGGTCCGTCATTATTAAAATCTGAAGGCATCTTTGCTCTGCAAAGATGAGTTGTTTTAGTATCTGTTTTTCTTACAATATAATCTGTACCGTCAATACAGCTGTATGTAGTTTTAGCAACATTTTTGACACATGCTTTAAAAAAAAGCTGATTTTTAGAATAATTTTCTTCTGCCTTTGCCCTTGGAACAACACAGACTGCAAGTGTTTTTAATTTCATTATCTGTAAAATCTGGATCAAATCCTCAATAAGAACTTCAGTCAGGTCATTAAAAGCATGACGAAGATTTTCTGAAGCTTCATTATTGAAAGTATTTTTCAAAACATTGATATAATCTGGATTTCCAGGACTATTATATCCTGTATAATCAGTATGATAATAGGCAATAGTTTCTTTTTTCAGATAAGAATTTTTTTCAATTTTAAATCTATTCATCATTAGCCTTTTAAATTTCTAATATTTATATTTTTTATATTTTCTGTCTGGATACCTGAATTTATGGCATTATTTATTTCAGACTCATCGTTTTCAAACACAATAACTGATTCAGGCGAAATTTTTAAATTCGTAAGTGCATTGAAATATTTATTTCCATTTTTCTGACGTGAAAAAATAAAACTGAATTTATTTGAAAGTCCATAATATTCTATTGTCATTAATGCTCTGTCATTACGGCAGTTTGTTACTAAAATTGTTTTATTTGTTTTAAAATATTTCATTAATATTTCTAAAACTGACTTATTAAGCTTGGTTTCACAAAGATATTTTTTATAATATTTGTTTTTGAGCCATATTATCTTTTTAAAATCAGTACTGGGTAAACAAGGCATTATTTTTTTTAAAGTTTTACGGTCAAATCTTCCATGGTAATTAGAAAAAATATCTAAATCATTTCCTGTTATTTCTTTAACTGCTTTTTGATATGATAAGTAATTTGAAAAATTAGTATCAACCAAAGTATCATCAAGATCAAAAAATAAAATATTTTCTCTTTTAATTTTTAAATCCAATCCTTTTATTAGATTAATTTTTTTCTCATAATCTATTTTTTAAGGGAAAAAAACAAAAATATTAAATTGTTTAAATTGCCTTTTAAAATTTTTTTCACATTATTAATAAACGCCGTTAAAATTAAAAATTTCAAAAATCACTAATTTTTAAAAAAAATATTTTTTCTTTTTCAAAAAAAATTTTAATATCAAAAAAACAGGCTTTACAAATTTAAAACTTGGGGGAAGACATGAAAAAAATTTCAATATTTGCAATTTTATTTTTTTTATCTGCATCTGCTTCATCATGGTCAGAAGAAAATTCTTTGAAATACAACCAGATCATGCTTGGAACCCATGCAATTATAATTGATAATGATGTAAACGGTTACAAAGATGACGAACTTGCCGGAATTATGCTTTCATATCAGAGAAGCATAACAAAAATAATTGCTTTAAGAGCCGGATATTTTCTTGATGAGCATGATGATTATCCTGAGCTTGAATCTAAAGGTATTGAGGCACAACTTCTTTTTGGAAACAATTTCCTTTCAAAAGGTTTTTATTTTTATGGGGGTTTAGGTTTTTTCAATGAAAACTGGGAATATTCTGATAAAGACCTGGACCTTGATTTTAACGGAATTTTATTGTCCCTTGGACTTGGCTACAAATGGGAACATATAATTGTTGATTTTATTTTCAATATCAGAGATGCAAGCGACTATGAAGACAAACTCAATGAATGGCATGGCAATTCCTACACTACAATTGATGCATCAGCATCTTCAGGTTCCCTTTCAATAGGAATAAGATTTTAAAATCAGGGAAAAAAGCTCTCAGTTTTACTGAGAGTTCCTGAATTAAAACGGCCTTTTTTGTCCATTCTAAAGTCAGAATTAAAATTTAATCCTCAAAATACTCAAGATATCTTTCTTAAGGATAAATTTTTCATCTTTTTTAAATGAAACAAAATCCTGGTTTTATGCCAATTAGTAAATAATCAATAAACCACAACCCTGTTTTTTCCGCTTGTCTTTGCATGATACAAAGCATTGTCAGCCCTTTTTACAAAAGAGATTTCATCATCTTCCTTTTTGTATGAAGTAAGGCCGATACTTATTGTAACTTTTCCTGCCTCATCAACTTCAAGTTCTTCAATTTTTTTTCTTAGACATTCAGCTAAAGTTTTTCCGCCCTCACAATCTGTTTCAGGACAAATCACCATAAATTCTTCTCCGCCCCATCTTCCTGAAACATCTGTTTTTCTAACAAAATTTTTTAAAACATCTGAAACTGAAATCAAAACCCTGTCCCCTGCAAGATGTCCATAAGTATCATTTACAGCTTTAAAATTATCAATATCCAAAATCATAATGGATAAAGGCCTGTTATATCTTAAAAATCTTAAAATTTCAGAACATACAATATTTTCAAGATATCTTCTGTTAAAAAGTCCTGTAAGAGAATCTGTTATGCTCATAAGCTCAAGCTCTTTGCTTTTTTCCATGATCTTCAAATTTGCTTTTTTAATTTTATTATTAAGCATTACAAGCTGTCTGTTCCACATTAAAACAATTAAAATTAAAACACCTGCAAAACCACCAATTTTTAAAAGAAAGGAATAATCAAACTCATGTTCAAACTTAAGGCTTACCCATTTATCCTGAACAGCTCTTATTTCTGATTCAGTAAGACTTCTTACAACCTTTGACATTATTGAATAAAGAATTTCATCATTTTTTATAACTCCAACCCTTAATTCATCATCATAATTAAGAATTCCGCCGATTTTTAAATTTGAAATTCCAAGCCATTTAATTTCATGTGCTGAAACTGGAAGTACTCCAAGAAAAACATCAGCATTTTTATTTGAAACTTTTAAAAGTGCCTGCTGATGATTTTCACATATTACAAGTTCAAATGTTTTGTTGTTTTTTATTTTTTCGTGGATATGGCTGTTTTTTACAACAGCAATTTTTTTATTTTTTAAATCATTGAGTCCTGAAATATAATGAAATTTATCACTTGCAATTATTACTATTGGATATTTAAGATAAGACTTAGTAAATAAGAGAAATTCTGATCTTTCAGGGGTTTTGTTGACAAGAGGTATAATATCTGCCTTTCCTGACTTTACCATTTCAATTGTCTCTGCCCATGACTTTAC
>Ga0265295_1008677_pt1 | contig 11198 bp, 5 predicted proteins | sample Munlansysbiofilm_FD_192503 | JGI IMG/M metagenome (GOLD analysis project Ga0265295, IMG submission 192503) | Leachate microbial communities from a municipal landfill in Southern Ontario, Canada - Methane capture system biofilm | ecosystem: Engineered > Solid waste > Landfill > Unclassified ... | reverse complement strand
GCCATCACCAAGAACGTACGCGAGATATTCACCGTGTTCGGCCTGGAACCGCCACAATCCGGTCAGGTCATCCTCGGTTGATGTAACCTATACATTCAGCAGATTTAAGTTGGAATCCGTCTTCTTATCCGATTCTGTGACAATCTTCAGTGAACGAGCGTGCACGACGTGAGCTTCCACGTCGTGCTTGGAGAAGAATCTGTAGATTTTGTACGAATATATACTGGATTCCATCATCACACAGAATTCGTGACTTCGACATGTAGTATCATAAAGCGATAGCTTCCGCTATGACCTCCACAGAACGTAGAGGTTCATTCTCCCGCATATCCGAGCAGGAGTTGTGGGTTAATCCACAGTGCATCGGTGTATTTGAAGTACGAATCTGTGACCTCGGCAGGACCCATGAGCCGAAGCGTGTTCTCGCTTCGGGAATATGTGACGAGAGTGGTTTGCAGTTCGTATGCCAGATTGTACATGGTCAACGTTCTGCCCTTCAAACGTAAATCCATACGTTTGAAGATCGCATCCGCGATGTTGGATGTGAGCACCGCGATCGACAACACGAACATCATCGCATTCTCCCTGGAAGGAGTCTGCAGATACACAGAATTCATGCCAACGCCGGATTTCAGAAACCTGAACGATCTCTCCACTTTGTATTCGGAGTTGTAGATCCTGACCACGTCCCATGATGACTTCGGCCTGTACGTGGGAGGGGTACCCTCTCCCTCAGACACCGGATGGTCCAGATTGGTGACCAGTACCACGGTCTGTTCCCTCTCTGCCAACCTCCTCACGGCGACATCGGATACGAGGGGAACGAGATCCAACTCCCACCAGCCCTTGGAATCGGGGGACATGGATTCGTAGAACCTGGTGGATACCTTGAAGGAGTACGTGTCTGGAATCCTATCGGAATGCTCAATGAACTCCTTCATGGCAGCCTTCTCGGTCCTGAACCTGATTCCGCGGAACCTTTTCACGAAGTCGATCGCATACGCCTTCGTCTCCTCCATGATGCGGTCCATAGCCTTACGGACCTTCCCCTCCCAACGGAATGCTACGAAACGCAACCTTTCGGTCCTGCCCTTGGACAGTTCCACATCCAGATGGGTATCGGTCAACATCAATCCGTTCCTGGAAACCCTGTGGAACACAGCGGAGGATGCCCAATCGAGGACCTTGTTTCTTGTACCTCCCTTGAAGTTCTCGGCACACTTGGATACGAAGCACATCCCGAGATCGATCATCCTGCACATGTTCCCGGCAGTGGGGAGTTTACAGTCCCCTACCATGATCATATCACGACGTTCATCCTCCGAGAACCTCTCTCCGAACCATTCGATGGTGTCTGCATCCATCACAGAGTCGTTGACGTTGCCGTCATACGGCCTCATGTAGCGGATGATGTTGTTGGAATCGGTGACCGCCTGCATCTCGTACTGAAGGAGTTCCTTGTGTCCGTCCTTGGGATGACAGTTGTGTTCGGGTACGGCGGCACCATCCTTGTCAGCGGGATGCGGGATCCCCCAGACGGACACATCAGTGGAATCCATATGGAATATATTGGAATCGAATCCGTACCTCTCGGTAGCGAGATCGGAACATTCCGCGAAGAGTTCGGAGAGATCGGCATCGAACAAGGAATCCAATCCCCTTCCCAATGCGTTGTCGTACAGGTCGTCCTTCGATACCCCTGAACCAAACAGACGTTCGGTGGGTGCCGAGGAGTATGCGGATTCCACCCTATACAACGGCACCTTGGTGGAGATGTTGAACGTAGGACCTATCAGAGCCTTGACAACCATTCCCGGAGAAAGAATCCTCCTCTCCGGATCGTATCTGCAGCGTCGGTCGATGAGGTCTCTCATGCCTGATGCCTCGAACAATGCCATGCCCAAGGCGTTGGCTGAAGGGATGCCTTCGTAGGTTTCCCCCTTGTGTTGGATTTTCATCTTCTCCGGTCCTTTCACCTCATCTCCCTCCTGTAGCGATAGTATCCTTGTTTTTTTAAGATTTATAATTTAACCAGCTATGCTGGTTAAATATATAATCTTAAAAGTTATAAAGGTTGTGAGGGTCCTAGATATTGCAAAACCGGCTTGCCCAGCGGATGCTATGGACAACTTCTCAAAAATACGGTTCAGAAAGATGACGTGTCGAAGTCACGTATACTCTCTACTTGGACGGACTCGCTATGAAATTGGATATGGAATGTAAAACATACGAAGGGTTGCCCTTTGCACCGGCCCTGTCAATGGCGATGATGGAGAGACTCGGTCTGAGGAGGATGATCGACATCGAATCCCGTAAGGTCGATGACGGTTGTTACAACCTCAGTATAGGGATGGCAGCAAAGGCTTTCGTCGGAAGTATGACTTCCGAGATGGGACGTCGTCCCGTATATCGTATCAACGCCGTATTCGATACCGCATCCAAGGACAAGATATTCGGACCATTCGTCAAGAACAGAGGACTTAATGACAGGATATTGCGTGACAGGTTGACAACCATATCCGAAATGGACCTGCCTGAACTACAATGGAGGATGTATCAACACATCACCAAGGAATGTGATCTCCATTCATTCATCAACCACCTCGATGCCACCGATATAGACCTTTGGGGGACCAAGTACTCGATATGGGATGATGGCGGAGCACAACCCAAACACAACAACCATCCGAAGTCCAAAAGGAAACACCTGATGCAGAAGGAGATCCATACCATCTGTGACGGTAACGGAATACCCGTACAGTCAAGGGTCTACGACGGTAATGTATCCGATATTGAAATGAACCGTGATTCCATAGAGTTCCTCGATACGCACACCGATATCGAGAACAGATTGCTCATCGCCGATTGTAAACTCGCCGTAAGCGATATCATCAAAAAGTTGTTGGACGTGAGGACACACTTCATCACAAAGGTACCAACCAACTTCTCGGAGAAGATACGTGACGACATCGTACGTTCAGTGATGATGGGGACCATGGACGAATCCCCGGATCATAAAGGGCGTCTGTACTACGACACCGATTCCGATACAGTACTCGGCAAGGGCGTAATTAGGAATCTGCGTTTCGTCGCATTCTCCCTTCCGGGAGGATATGAGAAAGCTGTCGATTTCATCAAGGATCAGGGATTGAAGTCCTTTACGAAGAGGATTTCCTCTCTGGGGAAGTTTCATTGCGAGAAGGATGCTAAGGAGGCATTCGACAAGGCTTTGAAATCCTCATACGGGGCATATACCGCAGATATGAACGTCTATTTCGACAAAAGGTTAGCGGATAAGGATCCCAACGGCCCCTGTTGGAGGATCAAAGCCAACAATGTGAGGGTAGTGGAATCCGAAATAGAGTATGCTGCCAAAGCATACTCGATCAATGTCCTGGTAACGAACCTTCCCCGCGGTAAAGACGAGGATATCAGAGTCGGAGCGACGTCAGATATGGTCATCGATGCATATCTAGGACAATACCGGGTGGAATTTTCCTTCAGGCTGATCAAATCCTATCTGAATGTGGGCAGAGTGTACCTACACTCCCCTGCAAGACAGGATGCGATGATCTTCCTTACATCAGTCACAGCGATGATACATGCAGTAGTGGACAACATTTTGTCACCGAATTTGGATTCGTTACCTGCGAATCCATATGAGGATCCCAAAACGGAAGAGAAGTGTCTGACGATGAAACATATCATCGATTTCATGGTGAACACGACGGTATTGTACGATCGTGAGGAGGATACCATGTGCATATCCGGTGCGCGTGGAGAATCCGCTAAGGCATGGAATATCGTTAGGGAATTGGATATCGAACCGAAGTTGCTGCTCGGATATTGAATCGTTCCCTATTTGGTAGCTTAGGCTCTCGACCTATGATGGGGGTGAGATCCACTCCCTAATTCACGTTTTACTCTGTTCTCAAGAAATCGTGTTTCGTCCTTCAGGAAATCGATCGCTTCATGCGCACGCGCGCATGAGACTGCTCAACTCAAGCTTACATTAGGCTAACTGAGAAACTTGGGATACAGCGAAACGGGCGGAGTTCTTCATGGGACTCATGGGAATAGATCCGTCGGAACTCTTCAAGACCGGCTGAAAAAAGATTCTGCCAAGACCCAAGGGTTCTCAATGTACGTGACGAGATACGCAAAACGTGATTTCGGGGATGACTTCCAGCTCATACGAAAGTTATCCCCGAATTAACATGAGAAACTCGGGTTTCAATGGGGACGATATGCCCTCGGTTTACGCTTTACATTGTAAAACCGTATGCGACATGACCTATGTTTTATCATTTGCTTGCAAATATCTTTTGTAACGCATCAATTATGTCATTATGTATATTATTTTTTTCAGATTGGCGTACCAGATCTGTCCAGTATGGCCCGCGATTTATTTTTGTTTTTAGCGCATCGATTATTTCATTCTTTTTATTATCAAATTGTTCAAAACCATATTGTGTTGGATCCTGATTGTATATTAATAGTGCAACAAGCGTACGCATGCATTTTTCACATAAGCAACAATTATTGCCATCACGTTGTTGCCAACAAACATGCAATGGTATTTTTACATCGTATTCTTCCTTAAATTCAATTATTGACCTAATTTTATCCATTCTTGTTTTTCCAAAACCATCATGGAAAACATGGGCATTTGAAAATTTTATAACTTCATCGAATTGAGGGAGGGATGCACAAGGAGATGGAGGAGTCTTAGAATTATGTGATGCGGCAATGTGGATATACCTGTAATTATACAGATAAGATATTGGCGCACATTGAGTGATTAGTGCTAGACCGTGCATAAACTCATGCCAATAATTTCCGTATTTATTTGCTACTTTTAGGTTGATTGGGTCATTCTTATACATTGTTTTAGTAATTGTTCTAAATCCAGATTTACATACAATCTGATTTAACTTGAATGAGGAGGAAATTTCTTTTATTTTTTTCAATTTGATCTTCATACCTTCGTTGTCTTCTTTTGAAAAAAATATGTCCGCTCCATGAATGGTGAATAAATCTGGCTTGAGATCTATTAAATGGGATAAAGAGCAAGTTGCATCAACCCCTCCAGAAAATAATAATAAATGTTTATTACTGCCTCTACAATTTTTGTTTTGCACAATTTTCGATGTTGAAATGGATCCACCAAAATATAATGAAGGATAAAGCTCGGAGTAATTTTGTTTTAAATCTTTTATACAATTTAAGAAATTTTTATCGATTTCATCAACATATATTTCTGCATCATAAAGCCAGGAGAGTGGTAGAATACTTCCAAGCAAAGGTATTACAGCGATAGAGTAGGGCGTATCGGATACGTTTTGAGAATACGTTATTTCAAGACACTGGCCATTAAACGATTCTGACCATATCCCCTCAATTTTATACTCGTATATTATCTTATTCTCAAATACATCAATTTTTGTCACAATCATCTTATTTTTTTTAGTGATTTGATGAAGTGGCTCTGCCACTATTTTTAATCCATTTTTGTTTACAAAAGATACGAATTTATCATATAGTGCGGCATAACTACTGTTAAATTCTGTGTAATCTGCCAAATTAGCTATTTCGCTTACATTTTTACATTTATTGATTGTTTTCAAATCCACAGTAGGCAGGTGGAAATATTCCGTCATCTCCCTAGTACGAGTATCTATGGTTACAAACAGTGCTTTTATTCCGGCACGTAATGCTAGTACATTTCCATGAAATCTTAAACCAAAAGAGAGGGAATAATTACTTAAAAATTTACACCACAGGTCTTCATCATAAAATATTATTTTATTAGAATTGATATATTTTACAACTCCTTTATCTGAATTGGTATGTACTGCGGAATCAAGCAATGGCAATTTTGTTTGTTCAACTAGTTGAATATTATTATTTTGTAAAAAATGCAAATATGTCAAGTCATCTTTAGACATTTTTCCATAAAATGTTTTAAAATTCGATATAGGGTAATGCGGATAATTAATTGTATTATCGATTTTAAAATCTCTATTTGCATGATAATACATAGAGGGGCAACCGATGACGCAAATATTTGTTATACCGTGTTTTTTTAATATTTTTGCAGTATATTCTCCTCTTACCCCAATAGTAGATTGTTTCTCAACATGTTTTAATATTTTTATAACAGACTCGTGAAGTTCAAAATCGTCCATCTCTTCAAAGGCCTGTAATCCTACACTCATTAGTATTATTTTTGTTTTAATTGAATATATCATATCATATAACTTTGAATAATCAGCACCTCTGCGAATCCAAATAAAATTCGTAAGAATTATTGCATCATATTTACTTGTATCCATATCTTTTTTATAAAAATCAGATGGCAACAATTCTGCATCAAATAAACGTTCTATAGATGACCAAAATGCAATGTTGCCTGTGTTCTCGCTAAGTGATTCGATTTTATTTTTAGGATCAAAGCAATCCCTTACTAATGCAACCTTTTGGTTTTTTTTATGAGGAAGAACCACATCTTTGTTTTCAACGATGTTTAAAATATTTTGGTAAATATAATCATAATATTGTTTTTTGAAACTTGTTTTTGAAAGCCCATATGGGTGATTCACTGTAGATATTGAATTTAAATAGGGTGGAATCGTTCTACAACCACACATTTTTTTAAATTCTTCATACATTTTTTTTAAAACATTGTTTTTAATTTGAATTTCTTTTGAATTTTCATAAGTTAGGATTCCGTTGGGCCCCTCATACTTTTCAGAAAGATATGTTTCAATCAGTATTATTTTTGATGCAGGGAGGGATTTTAAAAGCTCATTAGCATAACTTCTTATTGAGTTAACCAGTTCTTCTTCTGAATAGTCAAGTATAGTCTTTTTTGATACAATAACATTATCGGATAACCACTGCATAATCTCTTTGTTGTTTTCTATACACTTTGCAGTGTATTTTTTTGCACATTTATTGTTAAGCTCGCTGGAAATTTCGATAATATTTTCTAAAATTGGTACAAGATCTATAACTAAATAATCTGGTGCTAAATCCCGTACGGCGTTCACAATATTTTTTTTCACATCATATAATATTTGTGTTTCTTTCCAATTGTTAAATATACTTTTGTTCTCTAAAAATTGATCAAATTTATTTATATGATTTTCTCCGACTTGTGCAAGCGGGGACATAGATTCTATAAATTTTAAAATAGTGAATTTATTTGCATAGTCTTTATTGAATGTATATCTTGTTGACGAACATCCTAAAATAACTACTGAAACCATACTCTTCCCTCACTTTGTTATTGTATCGTTATATTCTTTTGTGGATTTTATTAAATAAATTTCTTAGACTAGATGACATTTTTTCAAATCGATCTTCTTTTTTGTTTGAAACAGTCCAATTTGTGATTCCTTCTGTAATTGGTCTCAATCTATAATAGCATATTGCATCATCCCATCTTTTTACCCAATCTTGATCATTTCCATAGTATACGTTATCCTCAAAAGAGAATGGTGACAAAATGTGGCGATCTTGCCAAGTTGAATTGTTTACATACATTTCAAATGGAATTGAAACATCATGTGGGCGCATTTGCATAATTTCTATAATCTCTCCAAAGATACGATTATAATCTTTGCAAAAGTCTAACGCGTATTCTTGTATTAATGAAATTATGAAATTACCGCAATAGTCCTGACGGATATTTTCAAAAATCGGTTGGCCTTTTTTGTTTAAATCGTACCCAATACAAGAGGGGGCAGTGCTGGACAAGATAATCTCACGTACGCCCCCTACAATCGAAGGTGTATAATCATAATAGGTCTCAATCTGTATATTATTGGCATACAGTTCTTCTATGTAATCTCCATTAATAGTATGGATGTAAAACGCATCATTATGCCTGTTTAAAAGATTTGATAAAATTAATTGCGCTCTTCCACTATATCCAATATCAAATAAACAATCCTTTTCCTTTATAATATTTTCAAAATGACATCTCATAACAGATCTGTATTTTGTAAGTCTATCCAAGTCGATATTTTCAGATAATAATTTAATTAATTCCTCGATTGTCGTAATAGTTTTTAATTCTATTTTTGAATCTTCTTTCAAGATTGGTTCAAATATTTTTACTATAGATTCACAATCTATTTTATCTGTATTTAATTCATCAATGATACGACATACATCCGTTATTCTTTCTATTTTTAACGGCATCATTGACTTACGAGACATGTGTATGTAGTTTGTTTTTGAATCTGATTCTTTGCGCAATATTTCATACGCTCTCATTGGGAGATATCCATCACGTGCCACAAAATGAATCGTTTCATATTTGTTGCGAGTCATTTTAATTAACCACTGTGATATTCCGAGAATATATGTGCCCAGTGCAAAGTATCCAATCAATTTGGAATTTGCACCAAATTCTTCTCCTTTTGTAAATACAATGTATGGGCAATCATAAATTTCATTAGCGGATATTGCTAATGCACATCTAAATCCAAGATTTTGTAATGCTTTTGATTCATTATACTTTTCACCAAATGGTTCATCCAGTACATTTACAATGTGGGTCGCATCGATGTCAGATATGCGGTACATAAAAGCGTCCAGAGCTTTTGGATAAAACCACGTACTCATCCCATGCATCTCTGCTTGAATTTTATCAGAATGCCAATTGTCTCCAATATGTAATATTTCTGAATATTTGGCACCTATTTTTTTTACTACTGTTTCAAATAGCGCACCATTCTGCTTCATAGTTTTATATTCAGCGGACACGTATATTTCATCAATGTCATATTCTGATTTGGATAAGAGCGATTTAATCTGATTTGCATCCATATAGAAATCGGAAATTGCAATTATTCTTTTTCCAATATATTTCACCATTTCAAAAATGTTTTTCATACTCTTTCTTGGATATGCATATTTTAATTCCAAATCAACTTCTGTTTTCTTGTATAAATCACAATCTGCCTTATCAAGTTTATAGTATTCTCTCAATTCATCATATATTTCATCTAGCGTTACATCCAATTCCTTGTTTTTTTCTCTACACCTTTTTTCAGATTCGATTCTAAGTTTATGGAAACGCGGTATTTTATGCTGAGATACAAAGTCTACAATACGGAATAGATCAGATGGTTCATAAAACGGACGCAATAGTAAAGTGTCGAATATATCAAAAGAAATGATTGTTTCCGGCCCTTTTACAATTCTTGTCTGTAGGTCCGCATAACGATTATCCCATTTTGATGTGGCTTTGTAAAAATAATGATCTTTTTCAGAAGTAAATTCTAATTCTGTAACATTAAATGATTTTTTGAGAAAATCATATAATATATTCTGAGTAGATCGTTTTTCAAGTCCATTTTTAATATTATCTGTCCAAAACCGCACATATAATTTTTTCCATTCTATAAAATGTGCGCATTGTGTCTCAGAAATGTTTACTTCTTTAAAGAACTGTTCAACAAAGGAGAAGGAGTGCGCGAGATCTGCGATATTTTTCCTATATTTTTCAACGTTTGCATCAATATGTGTTGATGCACTTTCATTTTTCACATAATAGTAATATGCATATGGCACATACGTGAAAGATTTGGCAAAATAATATAGTATTGATGAAAATACGACGTCCTCGGCCATGATGAGGTGTTTTGATTGTTTTTCTAAGTGTGGCAGTGCCAATTCCCATATTTTTTTTGAATATATTTTATTCCATACTGTATGCCATGCGAAACAATATCCTTCTTGTTCAAGATATTTATCAAATACTTGATTGCCTCTTAAAGTGGGGAAATTGTAATTGAGGTATGAGTTGTGAACATACAAATCTCCATTATGATCATGGACTATTGTAGACATCGTTATATCTGTTTCATTTAACAACGCAGTAGTTATTAAGGACCTATAGTAATCTATTGATATGTAGTCATCGCTATCTACAAATGCAATATAGTCTCCTGTACAAGCACGTACCCCCGTCATTCTTGCATGAAATAGTCCTTTATTTTTTTCATGGAGTATAATTTTTACACGCGAATCTTTTATTGAATTAAGTTTAAGTAGCGTATCATCAGAAGATCCATCGTCTACGCATATAATTTCAAGGTTACGATATGTCTGATCTGTTATACTACCAATACATTGTAGTATTGTTGAAGATACATTATAACAAGGCACAATCACGGATAATTTTGGAAAATCAATAGATGTGTTTTTTGAAACGACCATTTTTACCACACATAGATTACAGCCAAATCGAAGTTATAATTATAACGGTTACAGGTCACGTTTTCGGTCAAATAACCTATTCTCCCGCTTTTTGTATAACTAGGTAAGATTCCATTCCTGAGATCTGGCCATCGTTTTCCATCATTCCAAGTATATGAATCCCAATAACATACAAACACAGTTGTACTTTAATTGTAAATCTATCAAAGCAGGTATACCTATGGCGCATCAGGTGAAATTGGTCAAGAACGGGATAACGTACGTCTACGAGAGTACTAGCTATTGGGACAGTGAGAAGAAACAACCCCGTTCGAAGAGGAAGCTTATCGGCCATATCGATCGGGAAACAGGGGAATTGGCCCCCAATCGCAGATATGATATGAAGGATAAATATGCCCGCACCTATGAGATCGGCACATTCCTGCTCTTCGACACCATCTCCCATAAGGTAGGTCTATCGAAGATCCTGAGGAAGGTGTTCTCCAAGGATGCCGACAGGATTCTCACCTGTGCATACTACTGGTAATCGAAGGCAAGGCGTTGAGCAGATGCGAACAGTGGTCCGCGGGTTCGAGGACACCTTACGGCAAAAGACTCGGGGACCAGAGGATATCCGAACTGTTGATCAGATTGAATAATGAATTCCCGTCTGAGCGTACTATATAGGATCAGAGGGGGTTCTTCCTGGGGCGGCCCCTGGGCCTCTTGGGTTTCTCCTCGACCGGCGGATTCTTACGTGGTCTGCCCCTTGGTCTCTTAGGTTGTTCGGGTTCCACAGGGTTCTTCCTCGGCCTTCCGCGAGGTCTCTTCGGTCCATCCGCAGTATTGGGTGCGGATGCTACTGAGTCGGGGATCCTTGATTCGGGACCTAAATCTGCGGGATGTAGTAATACATTGATGTAACCATATCGTTTTTTGTTTGTCGGTATATAAGCACTATATAAATGGTTTATAAATAAAAAGCA
>Ga0265295_1008675_pt1 | contig 11200 bp, 6 predicted proteins | sample Munlansysbiofilm_FD_192503 | JGI IMG/M metagenome (GOLD analysis project Ga0265295, IMG submission 192503) | Leachate microbial communities from a municipal landfill in Southern Ontario, Canada - Methane capture system biofilm | ecosystem: Engineered > Solid waste > Landfill > Unclassified ... | reverse complement strand
CCGGTGATACTATTTTTGGAGCATACAAGTTATTAACATTAGAACAAAGCCTAATTGAACAAACCGAGGGGGAAAGCGAAATGATAGTCCTTAACAACAACATTTTAGAGGGTATTCTGTATGGATTTTTAAAGCTTGCCCCTGGCGATGAAATGCATATGGTAATCCCATCGCCTTTGGGGTATGGCATCAACGGAAGTGAGAATATTGCACCCTACACACCCCTGTTTTGTGAGATTAAACTTGATAGCATTAAATAACAAATAGCATTACAATGACTAAAAGAATTATAGTTTTTACACTAACATGCCTAAGTCTAATATTTTTAGGATCGTGTGAAAAAGAGGTGAATAATGGTCCAAGCGAAGAGCTAATGCGGCTCCGTGCATATATAAAAGTTCTAAAAATGGAAAACCCCGATATCATAATCGACTCTACCGAATCGGGTTTATATTACATTACCGAAATAGAAGGCAATGGCAGCACTCCACAGAAAGATGAGTTTATACTCTTTGACTACACAGCCTACGATTTGGATGAGGATGCCTACGAAACAACCATTAAGGAAGATGCAGAACTACATGATATATACTTAAAAACAACCCACTACACCCAAAAGTACATCCAGTACAAAAATGAAAGAACAAAAATCATTAAAGGCTTAGAGGAAGGTTTTTCGCTAATTAAAAAGGGGGCAAAAGTTAAGTTTATCATGCCATCTAGCTTAGCTTACGGTGCTAGCGGTTACAAATCACTCATACCCTACACCTCTGTTATTTTTGATATTGACTTTACCGACATAATTACCAACGCTAAAGAGCACGAACTAGAAATAATAAAAGAATACATTTCGGTTAACTATCCCAACCTTACACCAGCCAATGTTGCCTCCGAGCTCGAGAATGAGGGGGTGTATATTCTAGAGCAATCGGAAATAGAGATTGAACCCGACGAGGATGGCAATATTGACGATGACCCCTATCAAGTTATTGTTGATGATGATGTTGTAAAGGTTAACTATGCAGGTCGTTTTACAGACAACTGGCTATTTGACACAAATATAAAGTCGGTAGACGAGGATAACGACACGTATAATTCTAGTAAAAGTTATGAGCCCATTGAGATAAAAATTGGAGGTTCGGGCTATATTGAAGGTTTTTCAATGGCAATTAAAAAGTTGAAGACCAATACAAAAGCTAAAGTTATAATACTAAGCGAGTACGCCTACGGGGAATTTGGCGATGGGAAAAATATCCAACCCCACACCCCGCTAATTTTTAAACTTGAGGTGCTTAATAAAACTACCGAAGTAAACGATTAGAACAATCTTATAAAACCTGAATACCAAATATGCTCGGTCTTTTATGAAGATTGGGCATTTTGCTATTACGCCACTCTCCCACAGTTTTGGTGCAAATAAACTCGGTTTGCATTGTTAAATCGGTGGAAACATGTAAAAGGGTTTGAGGATGAAGCGTACTAAGCATCGATTCCATCAATTTATTATTTCGATAGGGTGTTTCAATAAAAAACTGGGCTTGCTTCTCAATTTTTGAGCGTTGCTCAAGCTGTTTTATTCGTCGGGCTCTAGCATCTTCTTTAATTGGTAGGTAACCAACAAACGCAAAGTTTTGCCCATTTAAACCACTTCCCATAAGCGCCAAAACAATTGAGCTGGGCCCCGTTAAGGGTACTACTTTTACACCTTTAGCATGAGCAAGTGCAACCAAACTTGCTCCTGGATCGGCCATTGCAGGAACGCCAGCCTCCGCGATAAGTCCTACTGAAATACCGTTTAGCAAGGGTGCAAGTAATTTGGGCACTTCCTGAAAAGAGGTGTGTTCGCTAAGCTCTTCGAAATGTAAATCTGTAATTGGAACTGGCATTCCAAGTCTTGAAAGGTAACGCCTAGCGGTGCGCACATCCTCAACAACAAAGTGAGTAAGCTGTTTAGTTTTAGCAAGAACAAATTCAGGAATTACATCGGCAATACGCTCGCCACCCAACGTTGTAGGCAAAAGGTAAAGTGTTCCAAATAAGACCATGAAATTAATTTTAATTATGTGTGCTAAAGGTAATAACCCCAATTATTCATTCGAATAATTTCTGTCTCCGACATCGACCAAGTTTCACAACCAATTTTATTGCCCAAAATTGGGCTCAACTAGGTCGGGGTAACCCGCATTTGCATTCATCTTTAACAAAAAACATGAATAATGCGTGATAAAAAATGCCCAGGTTCTCGGGCATTTTCTTCACGAAATAGAAATTCTACTTATACTCATGGGGTAAAACATCACCCCTTAGTACCATTAATCCGTTTATGGCAAGAGCCTGCATCTCATCTTCGCCTGGGTAAACTGCAACCGGCCCTATAAAGTTCACCATATCCCTAACGTAATCAACAAGATATGTACTATGTGCAATACCTCCCGTGAGGATAATACCATCAACCCTACCCTTAAGAACTACTCCCATTTGGCCAATTGCTTTAGCAATATTGTACGCCATCGCATCCTGAATTAGCTGGGCCTTCTTATCGCCTGACTTAGCTTTCATCTCTACAGCATAGGCATCATTAGTATCCAAATGGGCAACCATCCCGCCCCGCCCCTTAATCATTAGCTTTACCTCCTCAAATGTGTGCTCGCCGCTAAAGCAAAGCTTAGCAAGCTGACCGGCAGGAATAGTACCAGCACGTTCAGGTGAGAAAGGACCTTCGCCATCGAGAGCGTTATTTACATCAATTACTCGTCCCATGTAATGCGCACCAACCGAAATACCTCCCCCTAAGTGTGCAACAATAAGGTTAAGCTCCTCGTACTTTTTATCGAGACTTTTTGCATACTGTCGGGCAATAGCTTTTTGGTTTAGCGCATGAAATATTGATATTCTTTCGAACTTTGGATGCCCCGAAATACGAGCCACATCTTGCAGCTCATCAACCACAACGGGGTCGGCAATATAGGCCTTTGCATTGGGAAGGCTGCGAGCTATATCGTCGGCAATTAAAGCCCCTAAATTACTAGCATGCTCACCCATTATGGCATTTTCTATATCCCTCTTCATGCTATCGTTCACAGTAAAAATACCCGACTCAATTGGCTTAATTAGCCCACCACGCCCAACAATTGCAGAAAGTTTATTTAGGTCGATATCAGCATCCTCGAGTTCTTTCATTATCACATCCTTACGGAACTCAAACTGATCGACAACACGCTTAAATCGAACCAATTCATCGGAGTTATGCCTAATGGTTTTTAAAAAAACCGACTTGGTATTCTGGTAAACCGCAACCTTGGTTGAAGTTGAGCCTGGATTGATTGCTAAAATTAAAAATTCATTCATCGCTAATCCCTATTTTGCTACTTAGCTGCATTGGCAGCAAGCGCTATTGAATACATTTTTGACTGAACACTATCGCCCCTGGAGGTTAAAACACATGGAACTTTTGCACCCATCACCATTGCGCCTAATTCGCCCTTTGCAAGTTTGGTGCAAGATTTAAAGAATACGTTTCCACTTTCAATATTTGGGAATAGAATACAATCGGCATCACCAGCTACCTCGCCGGTAAGTTTCTTTATTTTAGCCGACTCAGGATCAATGGCAACATCAAGGGCAAGCGGCCCATCAACAAAAGCACCTTTAATTTGACCCCTATCTGCCATTTTTGATATCAGGGTAGCATCAACACATGCAGGCATTGCGGGTGAAACCTGCTCGGTAGCAGCTAAAAGTGCAACCTTTGGTTTTTCAATACCCAATGAGTGTGCTGTTTTTATTAAGTAATTGGTAATGGCAATTTTTTGTTTCAAATCGGGAGCAGGAATAATTGCAACGTCACCAACAATAAGTAACTTGTGATAGGTTGGCACCTGAACTACGGTTACGTGGCTCAATACAGCCTTAGGAGGAAGTAAGCCTTTCTCCTTATTTAAAATTGCCCGCATGTACTTATCGGTACTAACAAGCCCCTTCATAAGCACATCGCCCTCGCCATTATTAATAAGTTCAACCGCTTTAGCTGCAGCTTTTGTCTCATCGTTTTCCTGAACGATCAGGAATTTTGATGGATCAATATTGTGCTTTGCGCAAACCTCTTTAATAGTTGGTTCGTCGCCAACAAGGGTAGCATCAATAATGCCCATATCTAAGGCTTTGCTTACAGCCTCAATAGTATGGTCGTCGTTAGCATATGCAGCAACTAAACGTTTTTTGGGTTTGCTTTTAAGAGCATCAAAAATTTGTTCGAGTTTTGTAATAGCCATTGGTACTATATTTTTTTGTTTGTAATTATTGTGTTTTTACTACTGTTTATTTGTTAAGGTTAGAAGCAATTCTAGCGGTATCGGTAGCAATTACCAGCTCCTCATTAGTGGTAACAGCCATAACCTTTACTTTCGAGTTAGCTTTAGTAAGAACCTTGTCCATACCTTGTACACTTTTGTTAACATCTAAGTCGAAATCAACCCCAAGGTATTCAAATGAGGTTGCAACCTTTTCGCGCAGCGTAACATCGTTCTCACCTATTCCGCCTGTGAATACAATTAGATCAACCCCGCCCATAATTGCAGCATACGAGCCAATAAAGTGTTTTACACGATGATAGTACATATCTAAAGCAAGCTGTGCCTTTTCGTTGCCTTGGGCGGCGGCGCTTTCAAGGTCTCGCATATCCGACGAAACCCCAGAAATACCCTCAACACCGCTCCTTTTGTTAATCAAATCGTTAACACCCTTAAAATCTAGGTTGTCTCGCTCGGCAATATAGAGCAATACACCTGGATCAATGCTGCCACAACGAGTTCCCATAATTAACCCATCAACAGGGGTAAAACCCATTGATGTTTCAACTGATTTACCGTTTTTAATGGCTGCAATTGACGCACCATTTCCTAGGTGGCAAGTTATAACCTTGCTGCCATTAAAATCTAACCCTGAAATTTCACAACCTTTCTGCGCAACGTACTTATGGCTGGTACCATGAAAGCCATACTTTCTAATTCTCATCTTTTCGTAATACTCGTAAGGTATTGCGTATAGATATGCATGTTTTGGAATACTCTGGTGAAACGATGTATCGAAAACAGCTACCTGAGGCACTTTGGGTAATAGGTTTTCCATTGAAATAATACCCTTTAAGTTGGCAGGGTTGTGAAGAGGCGCTAGCTCAACACATTTTTCTATTTCAACCTTCACCTTATCATCAACCAAGCTGCTCTCCGTAAAGAACTCTCCTCCATGAGCAACCCTATGCCCAACAGCCTTAATCTCCTCAAGATTATCAATAACGCCATGTTTTTTATCAACCAAAGCATTAAGAATTAGGTCTATTCCAACGGTATGGTCTGGAATATTTTGAGCGGTTTCAAAACGCTTTTTGCCTTCGGGCTTATGGGTTAGTGAACCATTGGTAAAGCCAATGCGCTCAACAAGGCCTTTTGCAAGGAGATTCTCCTTTTCACACATATCGATTACTTGGTATTTAATCGATGAACTACCACAATTTAGTACAAGAACAATCATTTAGGTAAATTTATTATTTGATTTACAGTAAGTTAAGTTATTAAAAAAGAAATACCAAAATTAATAAAAAACATCCGAAACCTAAAGCTGTATTGTTAGTTTTTTCACAACAACAGTATAATTGTTTTTCTTCATTTTCAGAAAGTTGGGGATACTAAGCAATTAGAGCAGCTAAGTGTTTTACAACAATGATTAAAAACATTGTTTTTCAAAATTAAATATGTGTATAATGCACTTTAACCCGCATTATTCATCAAATTTATTAAAGATGAATGCAAATGCGGGGTACCCTAACTTGGTGGCTGTTGGAAACCCCAATTATTCATCCGAATAATCGGGGTTAAATTGAATGTTGGAGGTATTTTTTCCTATTTTTAGAGAAATTACAATCAAATAAATACTTTTGCATCTTAAAAACTTCAGCATAGTGAGTAGCAAAACAGAGAACAAACTATTTAAACAGCTTGCCCATGAGATGCAGGGCGAGTTTTTATGGGATATATCATCTAGGCTTCAATATGCAACCGATGCTTCGGCATACCGAGAAATACCCGATGCGGTAGCCTTACCAAAAAACAAGCACGACCTAAAAAAACTGATTGCATTTGCCACTAACAATAAAATGCCCCTAATCCCACGGGCCGCTGGCACCTCACTAGCTGGACAAGTTGTTGGGAAAGGAATTATTGTTGATATTTCGAGATATTGGGGCAAGATAATAGAACTTAATATCGATGAAAAATGGGTTAAAGTTGAACCCGGGGTAATTTTAGACGAGCTAAACCAATACCTTAAACCTCACGGTTTGTTTTTTGCTCCCGAAACATCCACATCAAACCGATGCATGATTGGAGGTATGGTTGGAAACAATGCGTGCGGTTTGCACTCAATAATCTACGGAAGTACCCGCGACCATACCATCTCGGTAAAAATGATGCTTGACGATGGTATTGAGTATGAGTTTAGCCCCATTAGCAAGGATGAATTCCACAAAAAGAGACTGCAAAAGGATAGAGAGGGACATATATACCAACAGATTAACACCTTACTATCGAATAAAAAGAATGCCGAAGAAATCGAGAATCAGTTCCCCCATAAATCGATTAAACGTCGGAATACAGGTTACGCCATTGATTTACTTCTTAGTAACGAAATATTTGGCACCAGCAAACAACAATTCAACTTCTGTAAACTTATTGCAGGATCCGAAGGTACCCTCGGTTTTATAACCGAAGTAAAGCTTAACCTAATACCTCTCCCACCAAGTCAGAAGGCGCTCGTATGCGTCCATCTAAATACACGCGAACATGCCTTTAGGGCAAATTTAATTGCCCTAAAATACAATCCGGGCGCAGTTGAAATGATGGACAACCTCATTTTAGAATGCACCAAAGGTAATATTGAACAGAATAGAAATCGTTTCTTTATAAAGGGGGCCCCAGGTGCCATACTAATTGTTGAATTTGCACGAAACACAAGGCAGGAGATTGAAAACATCGCCATAAATATGCAAAGAGAGATGGAGGATGCTGACTTTGGGTATCATTTCCCAATTGTTTGGAACGAAGATACTACAAGAGTATGGGCTTTACGCAAAGCTGGGCTCGGCGTTCTATCGAATATTGAGGGCGATGCTAAACCCGTTTCGCTAGTTGAGGACACGGCAATTCGTGTTGAAGATTTGCCCAAGTACATGGATGAGTTTGCTGGCATAATGGCTAACCATAACCTCGATTGCGTGTACCATGCCCACATAGGCAGCGGAGAATTGCACTTACGCCCCATACTAAATTTAAAAGATGAAAACGATGTTAAACTATTTCGCACAATTGCTTTTGAGGTAGCGCATTTGGTAAAAAAATACAGGGGCTCAATGAGCGGCGAACACGGCGATGGAAGGTTAAGAGGCGAGTTAATCCCCATACTGGTTGGCGACAAAGTTTACCAGCTAATGAGGGAGGTAAAAACAGCATGGGATCCAAGCAGCATATTTAATCCAAATAAAATTGTTGACACCCCACCAAACAACACCAGCCTACGCTACACACCTGGGCAAAAAGAGCCCGAGATTGAAACAATACTAGATTTTTCGAAAGTTGGAGGAATTCTTAGAGCCATTGAAAAATGCAATGGCTCGGGCGACTGCCGAAAAACAGAAAAGGCTGGAGGCACCATGTGCCCAAGCTACATGGCCACTCGCAACGAGGCCAATACAACACGCGCTAGAGCCAACATTTTAAGAGAATTTATTACCAACAGTGATAAGAATAACCCTTTTGATTATCAGGAGATTTACGACATACTCGACCTATGCCTATCGTGCAAAGGATGCAAAAGCGAATGCCCATCAAGCGTTGATATGGCAAAGCTTAAGGCCGAATTCCTACATCAATGGTACAAAAAACACAGCATACCACTACGCAGCCGAGTTATTGCCAACATACCAAAGCTATACCGCATTGGGATGCTAATGCCCCGCTTAACAAACTTTGTACTATCAAATAGGGTAACAAAAGGAATAATGGCCTCCTTTTTGGGTTTTACTTCCAAAAGGCAGCTACCACTGCTAAGCGGTACAACGTTAAGGCAATGGTATAAAAAACAGGAAAGTAAAACCAATCAAAAGAACACAGTTTACCTATTTGCCGATGAATTTACCAACTATAACGACACCAGCATTGGAATAAAAGCCATTGATACACTTGAAAAATTAGGCTATAACGTACATATTCCAAAAATAAATGAGAGTGGGCGTACATTCATTTCGAAAGGGCTACTTAATACCGCTAAGCGTATTGCGAACCATAATGTAAAGCTACTGGGCCAAATGATAACAGAACAAACGCCTCTTATTGGTATTGAACCCTCGGCTATTTTGAGTTTTAGAGACGAGTACCCCGAATTGGTTGACGATGAACTAAAGCCTAAGGCAAATAAGATATCGAAGCACTGCTTGCTATTTGAGGAGTTTTTTATGCGCGAGGTTAATGCTGGCAAAATTACCCAAGATATGTTTACCGAGGCAACAAAAAAAATTAAGCTACACGGACATTGCCAACAAAAGGCGATTGCCTCAACAAAAGAAACCAAGGCCATGCTATCGTTCCCCAAAAATTACAGCATAACAGAAATTCCGAGCGGGTGTTGCGGAATGGCAGGTGCCTTTGGATACGAAAAAGAGCACTACAACCTATCGATGGATGTGGGGGAACTTGTGCTCTTCCCCGAGATTAGGAAAACCCCCGAAAAGGTAACTATCTCGACTCCTGGTACCAGCTGCCGACATCAAATTAAGGATGGAACCAATCGGAATGCAGAGCATCCAGTTGAAATTATGTGGGAAGCATTGAATAACCCCAATTATTCATTCGAATAATTGCTATCTCCAACAACGACCAAGTTTCACAACCCATTTTGTTGCCCAAAATTGGGCTCAACTAGGTAGGGGTAACCCGCATTTGCATTCATCTTTAACAAAAGATGATGAATAATGCGGGATAAATAGCAATAAACAGCCTGATAATAAATCCCTACATCAACACCTAACAGGAGGTGGATAGAAGACTTTACACTTTAACCCCCATTACCAAAACATCGTCAACCTGAAACGTGGAACCTTTCCATTTATCAAAAGTTTGCTCCAGCACCATCCCCTGAGTTTTAAGTGGCAAATCCTTGTTCTCGACAATAAAATCGATTAACCTTTGATGCTGAAACTTCTTATTTTTAGGGCCACCAAACTGATCGATAAGACCGTCGGTAAAAAGGAAAAGCACCGAGTTCTCCGTTAAGGGGTACTTTTTATTAGAGAATGATTTCATGAGAGGATGGTAGGCAATGGGCATTCTATCGGATCGAATAACTGTATAGCTTTCATCATTTTTGCCAGCAAGTGGTTCGAAAAGAACCATGAAGCTATTTGCCCCTGAATAGGTAAGGGTATTATCAGCATCATTAATAACACAAAGGGATAAGTCCATGCCGTCGGCAGTATCGCTAAACTCACCCGTTTGGTGAAGAACAGAAACTATTCCCTGCCGCAGCTGATTTAGCGCTTTAGCTGGATCTAAAATACCCCTCATCAAAATAACCTCGTTAAGCATTAAAACCCCTAACATGCTCATGAAACCACCTGGCACACCATGCCCAGTACAATCGACAACAGCCACTACCCTATAATTTCCAATTCGTGCTGCCCAATAAAAATCGCCGCTTACAATACTTTTTGGCCTATTGAATATAAAAAAATCGGGAAATAAATCCTTTACTTGATCTTGCGTTGGAAGTACAGCCTGCTGAATTCGATAAGCGTACAGAATTGAGTCGGTTATCTCTTTCTTTTGCCGTTCAATCTCGTTTCGATGGGCTGTAATCTCTTCGTTCCTATCCTGAAGTTCCCATGCTAAATTTGCCAAAGAGTTCTTCTGCTTTTCAAGCTCCTTATTCTTTATGGTAATAAGCTTGTTTTTTTGTTTAAACTGCTCGTTCTGATTGGCAAGCGCTGTATACGTTTCCTTAATTTCCTCGTTGGCTTGTTGAAGATATTCGGACTGCAATTTAAGCTCCTCGCTCTGATTTAAGATCTCTGTGGTACGCTCTTTCACAAGCTTTTCGAGCTTAATTTTTGATTGTACCAAACTAGCCTCGCGAAGCTTTATAAAAAGCAAAACAAACGATGCAAAAATTAAAGAAATCAATGTGTAAAACCACCAGGTTTTCCTGAATGGGGGTTTTATGGTAAAGTGAAACGAATCGCCCTCAAAATTCCAAACCCCATCGGAATTAGCAGCCATAACCTTAAACGTATAGGTACCTGGATCAAGGTTTGTGTAACTAATATAACGCTGTTTTGCATCAATTGGGTCAATCCACTCATTATCAAAACCCTCCAGCTTATACCTAAATTTTATCTTGGTTGGTTGATAAAAATCGATGGCAGTATAGCTAAAAATAAAGTTGTTGTATGAACTGGCAAAGGTTGCCGAATCGTTTTCGGCGTAATAGTCAATATTTGGCTTTTGAGACTTTAACCTATTACCCTGCGAAACGGCTATCTTACTAATATAAACAGGCGGTGGCGAATTATTGACGAAAATATCAGCAGGGTTAAATACATTTAGGTTATTGTAACCCGAAAAGTAAAGATACCCTCTGCGGTCTTTAAAAGAAGCCCCCTCTAAAAACTCATCATTCTTAATCCCATCAAACGTATCGAAGTTTCTGAATACAGGGTTATTAACATCCGTCAAATCTGCTCTCGACAATCCTTTCCTAGTGCTAATCCAGTAATATCCATCATCATCCTCCTGTATGCCACATATTGAAGCATTTGGTAACCCATGATGTTTCTGAATGTTTGTAAACGTACAGCTGTCAGCATTAAATAAACTAAGGCCATTACTAGTACCTACCCAAATATTATTGTGCGAATCCTCATAAAAACAGAACACCCGATTTGAGCAAATGCTCTCAGGGTTATCATTATGGGCAACAAAATGCGCTGTAAACTCCTCCTTAACAGGATCGAATAAATATACTCCCTTACTATTGGTCCCCAACCAAAAAACCCCATTAGAATCCTCATAAAAATCGGTAATGGATGAGATATCTTTATTAACCGCCGTATCAAGCTCTACAATAGAATAATTTTGAAAAGAATCTTCATGGGGAT
>Ga0265295_1008674_pt1 | contig 11201 bp, 9 predicted proteins | sample Munlansysbiofilm_FD_192503 | JGI IMG/M metagenome (GOLD analysis project Ga0265295, IMG submission 192503) | Leachate microbial communities from a municipal landfill in Southern Ontario, Canada - Methane capture system biofilm | ecosystem: Engineered > Solid waste > Landfill > Unclassified ... | reverse complement strand
CCTGCTTTATCCGGAGATTATTGCTTCTCAGGCTTTTTTTCCTGAGTCGGTGGGGCGGTTTTAGCTTCGTCAGCTTTTTGTGTGGTTTGCAGCTTATCCTTTAGAAACTTACTCAAGTCGGCACCGGTCAGAGCCTTGACCACTTCAGGCATCTGAGCCAGAATCTGAGTTACCTGGCCAGTTATATGACTGGCACCCTGACTTTTATCTCCCCCAACAATAACGATTTTATCAACTTTGGATAATGGTTCAGACACTGCTCTGGCCATCTCGGGCAAAACTTTAATGAAGGTTTCAAGTAAGGCAGCTTCGTTATATCTTCCCCAGGCCTGGGCTTTCTTTAGCATGGCTTCGGCCTCAGCCAGGCCTTGCATTTTTATTTCATCAGCTTTAACCATAGCCTCGAGCTTCATGGCTTCAGCCTTGCCCTTGCCCTCAGCTATCAGCCTGACTTCTTCAGCCTCAGCTTCAGCCTTAATCTGATACTTGCGGGCATCGGCTGGCTTTACCACATTGGCTTCCAGTTCTTTTTCTTTGCGCTTTATCTCGAGTTCCTCTATTCTAATAGACTCTTCTTTTTCGATTTGTTTGGCCTTAGCTTCTTCTTTCTTTATTTCCTGGGATACTCGGGTTCTTTCGAGTTCATAAGAAAAGTCAGCCTGAGCTTTTTTCTGGTTAACAAAAGTCTGAGATTCAGCCTTCTTGGCTTCGTTTTCCCATTGAGCTTTGGCAATCAGAGCTTCTGACTGTAGCCGGGCTACTTCAGCTTCTTTCCTGGCCTGGGAGGACTTGATAATGGCTTCTTTTTCAGTTTCAGCCTGGGCGATGGTAGCATCTCTTTTAGCGGCCGCGATGACGGGTCTGCTAAGGGCATCTATATAGCCCTGAGTGTCGCTTATATCCTTAAGCGCGAATGACAGCAGAACCAAGCCCATTCTGGCAAAGTCTTCTCGGGTAGCTTCGAACACTTTCCTGGAGAATTCCTGCCGGCCACGGTAAATCTGCTCCACCGTCATCGTGCCGATGACTTCTCTAACCTTACCTTCCAGAACGTTCATAGCTACATCCCGAATGCCTTCTTTACCACTTCCCAGGAACTGCTCAGCAGCCAGCCTGATAGCCAGGTCGGTAGAATCAATCTTGACCTGGGCAGAAGCTTCGGCCAGGATGGGAATTCCTCCGTTGGTCAAAACCTCTGGGGTCTTAATAAACAGAGTGATAACTTCAAGTGGCAGAACGTAAACCTTTTCTATAAACGGCCAGACAAAGGTACCTCCGCCGAGCTTGTATCTATAACCAACTTTCCTCTTTGATCCATCAGGAAGGGTTACGGTTCGCTTTCGGCCGCCAGCGATGATCAGAGCCTCATTTGGGCCGACTTTTCGGTACTGTGCCGCTAATATCAGACCAAGCAAAACCAGAACAACGACGATGACGCCGATAATTATAAGCCAGGTGGTTAAGGACATAATAACCTCCCTCAGGTTATGATATTTTTATGATAAATTCGGGGACTTCAGACGGGCTAAGCAGTCTGGAGATCTGGGAAAAAGGGACGCCCGTCTTTCTAATCATTTGCTTTTCTAACTTTTTCCTTTTCAGGCTATATTGAAAGGAGCTTTTTATCAAGAAACGATATTAATTCTTCTAAAATCCAAAGTCAAGACAAATATTTCTCTAGTTTGATATATGGTATCCAGAATAGAGAGGGTAGAACTAAGGTTTAGCTCTAATCGACCAAAAACTGGATCGGTGAGGAAACTGAGATAAAAGAACTGAATAAAAGGCTGGTGGTTTCCAAAGAGAGGCAGAATATCTTGTTATTCAGTAAGCTACAAAAACTGGATGGATTTTTTTCAGGACAGCCCTCTGGGCCTCAAGAATTTCCTGGACTCCTTTATCAGCCAGTTTTAAGAGCCGGTTGAGTTCCTGTCTGGAGAAAGCCAGCTTTTCGGCTGCAGCCTGAACTTCTACTAATCTGCCATCATCGGTCTCGATTACATTCATATCAACTTCAGCCTGGGAATCTTCTTGATAGTCCAGGTCAAGAAGCCGTTGCCCTCCTACCAGGCCAACACTGACGGCGGCTACCAGATGACGAAGAGGAAAGGTCTGAATTAACCCTTCTTCCAGCATTTTCTTAAAACACAAAGCCAGGGCAATACAGCCAGCATTGACCGCTGCCGTCCTGGTGCCACCATCTGCCTGGATAACATCACAGTCTATGATAATGGTTCTTTCACCTATAAGAGACAGGTCAGTAGTGGTTCTTAGAGCCCGCCCTATCAGTCGTTGAATTTCCTGGCTTCGGCCAGATATTTTCCCCTGATTCCTTTCGCGAGGGGTTCTTTTTTCTGTTGACCGGGGCAGCATCGAATACTCAGCGGTTATCCAGCCAGAGCCAGTGCCTTTGAGGAAATGAGGGACTTTTTCTTCAGTAGTAGCCGTGGCCACCACCCTGGTTTTGCCCACCTCAATACAGGCTGAGCCCTCGGCGAAATCTAAATAATTAGGTTTTATTACCACCGGCCTGAGCTGGTCATAGGCTCGTCCAGAAGGTCGGTGGAAAACAGGCTCTTTTTGGGCGGGCTTTTTATTTTTAGGTTTTAGGTTTGTCAAGTCTACTCTCCTAAATAATCTTGCCTTAGATCATACCTGAAGGATGGCTTAATAATAAGTGATAACCAGCAGATTTTCAACCAGCGAAAGTCTGAGCAAGAATTATTCTTATTATCGAAGTCTGGGGCTTTGATTATCGGAGGCTGTTTTATTATAATTACCCCTCATTGTTCATTAAAGTGAATATGTCTTGAGAGCTTAATTGAGAGTTGAGATGAAAATCGGGGCATGATACGATTTCGCCAGGCACCAGCAAGCCCCGGTGGTAAATTCAGCGCGGCTTTCGGTGTGGGGTTTCGCCTTCTAAGGCACCTGGAGGTTAAGTAGATTTTCCTCCGGTGGAAGCGAATAACCCGGGTCAATCGTAATAAGGGCGATAAATAGTGCTGAGGAGGGAAGGGGGTTAGGTTATCAGCAATATCCTGGTAAGCAGTTTAAGGTGGTTATATTAACAGGACGTTGATGGTTAAAACTAATCCAGAAAAAGACAAAAAGCTCTGGACTCTCCGGACCAGACTTAACCTGTTGATTTGTATTCTGGTGGTAGGCAGTTTTTTAGCCTGTTCAGGCCAGTCGCCTATTAAAGGGCTGGCTGTGAGTTTAGAATTTGGAGAAAAAGTGCTAACTGATGACCTGGTGACCAGCTTAATAATCAAGTTCATAACTACCTCAGATTTTAAGCCCTTAGGGAAAGACTATCAAATTGAGGCTGTCGCTGACTGGCAAGGAGAAACCTTATTCGAAGAGCGGCTCAAACCTGAGGTGCCTACCTCCAAATGGATTGCCAGCCGGGTCTATGAGATTAAAAAACATATTTATATTCCGAAGTTTATAGACCCATTTGACCCGGCGGTTGCTTCTGGCCAGAAGATTAATTTCAAATTGCGCTTAACTGGAGCAGACTTGACTCAACCAATAGTTCTTGACTCCAGAAAAATAAAAATTCTTTGCTGTCCGCCAGAGGCCCCGGTAGTGGTTTTTCTTGATGGCTGGGAAAGAGTGAAGAAAGTTCCCACCATGGCCATCGGCCCAGCTTATGAACTCTGGACTAAGACGACAGCTACCTGTCTTCTAAAGAACTTAGGCCAGCCGGCTACATTAATGATAAAAGGCCAAAGTTTCCTTGAAGGCCAGAAAGTCTCCCTATTTCTTAATGGGAGCCTGCTAAGTGAATTCGTGACTGAAGTCGGAGGCTTTCAGAAAGTTTTTTCGATTTCGCCTCCCGACCCTGAATCTCAACCAGAAATGGCTCTGACTATTAAGGTAGATAAAACTGTGGGGTTAAGTGAGATTTACCCTGATATCAAAGAGGACAAGAAAGTAGGACTGAAAATCGATAAGGTCTATTTTCGCTAATTTTATGTTTCAATTTGCCGCGAAGCCCTGAGTTATCGGAGACTGAATCTGGCCGGGAGCGGCTCTGATAAAGTAAAAAGAGCAAAACAGTTATCTCTGCCTGACTTATTAGAACCTTTGATCATTTTTAGAATTGATTCTGATAGATAAAGGGGAAAAAGGATTTCCTTACGAGGGTTTCTGAAATTCTCAAAAACCTTAGGGGTTATCTTATCCAGATGGATGGGGCCGAGGCACTTTTCTGGCGGTTGATTTGATTTTCGTACTCTTTTCGCAGCCTGGCTTCTTCTTCCTGGGCTTTAAGTAGCTTATCATAGGTTTCGCTTATTTGTTGCTGAATATAGTCCTGTGATTTCATACCAGTCTGACTGTAAAATTCGGCCCAAAGCTGATTCATTTTTAAGGTCAGGAGCTCTACATATTCCTGAGCCTTTTTCCAGGCCTCTTCGAGGGAAGTCGTCGCAACATCTAAACCAGAAGACTGAGACGAGACCGAGGCCCGGCCTTCAGTCGGTATTTGCTCAGGGGGGTTCTCAACGGTAACCCGGTGGACTACTGAAGGAACCGAGCTGCCCGAGGTTGCTTCAGATAGTTGGCGCGGCTGGGTAGCTGGGTCTTTAGGCTGTGGTGGAAGGGTTAGAGCCTCGGTTTTGGTCAGATTTTCCAGGTCTTTGTTGGTAATGACCTTGACTTTCTGTTCTTTAAGGCTCTCGCGGCGTTCCCGTTCTTTTTTTGCCAGTTCAACTAAACTCTCTTCCTGGGCCAAGACCAGGGTCAGGCCGCAAAAACTGAAAGCAATAAACATAGAAAGAACTTTTCTAATCATTTTTCATCCCTTGATAATAATATATCCTTTAGCCAAAGGCTGTCAACTGCCTGTATCCCCTTCTCGGCCTTCGGCCTGCGACCAGGTGGGAAATATCCCCCCTGAACCCCCCCCTTCCGTAATCGTTCTTACCATGGGGAAACCGACGGGACTGGTTCCCCAGGAGGCTAAGAGGAGACTCGGGCCCTAAAAAACCCGGATATTTCGCAAATCCACATAATAAAATCGCCTCAGGGCCACTAAGATATACAATAATTCCCAAGGAGACAGAATAAGATTCAGCCAAAAGCTTTAAAAAAACCGCCACAATTGTGGTTAATAGAGTAAACCCCGGTTTGGCTAAGGCTGCTCAGGCTCATATGACCTGCCGGCTGTCCGGAAGGTTAATCCCTCCTCTAAACTTCGAAACCGAACTGCTCCATCCCGGTCTGTGCGAAGAACCTCAACGCCGACTTCATTCAGCCTTGATAAAATCTCGCTGTTGGGGAAACCGTAGAGGTTGTTGCGACCGGCAGGAATTACTGCCCAGTCAGGAGAAACAGTCTTCAAAAAAATTTTACTGGAAGAAGAAAGGCTGCCGTGATGAGGTATTTTTAAGACCCGGGCCTGGAGTTTATCTGGCCAATTATTTGACAGATACTCTTCGACTGTTCTGGTAATATCTCCAGTAAAAAGGAATGATTGTCTCCCTGATTTTAATCTGATGACCGCTGACAGGTCGTTTCCTGGCTTAAAAATAGTCAGGGCAGTTTCATCAGGGTAGATTATTTCTATTGAGGACCCAGCTATCTCCCTTTTCATTCCGGCCATTATCCGCCTTTTTTTTACCTTTGGGGAGAGAGATTCCAGAATTCTATTTTCCAGTTCTGTTCCGGTTCCCTGCTCGGAAAACCAGAACTCTTTAACTCTAAAGTTTCTGGCTAAAGAAACCAGTCCCCCGGCATGGTCAGGATGATAATGGCTGCAGACTAAATAATCTATCTTTTTATAACCCTGGTGCCAGAGGTAAGGAGAGACCAGACTTTCTCCGGTATCAAAATTGCTGGCGGAAAAACCCCCGGCATCGATAACCATAACCTGGTGATCAGGGAATTCAATAATTATCGAATCGCCTTGACCTACATCCATAAAAGTAACTGTCAGCCCCTGGTTCTTTGGTTTAAAAGGAAAGGTTATTAAAATCAGGAAAAAAACGATAAATCCGGTGGCCGTCAGGACTTTCTGCCACCGGAATCTGGATTTAAGCAGTAAAAGAAGTAAAAAGAGATAGAAGCCCACTACAATTATCCAGGGTGGGGCGGGAACCCTGTAAGAAAGAGAAGAAAATGGTTCCAGCCAGGTAGTGATCCAGTGAAAAAGCTTTATCATATATTTTAAGAGAAAAGCTAATAAGTTCCCTGCTGCCGGCAGAAAGGAGTTCAGGAGAAGATAAACATAACCCGTGCCCATTATTACTCCCATCAGGGGAGCAGCCGCCAGGTTGAGAATCAGAGAAGCAAAAGTAACCCGGTTAAAGTTGCTGACTATTATTGGCATAGTCCCTACAACAGCGGCGGCTGACATAGCGGCCATCTCGGAAAGCCGCCAGGGAAGGACTGGCAAAAATTTCTTGATTGGTTCGAAGAACAGAATCAGACTCAAAGTGGCTAAAAAGGTTAATTGAAAACCCACCTCCTCCAGACTAAAAGGATTAATAAGAAGTAAAATTATAGCTGATAGAGACAGAGTATTAATAAGGTTGGTATCAGCAAAGATTATTTTACCAAGTAGAAAAACTGAGGCCATGATGACCGCTCTAAAGACCGAGGGCTGACCTTCAACCAGAAAGGCATAAAAGATCAGAGAAAATAATAGAATGAGATGAATGGTCTTCTTTCTGGTGATGAAAAATTTTAGCAGGAAATAGAATAAAAATGAGACTACCCCCACATGAGCTCCAGAAATGGCCAGCAGATGATAAAGCCCGGTTTTCTGGAACTGCCGGTCAGTTTGCTCATCGATCCGGCCGTCTTCTCCTAATAGTAAAGCTTCAAGGACGGCTCCTTCAGGCGAAATACCATAACTATCCTGGCCCGGGAAATCTTTTTCTATATCTTTTTGCAGATTTCGTCTGAGGCCAGAAAAGAAGCCGGCTGGCGAATGATTTTTTTGATTGAGTTTTTGAATCAGCAGGGGACTCTTGCTAAAAGCCCGGGCCTGAATTTTTTGGGTGCGAAGATAGCGGGGCATGAAATCCGGATAAAAATTTCTAAAAGAATTTTCTGGGCTTATGGCGGCTGAAAAGGCAATTTTATCCCCAGCCAGAAGTTCCAGGGGCTGTTGGCCGGTGGAGGAATGGGCCACGGTTAGACGAAGATTACCGTTTAGCTCTTTTTTCTCCCCGGCGACCTCGACCTCCTGAATCCTGACAGTCAGAATATCCCGGTCTGGGCGACGTTCAGGAGATTTAAGCACCTGGCCCTGAAAGTCCAGATAGCCGTCAGCTTTAAGTTGCTTCAAGGGATTTTTCTGGTAACGAGTCAGCTCTAAGCTATAGAGACTGAAGCCGGCCATAAAAAAGCAGCCCAGAATCAGCCAAAGGGCTGGCTTCAAGCTTTTTAGAGCATAACTTATCCAGGCAGAAATTAGCAAAAGCCCAAAGATGATGACTAAACTTAAGGAAAAATTAGCTTCAAGAGCTGATGACAGAAATAAACCCGAAACCAGGCTAATGGCTGGAAGTAGCAGCGGGGCTGGCATAGACCATCAGCTAACTGGCAAATCTGTGGGTGTTTTTAGTGAAGCTTGTTGTTCTAAACCATTTATGACCAGATGACACATGGCTCTGATGCCCAACGAGATGGCGGTTTCATCCGGATTAAAATATGGGCTATGTAAGGGAGCAGCCTTTACCTGGTCGGGGCTCTTAACCCCAAGCAAAAACATGAAGGCTGGGATTCTCTCAGCGAACAGAGCAAAATCCTCGGCTACCATCTGGGGCTTTACCTCAAGAGTATTTTCCTGGCCGAAACAACCTTTTAAGGCTGGGAGCATAGCCCTGACAAAATCTGGATGATTATAAACAGGAGGTAGCTGTTTCTGATAGTCAAAAATGTAGCTGGCGCCATGACTTCGAGCAGTTCCCGCGATGATGGTCTCCATCAACCGGGGAATTTTATGGCGGAGGTCTTCGCTCAATGTCCTAACTGTTCCCTCCAGAATCACTTTTTCAGCAATTATATTAGATCTGACTCCTCCTTGAATTTTACCAATCGTGATGACTGCGGGCTCGGTCGGGTCGAGGGCCCGGCTGACAATTGTTTGAAGATTATTAACTACTTCAGCAGCTACCACAATAGCATCAATGCCATCCTGAGGCCTGGCGGCATGAGCACTTTTCCCTTTGATGGTAATGGTAAAGCTGTCGGAACTGGCCATGATATAACCAGAAGCATAACCGGCAGTTCCCACCTCCAGGTCAGGCCAGACATGGAGGCCAAATATAGCCCTAACTGCCGGGTTTTCCAGGACACCTTCCTTAATCATCACTGAGGCTCCACCCTCTTCTCCAGGCGGGGCGCCCTCTTCAGCCGGTTGAAAGATGAATTTGACGTTGCCCCTGATCCTATCCTTCATTTTAGATAGAACCATGGCGGTTCCCAAGGCAATTGAAGTATGAACATCATGACCGCAGGCGTGCATCACCCCTGGATTGAGAGAACGATAGGGAAAGGTATTTAGCTCCTGAACCGGCAAAGCATCCATATCAGCTCGGATGGCTACAGTAGGTCCAGGGCGGTTTCCCCTGAGTAGCCCGACAACCCCGGTACCAGCCACCCCGGATTGCACTTCCAGACCTAAAGATGATAGCTTGCTGGCTACTAATTTAGCGGTTTCAAATTCCCGGTTACTTAATTCCGGGTTCATATGGAGATAGCGTCGAATTTTTATAATTTCTGACTGATTCTTTTCTATTTCCCGGTCTAAAGCCTGAACTAATCTCTGGTCCAGGGCTGTTTGGTCTGAGGCTGAGAGTGGTAAGAAAACCAGGGCAAAAATAAACCAGTTCCCCCACATCTTCTTAATCCGGATCTTCATACCAACTTTCTCCCCTTTTTATAAGAAATTCCTTCCGGAAGTCTCATTTATATTTAGACAAATTTTAACCTCAGTTTTTCTCATTTACAAAAAGGTTTCTTAAGCCTGCCCAGTTTTTTTAAGACTGATTATTTTTCAGTATCCAGATCTTCAGGGAATTCCGGTTCTTTTCGGCCGTGTTCTACTTTTTTCTTTTCTATAAAATCCTTAATGGCATCCATTCCTTCTTCCGCTTTTTCTTTGGCTATTTTTACTCCCTTTTCTGTCTCCTTAGCTATTTTCTGATAGCTTTCAGTAGCCAGCTCCTGGCCTTTTTTGGCTTGGTCTTTTATTTTTTCCCTGGTCTCTTTTCCACTGGCCGGAGCCACCAAGATCCCCAGAATAAAGCCGGTGGTTGCACCAGCCAAAAAAGCCAATAGAGAATCAAGGAAATGAGAGTCTCTGTTATCGGACATTTTTCTTCTCCTTTCTTTTTTTCATAAGCTGCCAACTGAAACGGAGCATTGGAAAAAGAATTGGCCAGTATCTTGATGCCGGCCTGATAACTCTGCTGGTCATAAACATAGAAAGTTCTGATAACCCAGAAATAGTCTTCTTGGTAGAATTAATAATGCTCCCGGCTTCATCCAGATGGCGGTCAAGTTTGTCTTCGATCTTTTCCAGCTTTTTCAGATTGACCTGTAAGTCCTGAATAGCTTTTTCAGCTTCTATAAAAGTTCGTTTGAGCTGAATCAGAAAAAGGACTATGTAGGTTACCAGAACTGCTGCGGCTACCGTAAGAATCAAATAAAGAACCTGATTGAAAGTTAGCAGCATGATACTCTTACCTTAAGCTAAAACAACTATCTTTGTCAATTTTAAAAAACTTTTCTCGGGAGATCAAGCCGACCTTTTGGGCCGATTTAATAAATAAATGAAAAAAGGAGCGCCAAAAGCCGCGGTCACCACCCCGACCGGGAGCTCAGCCGGGGAGAAAACTATCCTTGAAATAAGGTCGGAAAAAATCAGGAACAATCCACCGGCCAGAGAAGCATAAATAAACAGATAACGGTGATCTGGGCCAATGATTAATCTGACAGCATGAGGAACGATGAGACCGGCAAAACCGATAATGCCAGCAACTGAAACAGAAAATGAGGCCAGGAGAGTGGCCAGAAGAAGAAAAACTTTCCTGACAGTCTTAGTTGAACAGCCAAGAGTCCGGGCCGTTTCATCTCCCAGGCTAAGCAGGTTCATGTCCTTGGCCAAGTACTGGGCTACCAAAGCTGCCAGAATAAAACAAGGCAGTAGCAACCAGACCTGCTTCCAGTCGGCCAGGGAAAAGCTGCCTAGGAGCCAGAAAACTGCCTGCTCATACGCATCGGCCCTCCGGAAAAGAAGAAAAGAAGTCAGAGCTGAGGCTAAAGCTCCGGCCGCAATTCCAGTCAGCAGTAATGATTCTGTAGTCTGAAACCGACGCCTTTCTGAAATCAGGTAGACCACGCTTACCAGGATTAAGCTGGTAAGAAAGGCCAGCAGACTCTGAGTCGACAACCCGAAGAGACTAATTGAAAAGCCAAGGTTCAGACTGAGAACAGCTCCCAAAGAAGCGCCCGAAGAGGCTCCTAAAATAAAGGGATCGGCCAGGGGATTGCGAAAATATCCCTGAAGGATAGCACCCGATAGAGCCAGTGAGGCTCCGACCAGATAGGCCAGACAAGCTCTGGGCAGCCGAAGGTGGAAAAAGATCTGACTGAATTGGCTGTCTTTTCCAGAAATAGCTCTGAAGAGTTCTGAATAGGAAGTTTTAACTGGTCCCAGCTTGAGAGAAAGCAAGCAGCCAAACAGGGTAAAAATGATTAGAACCAAAAGAAAGATTTTTCTTTTTGACTTGATATTCATTTTTCCTCAGCCGGAGAATTATTGTAGATAGTCTGCACAAGCTGCCTGTAGGCCTCAATCAATCCAGGAGAAAAGCGGCTGAACTGATCTTCACCGAGAAAATAGATTCGGCCCTTTTGAACGGCTTTTAATTCCTGAAAGGCTGACCGGTTGGAAAATTGTTCTCTGGCTTTCTCAAAATCTTCCTGGTTTTTACAGAGAATTAAGATTAGGTCCGGGTTGTCCTCAATGAGTTTTTCCGGATTATAAACCAGCCAGTTTCCATTGAGCCCGGAGGCTATGTTTTTTAGGAAGGCTCTTTCCAGGAGATAATTAAGGTAACTCTGCCGGCCGCAAGTCCAGAGCCCGGAGCCCTGACCATAGAGGGTCAAAAAGACTTTTTCCGGTTTTTTACCAGAAGGAAGTTTTTTATCTACCTCGGCGATTTGGTGTTTTAGTTCGG
>Ga0265295_1008673_pt1 | contig 11202 bp, 8 predicted proteins | sample Munlansysbiofilm_FD_192503 | JGI IMG/M metagenome (GOLD analysis project Ga0265295, IMG submission 192503) | Leachate microbial communities from a municipal landfill in Southern Ontario, Canada - Methane capture system biofilm | ecosystem: Engineered > Solid waste > Landfill > Unclassified ... | reverse complement strand
GCTCGAACCTAGACTCTTCGGAACCAGAATCCGACGTGTTGCCAGTTACACCATACCCCAGTACGTGCCTGCGCCCCGCTCGGGCGCGAATCCGTATGCTACCGACGCCCCCGCCGGGTGTCAACCCACCTTCGGCAGTGGGTATTCCGCTCGAGCGGGGTGCCGGGTTAGACGCCGAGCGCGCTCCGCATGCGCGACACCGAGGCGTCCCTGCCCAGCACGGCGAGCGACTCGAACAACGGGGGGCTCACGGTCGAGCCGGTCACGGCTACCCTCACGGCTTGGAAGAGCACCTTGGGCTTCACCTCGAGTGTGACGGCAAGCTCCCTGAGCGTGGACTCGATGGTGTCGTGGTGCCAGGTCGGGACCGATCCGAGCGCCTCGGCCGCGCCAGCGAGGGCCGCTCGCGCCTCATCCGAGCCGAGCGCCTTTTCGGCGCTCACCGGGTCGAGGGTCACGGCGTCCGAGAAGATGAACGCAAGCGCGGGCGGGATGTCGGTCATCCTCTTCGCTCGCTCGGCGATGAGCGGCACGAGCGACTCATACCACTCGGGGCGGGATTCGTAGTCCCCGGCCGAGGTGAGTCCGGCCTCCACCAGCCACGGGAGCATGCGCTCCGCAAGAACGGCGGGGGAGAGGTCCCTGATGTACACGCCGTTCATCCACTCGAGCTTCTCGAAGTCGAAGATCGCGGGGTTCTTGGAGATGCGGTCGAGCGAGAACTCCCGGGTGAGCGTGTCGCGAGAGATGATCGTGGTCTCGCCGTCGAGCGACCACCCCAGGAGGGCGACGTAGTTCAGGATCGCCTCGGGCAGGTATCCCTCGTCGCGGAACGCCTCCACCGAGGTGGCGCCGTGCCGCTTGGAGAGCTTCTTGCCGTCGGCGCCCCAGATCATCGACAGATGCGCGAACCTCGGCACCGCGTGACCCAGCGCCTCGAAGACGAGGATCTGGCGCGGGGTGTTCGAAAGGTGGTCATCGCCGCGGATCACGTGGGTGATCTCCATGTCTGCGTCGTCCACCACCGTGGCGAAGTTGTACGTGGGCGTTCCGTCGGAGCGCACGAGCACGAAGTCGTCCATCGCCGAGGCGGGGAAGGACGTCTCGCCGCGTACGATGTCGCCGACCACGATGTCACCGCGGTCGGCGGGTACCGCAAGGCGCCACACGTGCGACTCTCCGGCCGCGATGCGGGCGGCGGCGTCCGCAGTATCGATCACCCGGCAGGTGCGGTCGTAGCCGGTGGGACCCTCGCCGGCCCGTGCGATCTCGCGCTTGGCCTCGAGCTCTTCGGCCGAACAGAAGCACGGATAGGCCGTGGCGTTGGCCTTCATCCGCTCGAGAGCGGCGGCGTAGCGGTCGGCGCGCTGCGTCTGGAAGTAGGGCCCGTACGGCCCACCGACCTCGGGACCCTCGTCCCAGTCGACGCCAAGCCACTGCATGGACCGCAGTATCTGGGCCGTGTTCTCGGGAGTGGAGCGCTCGGCGTCAGTGTCGTCGATCCGCAGGACGAACGTCCCGCCTGTGGCGCGGGCGAACGCCCAGTTGTAGATGGCGGTGCGAGCGCCACCGATATGCAGCGCACCGGTGGGACTGGGGGCGAAACGGACACGGGGGGACACGGACACGGCACTCCTTCCGGGGTGGGTCATTACTCGGCGTGATGGCTGTCGGCGTCGCAGAGCTGCCCCTTGCGGAGCAGGTACCAGGTGATCCCGACAGCGAGTATGAGCACCGACAGCGCGACGGCCTTCTCCAGCATGTGGTCGGTGCTCTCGAAGATGACGAGCTTCCGCACCACAGCGACAAGACCCGCCTCAAGCACGGTGCCGATAACGTTCTTGTGCTGCATGTACGCCACGGCGATGCGGATGAGCTCGATGACGATGAAGACGATCAGCACGGTGTCGATCGTGCGTGTGATGCCTTCAGGCGTCATGAAGCCGTCGGCACGGGTGACTTCAAGCATCTTGATGACGATGTCGACCACGCCGAGGGCCGCGAGGAGCACCAGGAGCGCCGTCACCGCGGCCTCGATGTAGACGACTATGCGGTTGAGGTTTTCGATCGAGAAGAACTTCACGTGTGCTCCTGGGTCAGCGGGCTGAACGCGTCCACTATAGCGCCTGGCGCGCTGCTTGGCAGGAGCGTGGCTCCGTGCTATGGTCGGCACGTTCTCATCACGAGGCAGCACGAGAGTGCTGCAGAGGGCCGAGGGACCGCACCCTACGACGCCCCGGCAACCGACGCGAAAGTGCGCACGGTGCCACGTTGCGGCAGACGGCGACGTCTGGAAGATGAGGGAAGAACGCGGCGCTTCTTGCCAACGCTCACGTCCCTTGTCTGTTCGGGCAGGGGATTTCTCTTTGCCCGGACTCGAACAGCCAGCCCGCAGGCGCGGGCGCCACGAAGGAGGTCCGATGTCGGAGCGAGAGTACCTGTTCACCTCGGAGTCGGTCACTGAAGGCCACCCGGACAAGATGTGCGACGCCATCTCGGACGCCGTCCTCGACGCGATCATCGCCCGCGAGGCCGAGCTTGCCGATGAGGGATATGTGACCGACAAGGGCTCGGTTGCCAGCCCCGAGTACGTCCGCGTTGCCTGCGAGACGCTCACCACCACCGGTCTGATCGTCGTGGCCGGCGAGATCCGGACGCATGCGTACGTGGACATCCCCGCTATCGTCCGCAAGGCCGTGGAGAAGATCGGCTACACCCGCGCGAAGTACGGCTTCGACTACGAGACATGCGGCGTCATCACCGCGATCCACGAGCAGAGCTCGGACATCGCTATGGGTGTCGACCAGGCGCTCGAGACCAAGCGCGGCGAAACCGACCCGCTCGATCTCATCGGCGCTGGTGACCAGGGCATGATGTTCGGTTATGCCTGCAACGAGACATCCCAGCTCATGCCGATGCCGATCTACCTCGCTCACCGTCTCGCCGAGCGGCTCACGGCCGTGCGTAAGGCCGAGGTCCTTGACTACCTGCGCCCTGACGGTAAGACCCAGGTGACCGTGCGGTATGTCGACGGGAAGCCGGTTGCCATCGACAAGATCCTCATCTCGACACAGCACGCCGATGGCGTAGACATCGACGCGCTCATGAGGCCCGACTTCATCGAGCACATCATCGACCCCGTTCTCGGACTTGAAGGCATCGAGTACAAGGGCGCCGACGTGCTCGTGAACCCGACCGGCCGTTTCGTGATCGGTGGCCCGATGGGTGACTCCGGACTCACCGGACGCAAGATCATCGTCGACACCTACGGCGGCATGGGTCGCCACGGTGGTGGTGCCTTCTCGGGCAAGGACTGCACCAAGGTCGACCGCTCGGCAGCCTACGCTGCGCGCTGGGTGGCCAAGAACATCGTCGCCGCCGGACTTGCCGAACGTTGCGAGATCCAGCTCGCCTACGCCATCGGCGTCGCGCATCCGATGTCGGTCCTTGTCGAGACCTTCGGAACCGAGAGCGTGCCTGTGGCCCGGATCGAGAAGGCCGTGAGCGAGGTCTTCGACCTGCGCCCCGGTGCGATCATCCGCGACCTCGATCTGCGCCGGCCGATCTACTCCAAGACCGCCGCGTACGGTCACTTCGGCCGTGAAGAGGCGGAGTTCACCTGGGAGCGGACCGACCGCGTCGACGCGCTCCTTGCCGCGGTCGAGTAGCACCCAAGCCGCGCATCCGAAGGCCACCGGCACGATGTCGGTGGCCTTCGCTATGCTGTGACCCATGGAGACACCGATGACAGTCGCGCGCGTAGTGCTAGACGTTCCCGCCCGGGCGCTCACCGAGCCGTTCGACTACGCCGTGACCCCTGATCTCGCCGATGTGATCGGCGTCGGGATGCCCGTCGCCGTACCGTTCGGTCCGCGGCGTGCCGTGGGCTACGTGGTGGAGCTTGCCGACACCAGTGAGTACACGGGTGCGCTCCGCCCCGTGGACGCCGTCCTCGGCACAGCGCTGTTCGACGGACACGCACTCGACCTCGCCCGGTGGATCGCCCACGAGTACGTGGCGCCGCTGTCAGAGGCCCTCAGGCTCTTCCTGCCTCCGGGCGGCGCTCCTCGGGTGGTGCGCGGCGCAGACGGAACCTGGGTGTACGAAGGCCGACAGACGGCTCCCGTGTCGACACGGATCGTCACGCGCGTGGAAGGCCACACCTTCGCGCCACGCCCCAATGCGGTCGTACAGCGGGCGGTACTCGATGCGCTCTCGGAGGGTCCCGTGACCCTGCCGGAGCTGTCCGCTGAGATCGCGGGAGCTGCTGCAGCGGTCAAGGCGCTCGAGCGTGCCGGTGCGGTGGAGACCACGGACGCACGCAGATACCGCCGTCCCGATACACGCAGCGCGTCCGCGCCCCGGCATGCGCACACAGGCGAGCAGGCCGAAGCGGTGAGGCGCATCCTCCAGGCGATGAACGTTGGCGGAACCGTGCTGCTTGACGGCATCACGGGATCGGGCAAGACCGAGGTCTACCTGGCCGCCATCGAGACCGTGGCGGCAGCCGGTCGTGGCGCCATCGTGCTCGTTCCCGAGATATCGCTCACCCCACAGACCGTCGGACGCTTCCGTTCGCGTCTCGGCGATGACGTTGCGGTCATCCACAGCCGTCTGTCGGCGGGGGAGCGGTTCGACCAGTGGCAGCTGGCGCTCGAGGGACGTGTGCGCGTCGTTGTGGGCGCGCGTTCGGCGCTCTTTGCGCCTGTCAGGGACCTGGCGCTGATCGTGATCGATGAGGAGCACGAGCCCTCTTACAAGCAGGCGCAGACGCCCCGGTATCACGCCCGTGATGTGGCCGAGCGGCTCATCGCGATCCGCGGCGGCGCGCTCGTACTGGGATCGGCGACTCCCTCCATGGAGTCGCAGCACGCCGTCGAGACGGGGAGGTTCGAGCGCGTCGCGCTCACTCAGCGGGTTGGCGGAGGGAGCCCGCCGCCGGTCGAGGTCGTGGACATGGGCGCCGAGTTCACCGATGGCAACCGCTCGATCTTCTCCCAGCGCCTGCGCACGGAGTTGCAGGCGGTAACCGGGCGCGGAGACAAGGCGGTCCTGTTCCTCAACCGCCGGGGCTTCGCGTCGTTCTTGCTGTGCAGGGAGTGCGGGTTCGTGCCCGAGTGCCCGTCGTGCAGTGTCTCACTCACCTACCACGAGGAAGGCGGGAGGCTGCAGTGCCATCACTGTGGGCACACCACCACCGCGCCCGTGACATGTCCGAGGTGCGACAGCCCGTACCTGCGCAAATTCGGTGCGGGCACGCAGCGTGCCGAGGTGGAGCTCGAGACGCTTCTTCCCGGGGTGCCGATCATTCGTATGGATGCCGACACCACTTCTCGGAAGGGTGGACACGAGGCGATACTGACCCGCTTCGACTCGCCTGGTCCCGCGGTGCTCCTCGGCACGCAGATGATCGCCAAGGGCCTGGACTTCCCGGACGTGACCCTGGTGGGGGTACTGAGCGCCGACACGAGCATGCATGTGCCGGACTTCCGGGCGGCGGAGCGCACGTATCAACTTCTCGAGCAAGTCGCCGGACGAGCGGGGCGGGGCCCGAAGGGCGGTACGGTGATCATACAGACCTACTGGGCGGATCATCCCGCGGTGCTCGCGGTCATGCGACGTGACCCGTCACTGCTCTTCGATGCCGAGCGGGCCGACCGGGCGTCCATCGGCTATCCACCCTATGTGCGGCTCGCCAACGTCGGGTTCAGCGGTCCGAGCGCGCCCGACGTGCGCGAAGCGGCAACACGGTTCGCGGGCACGCTCGCCGAGCAGCTCCCGGACGGCTGGCGCATCCTCGGGCCGTCGCCCGCACCCATCGCGCGCCTCAAGAACCGTTGGCGCTGGCACCTTGTCCTGAAGGCCCCGGCCGACGCCGATATCTCCACGGTGCTCGCGCAGGTGGACACGGTGACACCGGGCGTCGACGAGGTGACCCGGTCCATCGATGTCGATCCCGCCGGGATGTTGTGACCCATCACACGGCTTCAGGACCTCTGGTGCGGCGGTGTAGAATACCCGTACCGGGCATGCCCGGACACGTCACACACCGATCCGCGGCTTCGGTCACGGCGCTCCATAGAACGGAAGGTCGACAATGGAAGTCCTGCATCATCCGAGCCCCGTGCTGAAGGGGCGCGCCCACGAGATCGATCCCGGCACCGATGAGGGACTGCGGGAACTCGTCCGCGCGATGGCGGAGACGATGTACGCCGAGAGCGGGATCGGGCTTGCCGCCCCGCAGGTCGGCGTGGACAAGCGAGTCATCGTGTTCGATGTCGATGACCGGCTCGCAGCGCTCTGCAACCCGGTGATCACGGAATTCGGCGAAGAGAAGGTCGTCGATGAGGAGGGCTGCCTCTCGGTGCCCGGAGTGAACGTGCCCGTCGAGCGCAGCCGTCGCATCGTGTGCGAAGGTATGACGGTCGAGGGTCGCCCCATCACCATCGACGCGGAGGACCTCCTCGCGCGCGTGTTGCAGCACGAGATCGATCATCTTGATGGCGTCCTCATCCTGGACCGCGCGCCTGCCGATCTGAAGAAGTCGATCATCAGGGCATACAACGAGGCCAACAACCTCTGACCGCTGCAAGGAGCCGGCACGTGCGCATCGTATTCATGGGTACACCCGCGTTCGCGGTGCCGTCACTGGAGGCCGTCGCAGCACGACATGAGGTCGTGCTCGCCGTCACGCAACCGGACAGGATCGCGGGCAGGGGCACGTGCGCACGTCCTTCGCCGGTGAAGGAGGCCGCCGAGGGGCTGGCGATCCCGGTCTTCCAGCCCGCGTCCCTGCGGGACGGGTCCGCGGGTGTCATCGCCGCGTCCGCGCCCGACGTGATCTGCGTCGCGGCGTTCGGGATGCTCCTGCCGGCCGAGGTGCTCGAGATCCCCCCGCACGGCTGCATCAACGTACATGCTTCGCTCCTGCCAGTGTATCGCGGTGCCGCTCCGATCCAGCGGTCGATCCTCGCCGGTGACGCGGAGACCGGGGTCAGCATCATGCTCATGGAGGCGGGACTCGATACAGGCCCCTACGCACTCCAGCGTCGCGTCCTCATCGGCGACCGATACGCCGATGAGATCGAGGCCGACATGGCGAGAACGGGCGCCGAGGCGCTCATCGAGGTACTCGATCAGATCCAGGCGGGTGCAGTGTCCTGGATCGAACAGGACCCGGCGCAGGCCACCCATGCAGCAAAGATCACCAAAGACGATGTCGCTTTGCAACCGGAGCTGTCCGTGGCCGAGGCGTTCGCTCGTGTCCGGGCCGCCACCCGCCGTGCGCCGGCTCGTGCGTGCCTCGGCGATCGTGAGGTCACCGTCGTGCGTGCCGTGCCGGTGGCCTCTGCCGGTTCCGCGGGAGGAGTATGCCTCATCGATGGCGCGCCGGTCCTCGGGTTCGCCGACGGCGGACTCCGGCTCGACGTGCTCCGGCCGGCGGGCAAGGGCGACATGTCGGGTGTCGACTGGGCGCGTGGCGCGCGACTTTCGGAAGATGTGTGCTGGCGGTGCACGCGGTGACCATCGCTGCCGCCAGAGCGAGCGCTTTGAGGGTCCTCGGCCGTGTCCGGAAGGACGGGGCGTTCAGCGGCGCGGCGCTCACGTCGGAGCTGCGCGGCACGGAGCTGTCCTCCGAGGATACCGCGCTCACCACCCACCTCGTGTACGGGGTCCTTGGCGCTGAGGGCGTGCTCGACGATGCCATCGATCGATTCGCGCGGGGCAAGATCGAACCGCGTATCCGTGATGTGTTGCGACTCGCCGCGTACGAACTGCTGTACGGGCGCTCTCCCGCATACGCGGTCGTCGATCAAGCGGTAGCCGCCGCGCGCCGGATCAGGCCACAGGCATCGGGTCTCGTGAATGCCGTCGCACGTCGCGTCGCCGAAGCCGCCCCCGCCTTCCCCTGGGGCGACCCTGAGACCGATCTCGACGCCTTGGCCCGTGTGTGCGCGTGCCCGCGATGGGTCGTCGACGAGTACCTCGCGTCGCTCGTCCCGGACGCGGGGAGGGAGGCGCTGCTCGCGTCCGCTGAACCGGCGCCGTCGTTCGTTCGCCTTGACCCGTTCGGCGCCACTCGAGAGTCCGCCCTCGCCGCGCTCGCCGCTGCCGAGCCTCTGCCGTCGCCGCCTGATCCTGACTGCTTCATCCTCGGGCGCCCCGCCGTCGCGCACGGCGGAAGCGGTGGCCCGTGGTTTTCCATGGACGCGGCCGCGCAGCTTGCGCCCGCTGCCGTACGCCCCGCACCCGGCGGCCGGGTCCTTGATGCGGGCGCCGGCCGTGGCAACAAGACGGTATGCCTCCAGGCGATCGCCATGCGTGGCGGCGCGCCGGCCGATATCACCGCCCTTGAGCTGCACGAAGGTAAAGTAGCGCGTCTTCGCGAGCGGCTTGACCGCTCCGGAGTGCCGGGGGTGACGGTGGCCGTCGGCGACGCCGCAGACGCATGCACGCACTTCGGACCCGCAGCGTTCGACGCCGTACTTCTCGACGCGCCATGCACGGGCCTCGGCACGCTTCGGCGCTATCCGGAGAAGCGCTGGCGCATCGTACCCGGAGATATCGCGCGTATGGCCGCGCTCCAGCGAACACTGCTCAGCGGCCTTGCGGGAGTTGTTCGACCGGGCGGTTGTTTGGTGTACTCTACCTGCAGTATTGCGCGCGCGGAGAACGAGGGTGTCGTGCGTGCGTTTCTCGACACCGCGACCGGTGCGGGCTTCTCGGTCGAGTCATTGGCTGGAGTCGTACCCGACGCGTGGTCACCGTTCCTGAACGACGATGGCACGTTCCAATCGTGGCCGACGATCGAGGGCCCCGACGGGCACTTCGTCGCCGTGCTGCGGCATGACGGCGCGTAGGCGGCAGGACTGAAGGAGAGGCTATGCAAACGACCCGTATCGTGGAGATGCTTGAAGTCACCGAGGCGGCGGCGCTCGCCGCAGGTCGATGGATGGGCAAGGGCGACAAGCACGCTGCCGACGACGCCGCCGTGGAGGGTATGCGCAAGGCGTTCAACCGCGTGGGCATCGACGGAACGATCGTGATCGGCGAGGGGGAGCGCGACGAGGCTCCCATGCTGTTCATCGGCGAGAAGGTCGGATGCGGCGGTGAACCCATCGACATCGCTGTCGACCCCCTGGAGGGCACTAACCTCACCGCGTACGGCCAGCCGAACTCACTTGCAGTGCTCGCCTTCGGACCGCAAGGATCGCTGCTGCATGCGCCTGACACATATATGAACAAGGTCGCGGTCGGCCCCGCGGCCGCAAGCGCGGTGCACATCGACCTGAGCCCCACCGAGAACGTCCGCAATGTGGCCAAGGCGTTGAAGCGGCCGGTCGAGGACATCGTTGTGTGCATCCTCGAACGCGAGCGCCATAAGGACCTCATCGCCGAGGTCCGCGCCGCCGGCGCTCGCATCCGTCTGATCTCAGACGGTGATGTCTTCGGCGCCGTGGCGACCGCGATCGAGGGCACCGGGATCCACCTCTACCTCGGTATCGGCGCCGCCCCCGAGGGTGTGCTCGCATGCGCAGCCATGAAGTGCATCGGTGGTTGCTTCATGGGCCGCTTCGCATGGCGGAGTGAGGAGGAGAAGGCGCGCGCAGTGGAGATGGGCACTCCGCACATCGACGGGATCCTCGAAATGGACACCCTGGTCAACACCGACGAGGCCGCGTTCATCGCAACGGGAGTGACCGACGGTGAGCTGCTACGCGGCGTGAAGTACTTCGGACAAGGCTCGCGCACGCACTCGATCGCCATGGAGAACAGCACGGGTACCGTGCGATTCGTGGAGACGGTACACCGGGCGGGTACGGAGAAGTTCTGGGTGCGGATGGACTAGTCAGCGCTCTTCGCCGGTGACGCTGGACACGAAGCGCAACCGCTATTCGCGCTACCGCAGGAGTCCTTCCCGGCAGGGGAGGACTCCTCGCTCTTGGGGCGAGGACGATAGTCGGTGTTGTGGAAACCAGAGCCCTTGAAGACGACGCCGACCGGCGAGAACAACTGCTTCGCCGGGGCTCCGCAGGTCGGGCACTGGACGCCCTCGCGGTTCGTGATCGACCGGACCACCTCGAAGACGTGATCACACGATGGGCATCGGTAGTCGTATGCGGGCACGTTCACTCCATCCACCGGTTCTGGGAACGAGCATGCAGGATACCGTCGCCAGAGCCGACCGGCAAGCACCGTGTGACGTCCGCCGGTAGGAACGAGACGCCAGACCGTGCGGCGAGGACGGCAGGGCACTTGCTATACTGCGCACCGTGACCGATAACACCACACGCACACGTCGCTCGCTGGTCCCCAGGACCGCCCTCATCGCGGGGGCTGTCGTGGCGACCCTCGTCATCGGCGCCATGGTCGCAGGGGTGTTGGTGTATCGGTCACGCCTGGTCGCGGTTCCCGATCTCACCGGCTTCGAGTCGAAGACGGCCGTCGAGTCGCTGTCCAGCGCGTCGCTCGAAGGCATGATCGGTGGTGCACTCGTTTCGCCTGGCGTGCCCGAGGGTGGCGTGCTGGCACAAGACCCCGCTCCCGGTACTCTCGTCCCTCCGGGGACCACCGTGGTGCTCACCGTGTCGGTGGGGAGCCAGACGGTGCAAGTCCCCGACTTGGTGGGAGTGCCCGTGGAGGAGGCCAAGACCGAGTTGGCCGCAGCCGGGCTCAAGTTCACCGAGCGTGTCAGCTCCTCGGAGGAGACACGCTCGGTCGTCCTGGAGATGTATCCATCGCCTGGCACGCTCGTGAACCTCGGCGACACCATCCGCATCACGGTTCCGGGTGAGTCGGGGTCGGGTACCGTGCTGCTGCCCTATGACCTTGCCGGTGTGACCGTGCTGGTCGACCCGGCTCCGGGCGCCGATGTCGTCAGTGGCGACCCGGCACTCGAAGTCGCCAGGCGCCTGGTTGCCCTCCTTCAAGCTTCCGGGGCCGACGCCATGCTGACGAGGTCCTCCAGCACAGACGATGCATCCAGGGCTGACCGTGTGGCCGCGTCCCGGGAGTCCACGGCCAGCGTGTTCATCGGTCTGGACGTGGGCGGCGGACTGGGCCCCGGGGTGACCGTACTGTACAGGGCGCAGGCCGCACAGTCTGAACCCGCAAGCAGCGGTCCCGACGCCTTTGCCAAGTCCGTGACTGCGGCCCTGGGCCTCCCCGGAGGACGCGTGAACACCCCGGCCGCTACCGATG
>Ga0265295_1008672_pt1 | contig 11203 bp, 7 predicted proteins | sample Munlansysbiofilm_FD_192503 | JGI IMG/M metagenome (GOLD analysis project Ga0265295, IMG submission 192503) | Leachate microbial communities from a municipal landfill in Southern Ontario, Canada - Methane capture system biofilm | ecosystem: Engineered > Solid waste > Landfill > Unclassified ... | reverse complement strand
TCTTCTCAACCGCCTACCCGGCGGTTCACTAGCCAGAATTTTCAGGAACTCTTTTTATTTCCACAGGTTATCATAATTTTACCTCGAAATACTTCGATTTTTGATGGCCCTCTAACCTATTGATTTTCTGGTTTTTATTTTATGATATCCGTAACGAAGGAAAACACATCATCCAGAATGTCCCGACTTTGGCATACTTCAATCAATTTGTTGCGAAAATCTTTTTGACATGCACCCTCGCTTGCCATCAGGAATGCCAACGGCATGACATGGGCATCTTTGACTAGATCGGCAATATCGAACACCAGGGCACCCCTGCGAGTTTTGCCATGTAAGAGCGGCAAGGAGAAACTGATTCCCAGGCCATTCAAGGCAACAGCCGCATAGCCATAGGCGATATAGTTGCCATGGTCAAGAAAGCCGTTCGCAATATCCTCGAGGGTTTCCCGCTTTCCTTTGCCCTCATCTCTGACGAAGTTGTCCATTCCTGTGCCGGCCGCAAGGCGTGCATAGAGGGTTTTTGCCCATCGTCCTTCGGCCAACAAAAGAGATTGGGAATCCATGGCAGCTTTGATTTCGGAGGTAAATCTTGAAGCCGTATGGTCGTCAATCCAAATTTGGTTGCGCAGCAGATCAGCGTTGGCGTCCCAGGATTTCATGGTCCACTCAAGGCGTTTTTGGAGCAACCGTTTTCCGGCTTCCAGCCGTGTTGGTTCATCGAACCACATCTTGACCCAGGCTTGCATGTATTCGGTGGGCCGATATTCGCTTTGGGGGGTCAAAAATACATGATCCACGGTTGAAAACAGAGGTGAGCCCCCACTACCGCAGAAACCCACGAGGACATTGGATTCCGCCATTCTACGAGCGGCCGCATCAGTAATGGAAGAACCCTTGCCGAGCAGGACAAAAGAGGTGTTGCGTTCCGGGATATTAAAATACTTTTCAATATCTTGCCCGGTCTCCGTCAGGTAAACAATTCTGCCATCTTTTTGCATGACGCGTACATGCTCGAGGTAGAATACATTAGCTCTTTTGGACAACAGGATTTGCCTGGGTTTAACAGGCCTTTTTTTCTGCCACATTCCGATTTCTCCATTTCAAAAATCAAGAGAGGTCGGGCAATGCGAACGGCTTGCTCGCAACTGACAAGCCATAACTGTCCGGCTGGCATTCTTCTAGGCAACCAGAAACGTTTTGAATGTCGACATGTAAACTAAAGCGTTGTCCTGATGTGTAACTGATCATCGGGAAAAACGGGATGTTTTTTTGTTCCGCTTTTTCCATCCGTGACCTTCGCAAGCGATTGTTCGGGGTGCGATCGGCTTTTCGGGTTGGAATTCGGAATCTGGAATAACGTTTCCACGGACCGGCAAAGTCTGAGGGTACGCTATCTGGGTAGCCGATTTGTCCATAATTCCGAATGGCCGGGTGATTTCTCACGGAACTTACCAGAAGATCCAGATCTTCACGTGTTTCGGCAAAAACCCGCAGCCGGGAAAAATGCCGCCTTGGAAGAGCAAGCGCGAACTTTCCTGGATATTCCCGAAAAACACCGTGCAACACCCGCAACATGGCGCCGGCAAGAACCGGGTGGGGGATATCACCGCCCTTCTCGCCACCACGGACTTCGATGTCAACAAAATGCTGTGGCTTCAATTTATCCCTCCTGGGCCGCTGCATCAAAAAGGCCTTGATCGCCAGTGTCTGTAGCTTCTACCGTGTCGTCTTTTTTGGACCCTTTTTGGGTGGTTGCTTTGGGTTTCGCTTCCTTGTCTTCACCTTCGGAGTAGACGCCGCCGCGGATCAGGCAGGCGATCATAAACATGCCGTCATTGCTTGCCGGATCGATTAAGTTGAGCTTTTTCACCATTTCAAAAGACGAAGTTTTTTGGTTCCGAAAGAACCGCTGCATCGCAAGACTTGCCCCCAGGGGTTCAATCGGAGTCGGTGATTGGAATATTGAGTATTCCGGGTACCAGGTATCGAAGGTGCGCAGGGCGTTGCTGACCTTCTGATCGCGGATGGCGGCCTGGCCCATGATCCGGATAGCGTCAGTTTTCTCCTGCTGCTTTTGATCACTTGCAATGCAGTAGAGGGACCGGGCGAATCCTTTCGGAGGGTTTTCGAGGTAATTTTGTGAGCAAAACACTTCCATGGCCCCCTGCATTCCAAAATCAACCCGGGCCGTCACCGTGAGGCAAGTATTGCTGTACCCGCACAGGTTGTCGGCAATAGATTTGGCTACCGCCATTTCGGCATCGCTGTATTCATCAAATCTGTTTAGCGGGATTTTCAGCGCATCCGCTTGACCGATAACCTTGTCGCCTGACATAACAGTTATCGTGATGTTGTTTGCAATCACGCGGTTTCGCCAGAGCCAGCGGCCGTTCAGAAGGTTTCTGGCATAGCGACGAGCTACCTCTTGTAGCCCTTTACTTTCTTTGGCCTTCTCAACAAACCCGGTCACGCTGTCCCGCAGAGCCTTAATTGTCTCCTCGGTATCTGATTTACCCGGAGCGCAGGCGAATAGAGTGTTTTTCAAGTCAATAAACCGAATCGAAAAACGGATAACCAAAGCCGATGATTCGGGGGACATTTTGGCTGTGTCCGTTGTCTGAATATTGGAAATTTCCTCTTTTGTGCCTTTATGGACATTTTGAGTGCCGCGAATACCATGACGTTGCACATTCAAAGGGTGGAGCTCGGCGTTGATTTCATCGAACATAAGTGCATCGGTAAGCACAATCCCACGCTGAAACGACAGGACACCGGGCAGTCTTTTGAAAACCTGTTCACTCATGATCTAGTTTCCTTTCTTTTGTTGAATAACAAACACCTCGTCGTTTAGCCATTGGTACTGCCAGAAAGGCAGCGTTTGAGATCCGTATTTTCTGACTAAGACATACTGAACCAGGCCCACCAGTGATTCACAAAAAGCATGAGGGTAGCCTTCGCGTGCGCCTGATCGGTCCTGGAAATCTGTGATAGTGGCGTATCCAAGGACGGTCGGAACAATCCATGTATTAGGCAAAGCGCCTTCAGGGGCCGGCTCTGCTTTGTGGCCGATCGTTTGAATGATGGTCTCCAGCGGGTTTTTCTGCCCTTCCAGAAGATCTCGACGCTCGATGATCCAATAGCCAGACCGGAGAGATCTTCGCAATTCTGCTTCCTCATGGAAAACAGCAGGTTCGCCCCACGAAATGACTTGACCACCGGCAATCCGCGCCGTAGACAAGAACTCTTCGACCTCCTCGACGTCAAAAGGGTCCTCAAACGATAGCACCAGGGAAACCGTGAGGTGACAGGAGGCTGTAGGCTGCAGGGAAAGAGCATGAGGGTTTTTGGATGAATAATCATTTTTGTCGATGAAGGACGCCCCGCGCCTCTGTTGAGGCCGGAGTCTGCCATAAAACCCTTTGCCCTCCGATTCACCCAAAAGTTGGGCATCATGGTGAATCACGGCGACCCCGGATGGAAAAGCCTCGAGTTTTCGGCCCAGATTATGGCCGAACATATTAAGGGCCATCATAGGTGCGGCGTTAATCACCCAGGATGTCGCATGGGCATTAGCAGCCTGTATGCGGATTCTGGGCAGATACAAATAGGTCATCGCACGATCTCCTTGATCCATTTGGCCAGCAGAGCAATGTGCTCATTATCCAGGTTGAAAGTGGCCTCAACTCGACCGACTGAGTCCCGGAATTCATAACTGGCAAATTGTTCGGCCATTTTCCAGCCCAATCGATAAGCCCAATCAGGTTCTCGCAAGGCGGGGTCAATTACCCCGCGAATTATCGGGTCAACCTGGGGGCTGACCAACGGGACACCCTCGTTGGGCAGGCTTTTTTGGATATCTTCTTTTTTCATGTGACCCAAAGCTTTTTCCCCGCGAGACAGGACCGCGACGATGATGCAACGAACAAAGACCTTGGCTTCTTCCTGAGCCGCCAGATTGGTAGGCATCGTCCCGCCGTTTTTCCTTTTCATGCTTATGCGCCACTCGTAGAAATCCCGAGTCAGCTTCTGTGGAAGCCGCAAAGGAATTCCTTTGTAGTAAAGGGACAGGGCCATCTTGAATCGTAAGGATTCCTTGGGGGCTCTGAAATAAAGAGGGCATTGCATATCTCTGATCAAAGCGCCCACGTTTTGGGTGTTGGAACCTCCGATCCCAAAAATTGCGCTATGGATAAGACGTGTTTGTGTCGGGCTCTCTTTGTTTGCTTTGTGGCTTTCATTATGTCCTTCTATTTTCTGTTTGATGATCTTGTTCAGGCCTGCGGCCCCCATAGGTGAAACCGCCAAATACGACTCATCGCGAGGCAATAAGAGTTGCCGCATCCGTGGAGAAATCGTCTTGCAGCCGACTTCGTGATGGGTCGTTTTAATGGTCTGACAAATAGTTTGGATGTCTTGCAGACCTACGAGAGGTTCGCCCGCGGTTCCCGGGATTTCGTTAGACAGAACCTTCCGAATTTGTTTGGCCACTTTGGCAACATTGCCGCTTTGCTTCACATAATCCACGTCGAGAGGTGTCCCTTGGCCCAAAAGGGTTCGTGCTGAAACATACGGCAGGGACAATCCCTCGTCGGCACCAAGGCGAACACCTCCTCCAGCGACATTGGAATTGACGCTTTTGAAAGAAAAATGGACCATTTTCCCAGCCACCGCGGCATAATCCTCCAAGGGGAAATTGAGCCATTCATCTTTTTTCTCTGGTTTGGCCATAAGCTCCTCTCTTAATCTTTTTGGTGGTCGCCATAAAACCCAAAGGATGCGTCATAAATAATTTGTGGTGCTTTGCTCCCTTTGTCGTAATTGACGATCTCAAACCGCAGCCCTTTTTCTACGGGGACACCATAGTGTTGGCACTTCTCCCTCAATGTTTGAACGCTCCAGCAAAGCCAAGCGTTTTTTCGTTTTTCAATTTCTTCTATCCAGATGCTTCGATCTTTGAAATCTGCCTGATAGCGTTCGGTAATTTCGAGGCGCTGAAAAACGCTTTCTCCCTGTTCTCCTTCGACAAGTCGCCAAGTATCTTTGATCTGTTGGTCACGCAACGGATACCGTCGGTAAAAATCATCGGTCATCCATTCCACATTTTTGCATTCCAAGTTGCTGATCGCCTTGAGCGGAGAAGATAAAGCGACATGGATGCTCTCATCGTCAAGGTTGGCGAATGAATGCTTGTTGGTCTCGAAACGCAGTTTCGCGTTCAGGCCGTCACGCAGGGCTTCCCAGTCCAGAAGTTCGGCCATGTCATGTCGGCCATATTGCCCTTCGCGAGTTTGCAGTCCTGGCATCTGAAAGCAAATATTGAATCCTCTGGCCCATCGGAAATTATGTTGTAGGATGGCCACATTGGGGCGAGTGATTTGTAGATCACGGTGCCGATTAACGCGGCCGGCTGTCTGGACAATCGACTGAGAGCTTGAAGGCTCAATGATGGCCCAATCGAAGTCATGGTCCCGGCCAATTTCTTCAACCGGCGTGGCGACCACAATAAAGGGTATATCGTAACTTCTGGACTGTGAGACCAAATCAGCAATCTCTTGATCCTCAATGATATGGCGGTCACCATTTTTACGGTTTAACAGAGCATCCAGTCGCTGCTCTTTCAAGAAGCGCTGAATGATGAATTCCTGGGAATGGTAGGTTGCCACTTTGGCCATCGGCAGGTGATCCGATATCCAGCGGGCAGCCCGGTATGCAGTTCGGATGTTGGCCACTCGGACCAAGCCAAACGAAATGCTCTTTCCTGTATCTCCGAAGGGCCAAGAATTCTCCTTTTGCATTACTTGGACGGCTTCGAGAACGGCTTCAAGCCATGCTTCTTCATTTTGCTCCGAGACCGTCTGCAAAACAGGGATCCGCCGTATTACCTTGCCTGTTTCTTTGAGCATGTCGAGAACATGCTTCTTATAGTCGGCCTCGAAAAAGGTGGGGGTGCTGATTGTCGGGGTAATTGCATCGTCAATGATGACGCTGTGAAAGTCAGCTTCACGGCCGTGGAGGGCGGCCCACATAGCGACCCCGCTTTGGTAAGCATCATGGACAGCTTGGGCCAAGGGGAACGGCAAGGTTGCGGAAGAACAAATCAGATTGCGGCCACACAGTCCCACCATCTGCACCAGGCGCAGAATGGCGACCATGGCTTTGGGATCGTAACTGTCGATTTCGTCAAGAATGATGTCGCTGTCGATCAGGCGCAAAAAAGCTCGGGCGTGATGCCCTTGACGATTCAGTGTGCCGGCGTCCACCAGATAGTCAATCGTGGAAACAATGATAGGTGCCCCGAGAATTCGTTTTAGGGCCGGCCGATCCTGAACGACATCTTCCAACCAGCCGGGAAGATCATCTGGTATCGGGTCGCCCGTAAAGTCAGCGTCACTAAGATAGGTGATCTCGTCTTCATGGTCGTTTTGCCCGGCATTCGCAACGTCATGAAGTTGTTTCGTAATTTGGTCGCCAATGACAATGCCGATCTCATCCTTGCCGATGCCCAGTTGTTGGCTCAAGGCCTCGCCTGTTTGCAAGGTGAGACTGCGTTGGTTTAAAGCAACAGCAAATCGCTCTCGGCCTTCTGTCCCAAGAATGCAAGCACACTTGGCGTTCATACGGGTTTTCCCTGCGCCGGTGCCAGCGATGTTCATAACCAATATCGGTTCGGCATTTTGCTTGCGCAAGTCCCGTAAGGCTTGCGCGGTCCGGTTTTGCCAAGCGTATCTTCCCCGCCCATCGGCAGGCTCCAGAATGCGTTCCACAGCCTCGCTCGATAGCGAGGGTAAGCGCAGGGTCGCCATGCGATAAGCATTACGGGAAGCAGCCTGGGCCACTTCGCGGAGGTGCCATGCAAGGGGCTGATTATATCGATATTTGAGATCTGATCTTTTGGCTGACTCTTTGAGAGGTTCTTTTGCCGTATTGGCAAAAAGCTCCATGTCGGGGAGGTCGTATTGACGCTGCTGGTCTTGCCCTATTTGGGAAACGCTGTGATCCGCAAGGATCAAGGCAGCGCGCGACCAGGTGGCAAGGGCTCGCCAATAGCCGACAGGGGCATCGGTGGAACATTTGGCGTTCAACCGCTCCAAAGTTTTGGAAAGGGATTTGTACCACCAATCCGGCAAGTACCCGCCGGGTTTCACAGGCAGATAAGGCTCCCGGATGTGTCTTCCCCGGCCAGGAAGACGGCTCTTGCCACTGAATAGTTTATGGTGTGTTGCGACAATGAAATCGAGAACGTCGCAAGGATTATCCATGCCTTTTTTCAAACTCAGGAAAGCAACCTCCTTGGGACGACTCAACCTTGCCCATGCTTCCTCGATACTGTTTCCTTCTCTAACGACCTGAAGCAGGCGCATTGAAACCCATTCGTGCCGGATTCCGTTAGCAGCAGGATCGCCCCTTTGGCCGTCAACACAGGACTTTAAGGTGGTTTGAAAGCCTTGAAGAGTTTTGCCCCAATCGTGCCCTTTACCACCGCTTTCTGCCAGGAGAGCCGCACAGCTAACCCAATTTGGAACATTGGAACTCAAGGCCCGAATACGGATTGTTCCACTAGGATAGTGCCCGTCAGGCCCAAAGGGTTGTTTTGAACCGACAATCCACAGCAGTTTCATGGCCGAACGGCCAACGTTTCGATAACAGGCAACGGCAGTTTGTCGAGTAGCAACATGTTTCAGGGCCGTCCGGATCTCGCGCATACCCTCAAGGGTAATGGGGGTTGCCCAGGATCGACTCCCCGTGCGGATGGCGAAGCTGTCGAGGATGGCCCGAGTTTTTTTTAGAGCCCGCTTTTCACAAGCGGAGATCAAAATGATGTGCATGTTGCCTTCTTCTTTCTCTCCCCCAGGGAGGTTTTTCCAACCCAGAGGCATCTACCATGAAAGTTTTTCAAATGAATTAAGAGCCATTTGCGGAACATCGACAATCCATGTCCCTTCTACCTTTTCTACACAGCCTGGAGGTCAATTTGTTTGAGAAAAAGACCTTTTCGCTGGTTGCAGATTCTCTCAAACGAAGACAAGACCTCCCAGACGATAACCATTGAATCTATTCAGCTATTAACCGGAAATTAGTGTCTCCTTCATCCATCATCTAACCAGCCGCTCGACCGAATCGCTAACGCTCTCGGTCAGCTATATTCGATAGGTAGCCATCGTTTTCCGGTGCAACCGTTCGAGAAAGTAGCAAATATGAAAACCGGGACTACAGAACGTTCATTATTTGCGATTTCACCTCTTTCGGGTCGCCGCGCTCCATCGTGGCCATGACGAACACACCCTTACCACATGATGCCTTGGCCCACTGTTGGCCGATAAGTTCTTTTTCGCGGCTATCACGACTTTCCTCGGGCGTCCGGTCCTTGCCCTTGTATTCGACGACGAGCAGGCGACCATCTTCCATGACAGCTACGAAATCTGGATAAAACTTATCGGTGGAGGTCGGCAGCGAGAAGGAGTGGGGATGCCTACTGACGTTTCGTACCCAGTATTTCAGACCGGGCAGCGTATCCAGCACCAAGGCACATTTGACCTCTTCGCCGCCATCCTTGCTGTCGAAGGTCGGCACCTCGTCAGGCCCCATGAAGTGGTTCTTGAACTTGTACATGCCGCGATACTTCGGAACCTCGCAATACATCTCATCAAAGAACCGGATGCCCTCATCGAAGGACAGCTCGATACGCGCTTGCGGACCGAACAAGTTCATTTGATAAACCTTGTCGCGCTCCAGCTGACGGAAACCCCGAATTTTTTCATTCAGTTTGCGTGCAAGGATAAACTTGCAGCGCATCAGTTGTGACAGAGGTATGCCGCGGTCGCGAATCAGGTGGGTGACGACATCGCCCAACCAGGCTAGTAGCTCCGCCTGGCCGATCCACTGGTCGCGGACCTTCGCGTCAAGCCAGCGTACCAGCGCATTCGGTGTCCAGTCGTTGACATCGATATCCAGCAATAGCTGCTCGGAGCTGTCCGCCGCTGAAATCGACAGACGGTTGCCGTCCAGGTCAATCTCGAAGGTATTGGTGGTTTCGACGATATCAAACTCGGCCTTGGTCAACTGCGCCGGATGATCGGCCAGCGACCAATCGTGATATTCCATCAGGATATCGGTATCGCCAAAGACCAACTCGCCCTGCACATGCGCCATCAGGCGTGGCACGATGAACTCTTCGCCCAAGTGGGCGGGGGCCAGATCGTCGGCGTGTTTAGTTTTGAACTCGTCAAGCTTCTTGCGCAGCACGCCATGCAGGCGGGACGGGGCCGTTTGGAACAGGCGCTCCTCCTCCTTGGGTTTTGGTACGCCGGTGAACTCGATCCGGGTCTTGCCGTCATCGCCCGCCGTGACCTTGATCTTGCCGGGCGCGACACCGCTGATCACCTTGCGCTCCTCCTCGGATGCCTCCAGTTCGACAGTTAGCGTTGGACGCGGGCGCGATTGTCGCCCGAACAGGCCGTCATCCAGACCCAGTTGCTCGGCCTCGATATTGTCCTCGGCTTCGTTCTCATCGAAGCCCATATCGACCAGCTTGTCGCGCAAGCTGACCGCAGCCTCGGAGAAATGCTTCGACACCAGCCTGGCGTAGGATTTGTTCAGTATCACTTCCTTACGCTTCTTCGCATAGGGCATCCGCAGGACACGACCCAAAAGTTGCTCTGCATCGGTCGAGCTCCGGATATTGGCCAGCGAGCAGAAGACATAGGCGAAGGAACAGTCCCAGCCTTCCTTCAGTGCCTCGATGGTGATGACGTATTCGATAGGGCAATCGGGCTTGAACAAGTCAATCCGGTCCAGATCGCGCTGTGCGCCCGTTGCCACGGCGATCTTGTTGGCGTCTATGTTCTCGTTCTCGATCAGATGATTGCGCAGCACTTCTACAGTGACATCCTCGCCCTTCTTCTGGGCCTGGAACAGGACGATGGGCCGAATATAGCCCTCGCGGTCACGTTCCGCGTGTTCTTGCAACTCGGCACGCTTCAGAATGGCCGAATTTACCGCGCCCTGCCACGTCGCCGCCTCGTCCAGCACTACGGGCATCTTGATCATCTCTTCATCCTTCAACTCTTGCGCTGTTACAGAATGAAGGATGTTGTTGAATCCCTTGGGGGTCGCGGTGAATTCGATCAGGGCGCTTGGGTTGATTCGTTCATAGACATCCTGGCTCAGGTTTGTGCCTGCCTTATGCGCCTCGTCCATGATGACCAGCGGGCGGTGCAAATACATCAAATTGGCAAAGCTAAACCGGATGTCGCCTTTCATCGGGCCGTCATCGTTGCGCTCCAGCCCCGGCGCGGCGGGCGAAACGGTCGAGAAATGCCCCTCCAGCATCTCGTGATGAGCATAAACCTTGCGTCCGTCCGTGTTCGACACGCGCAGCGTCTGGATCGTCCCAACCACAACACAAAGGTTCGAGCGCAGATCATGCGGCGTCAGTTGCGTGAAATCGCCAATATCGAACACCCGCACGCGGCTCCCGAACGCCTTGTCCAGCACCTTCCGATAGGGGTGGCGAGGGTTCTTTAGTGCCTCTGCCGTTTGGAGGCGAATAGTGTTCGTCGGCACCAGCCACAGGACCAGCGGAAAATCCTTCTCCATCCAGGCATCCTTGGCCACGGTAATCGAATGTGCGGCGAGGATTGTCTTGCCACCGCCCGTGGGCAGGCGCAGGCAGACATAGGGGACCTCGGGCAGCGCCTTGATTGGCTTGTAGCCCGCAGCATAACCCTTAAGCCGTTTGGTAAGCTCCGGTTTTGCCGTGATTGACTCATAGGCGGCCTTGGGGCCGGTGATGCGGGCCTCTTCAAAGAACTCCCGAAGCGTAGCGAGCGAGGCTTTCTGATAGTCCTTCAGCTTCATTTGCGGGCCTTTACATCATAAGGGGTTTGTTTGAATTCGATCTGTTCGGCCTTCAGCGTCGCCTCGGACAGCGCCGTGCGTTCGCCATAGACGATCAGCGGGCCTGCAAAATCGCCCTGGGCCGCACGGATTGCGGCCAGCGTCTTGCGGGCCAACACATTGCCCCCCGAGACCGACTTGTCACCCAGAATGCCGTTGTAAAGCAGCGCATAGCCCTTGCCGTCATGTTGACCAAGGAAGGGGATCAGGGGCTGCGGTTTCGTCCACGGGCTGCCGGTTTCGGCGAACCAGATATGGGCAGCCAAAACCGGGAAACGGATATCGGGTTGGAGCTGGCCGTCTTCGG
>Ga0265295_1008671_pt1 | contig 11207 bp, 8 predicted proteins | sample Munlansysbiofilm_FD_192503 | JGI IMG/M metagenome (GOLD analysis project Ga0265295, IMG submission 192503) | Leachate microbial communities from a municipal landfill in Southern Ontario, Canada - Methane capture system biofilm | ecosystem: Engineered > Solid waste > Landfill > Unclassified ... | reverse complement strand
AATCTTCTTTTTTCATAATGAATAGTGTAAGTAATTTTATTAAAATAAAAAAATTAATCAGGGGGTTAAAAGTCTAGACTTTTAACCCCCTGATTAATTACTTACACAGTTTATGGGATACTCCCGTTATGTCGAGCCCTTTTTGTTTGTTTTTTTGTCCACAGATTACACGGATTAACGCAGATTGTTTTGCTATTTAGCGATGCCCATTCGAGTGCGCAAACCCGTTACCCGCAACTTCCTTAACCTCAACCTCAACCTTTTTTGCTGTTTTTTCTCCACAGATTACACGGATTAACGCAGATTGTGTTTTACGTTCTACGTTTGGCGTTCTGCGTTCTGCGTTCTGCATATCACAATCGGGTTCGCAAACTCGTAACTCGTAACCCGTAACTTGTCGCTCACTTCTCGCTAATTACTTACCACTTACAACTTACCACTTTCAAACTTATCATTTTAAGTACTTTCAACTTTTCAACTTAAGGCACTTGTCACTTTAAGTACTTTCTAACTTTCAACTTTTCACTAAATTAAAAGATCGCTTTGTTATTCGCTACGCTCATGAGACCGCTTCGCTAAGTTCGCAAAAACCGCTCGCGATGACGGAGAAAAATCCGTGTTTGTAAATCCGTATCCCACTACTTACTACTCACTACTTACCCATTAAACCTTTTTCCTGTCTAGCTGTTACTTGTTAAACGAAAAAACATAGATATGAGCACAGTTAAAATTAACATGGATTGGAAAGGGGGTACAGCCTTTGAAACCGATCTCAATGGTCATAAGCTGATAATTGATGCGCCCTCTGCGGCAGGCGGTAACGATTTAGGTCCAACGCCAAAGCCTTTAATGCTGGTTGCACTGGCTGGTTGCACTGGCATTGATGTGGCATCGATACTTAAAAAGATGCGGGTTGAATTTGAAGCCCTAAAGGTTTGGGTCGAAGCGGAGCAAACCGAGACGTATCCCAAGCATTACTCATCGATGAGGGTTGTTTATGAGTTTAAGGGCAAGGATTTACCCATGGCAAAACTAGAGAAAGCAGTAAAACTTTCCGAAGAGCAGTATTGCGGAGTAAGCTATATTTACAAAAAGGCTATTCCACTTACTTCCGAGATTAGAGTTGTGGAGTAGGCAGACGGGTTCTGGGTTTCGGGTTTCGAACTTTGCGATGGTACGATTGGGTTTGGTTTCCCGTAGCTATAGTACCCTTATTACGAGGAAGAATGGCGAAGTAACCGAGGACGAAGTTCGAGTTCGACGCAGTCAATCTTACCCATGCCAGCGATTACCCTCCGAATACGCACCTCTCAACCTCAACCTCAATCTTTTTGCCGTTGATTAGAACACAGATGACGCTGATTTTACTGATTTGCACTGTTTTTTTATCCACAGATTACACGGATTAACACGGATTGGTTTTGGTGTTTAGCGTTTTATGTTCTACGTTTTACGATGACCAATTGGGTTTGCAAACTCGCAACTCGTAATACAAAACCCGCAACTTCCTTAACCTCAACCTCAACCTTTTTTGCTGTTTTTTCTCCACAGATTACACGGATTAACGCAGATTGTTTTGCTATTTAGCGATGCCCATTCGAGTGCGCAAACCCGTTACCCGCAACGTCCTTAACCTCAACCTCAACCTTTTTTGCACTGTTTTTTTTCCACAGATTACACGGATTAACACGGATTGGTTTTGGTGTTTAGCGTTTTATGTTCTACGTTTTACGATGACCAATTGGGTTCGCAAACTCGTAACTCGTAACCCGTAACTTGTCGCTCACTTCTCGCTAATTACTTACAACTTACCACTTTCAAACTTATCATTTTAAGTACTTTCAACTTTTTAACTTAAGGCACTTGTCACTTTAAGTACTTTCTAACTTTTCAACTTTTCACTAAATTAAAAGATCGCTTTGTTATTCGCTACGCTCATGAGACCGCTTCGCTAAGTTCGCAAAAACCGCTTGCGATGACGGAGAAAACCCGTGTTTTTAAATCCGCATCCACTGTTTACCGCTCACTGCTTACTATTTTCTGTCCACAGATTACACAGATTCCACAGATTGAGTTGGTTTTGTGCGATGCCCATTCGGTGCGTAAACCCGTAACACATAACCTGCAACGTCCTACTTACCGCTCACTGCTCACTCCTCACTGCTTACTGCTCACTGCTTACTCCTCACTGCTCACTGCTTACTGCTTACTGCTCACTGCTTACTCCTCACTGCTCACTGTTCACTTCTCACTCCCCTAACATCATAATTCTTATCCACAATAAGATCAGCTAAGGGTTTGAGCGATAGAACGCCCATGTGCTCACGTTCAAGAATTTTATTTCGGAACTCGTCAACCTCCTCCTTACCACGCATAAGCTGCATCATCTTTGTTTCCTTGTAGGTTAACTCAATAAAGATTTTTAAATCAACATGTTTAGCCTTAATGGCGTAAAGCCCATCAACTATTAGCACGTTAATTTTCTGAAAATCGGTAATTAAATCATCAACCTGCTCGGGAATAATATCGATGCATGGGATACGAGCAATCATGTCCTTTTTAAACTCTACAATATTCTTATTTAGCAAATCCCAATCGTATTCTTTAGGGCCAATTGTATTTAGTCCCTTATTTAGTCGCCACTCCTTGCGCAGAAGGGGAGGTACTTCGTAGTAGTTATCGGCATGTATTATCTTAACCCTTATGTTGAGAGCTTTTAGCAGAAGGCCTACCGAATGCGAAAGTTCGGATTTCCCAGCCCCCGATTCACCCGAAATAGCAATAACATACTTGTAATCAGGGTTTTCTTTAAGTTTCTTATCCCTTAGGGGGATGATATGATTTAAAATCTGCTCCGCTGCAGATTTGTGTAAATCGTTAATTAGTAGAATATCGCCGAGCATAGTATTGTGGTTTTATTTCTGCAAAGCTAGTTTTTTTTATAAGAAAACTCCTGTTTTTGGAATGGATTGAGTGAAAAAGTGTTGGTGCCCTTCGGTTTCGCTCAGGATGACCTCATAGTAAGGGTAACGAAAGGCTGATAATTCAAAGCAGCCTTCCCTGAGCGAAGATGAGGGGACGCCGAGGTTTTATCCCCATAACCAAAACCACTTATGCCAATCAGTTGGCATACAAGTGGTTTTGCGCATCGGGGTATGGTGTCTATGCTATTTCCCTATTTTTATAGTAACCTCTTCGTTGGCATTGAGGGTATATCTTTTACCCTTAACAGCTAGGGTAGCATTGTTTTTTCCAGCGGTAGCTGTAATAATATTTTTATTTACATTGAATTGATACTCAACACCCCTAAACGTACATTTACATTTCATTTCAGTAAAATGTTTAGGTAGCGCAGGGTTTATGCTCAGGGTATCAGTATGGAAATTAAATCCTAAAAACATGGTAACGGTAAGCAAGGTAGTGCCCGTCATAACTCCCATATGAATACCTTCGGCTGTTGTTCCTCCCTGAATATCGTTATAATCGCTTTTTAAAGCGTCTAAAAACAGCTCCCATGCCAGCTCATGCTTTCCTATTAACGAGGCCAGATGCGAGTGCACCACCTTGCTAAGGGTTGACCCATGCGAGCATCTATTGTAGTAATAGTCGAAGTTTTTTTCGAGGAAGTTTTTGGGTAGCTTATAGCCTAACTCTGTCATAATATTCTGCACTCCATCGGGGTCGATATTATAAAAAGTCATTAGGGTATCGGCCTGCTTAGCAACCTTGTAATCATCGGGCGATTTGCCTTCGGCTTTAAGAATTCGGTCCATCCTCTGAATATTGCCGTACTTTTCCTTGTACTTTTCCCAGTCGAGTTCCTTTAGTTTAAAATATCCTTCAAACTGCTCAATAATGCCTTCGTTTGAAATAGGTATTTCTATATTTTTAGCGTCTGATTGCCATGTCAAAAGGTCGCTTTCGGAGATGTTAATTTTTTTGAAAATAGCATCCTTATCGGAAGCATTTATTGTTTCTAGCAGGTCGGGAATTCGGTTAAATAGCCACACCACCATAATGTTGGTATAGGCATTATTTTTAAGCCCTCCTTTACTTTTGCCGGGTGCTTTTTCGTGAAATTCGTCGGGTCCCATTACTTCATTGATATCGTATCTGCCGGTGTCGTTATTTTTTTCTATTTTGCTAGCCCAAAACTTACATATATCGAGAAATAGCTCGGCTCCGTAATTTTTAATAAAGTCGGTATCATGGGTAATGTTATAGTGATTCCAAACGTTATAGGCAACTGCAATGGATATATGACGCTGAAGCGAGCTGTGGTCGTCGTCCCATTTGCCCGATATGGGGTTTAGGTGTAGCACCTGAGTCTCTTCGCGACCATCGCTACCGCTTTGCCACGGAAACATTGCCCCCTCGTAACCATGCTCCTTGGCGTACTCGCGAGCTTTAGGTAGTCGTCGGTAGCGATACATTAGCACCGATTTGGCCACCTCGGGTAGATGTAAGGAGAAGAAAGGCATGATGTATAGCTCGTCCCAAAATATATGGCCACGGTATGCCTCACCGTGTAACCCACGGGCGGGTATTCCAAAGTCGATCTCGGTATTATGTGGCGAGGTGGTTACCAAGGTATGGTAAATATGAAGACGGAGTAATTTTTGTGTTAGCCTATCGCCCGTAATGCTGATATCAACCTTTTCCCACAGCTTTTCCCATGCGCTTAAGCTGGCGGTATGCATAACCCCAAACGACCTAAGTTTTTTAACATCTTCAACAACAAAATCCAGGGGGTTAGGGGTTTTGGGTGATATCGAGTTGCAAATCGACACCAATTTTTCTATACGAACACTCTCACCCTCTTTAATCATTGCCTTAACATAGGTATTTACCCAGCCCTCGTCGCTTTTTGTTCTAAAGTTTGTAGCTAGAGGTTTACCGTCATAAAAAACATCGATTTTCGAGGCCACTGCCACCTCAATACCCGACTGTACCGTTTTGGCAAGGGCATACGATATATTCTCGTTAGCTCCCTGCTCAACGGGTTGTAGGTGAACCTGATTAAGCTCTTTATAACGGTCTACACCATCGTTTTTTATGGGAATACGTAGCGCCGATTTAATACGAATATACCCATCGTAGTTGAGCGGGGTAAGGTTGTAGTCTATTGCGGCGTGATGCTGGTTTGCCATGCTGGCAAATCGTTGGGCTTCGATAAGGGTTTCTCTTCCATCCCTATCTCTAGCTATCATACGCTTGCTAAGTATTCCGCTTCGGAAATTTAGGTTGCGTTCAAGCTCAATAACCTCATCTTTATTAGGGTCGAACCACTCGCCCTCGGCAACCTTAAAGGTAATGTGTAGCCAGTTAGGGCCATTCACAAAATCTTCGTTTTCAACCATTTTTTCCCCAACGGGCGATTTTAACCTATTGTAAAGCCCCGCCATGTAGGTTCCAGGGTAATTAAGGGGGTTAATTTCGCTCTCCTCAAGCGCTCCTCGGGTGCCAAAATATCCATTTCCTACGGTTAGTAACGCTTCGCGCGACCGCTCCTTCTGCGTGTCGTAGCCCACGTATTTCAACGACCAAAGCTCGTTGTTTAACCCATGGTTAAACCATTTTTCAATCCCATTTATCCCATTTATCTCGGCTAAATCGAAAACAACCACATCGGCTCCATTCACTTTAAGCTCGTAGGCATTATCCTCGCGAGCAACGCCAATAACAAAGCCAAAATTTCCCCTTTTTCCTGCCTCAACACCCGAAACGGCATCCTCAACCACAACGGCTCTGTAATAATCAACCTTAAGGTTATCGCACGCAACGGTAAATATATCGGGCTCGGGCTTACCCTTTAATCCTAGCTCTACCGATACCTCACCATCGACCCGTGTTTCAAAAAGATGCAGAAGGTTCGCTCTTTCGAGTACCTGTTTACAGTTTTTACTCGATGATGCTACGCCAACCTTAATACCATTACTTTTTAGCTGCTTAATAAGCTTAACAGTCGATTCGTACACCTCAACACCATCGCGGGCAAGTATTTGGTTAAAAGCCTTGTTCTTTCTGTTTCCCAGGCCGCAAACGGTCTCCTTATCAGGATTATCGGACGGTGAACCGTAGGGTATGCTAATATTCCTTGATTTTAAAAACGACTCAACACCTTTATACCTTGGCTTGCCATCAACGTAGGGTAGGTAATCGTTTGCATGGGTAAACTCTATAAAGGGCTTGCTGTTTTTACTGTACCAATCCTTAAGAAATTCATCGAACATCTCTTTCCAGGCCACTGCATGAACAAGTGCCGTTTTGGTAATTACGCCATCCAAATCAAATATTACTGCATCAAAACTATAGCTGCTCATAGTATTAGGTGTTTTTAGTTAAAATAGATGAAGCTGAGTATTTATTGAATATCTATATTTTTAGTGATAATCGGTTTTCAAAAAACTAATTTTATTTCAGTATTGTCCGATAAAAACAAAGTTAAACATTATAGATTCTTCGCTTCACTGCGTTTCGCTCTGCACGACAAATGTTTAATTTTTAGGGGAGGGCTTGGCTAGCTGTCGAAGCCGCTAGCCAACCCCCCCTCCCAAATACAACTCAACGCCCTGTCGTTCCGACCGTAGGGAGGAATCTATAAATATTAGCTGGACACCAATGATTTTATTTGAAAAAACGCTATTATTTTGCTAATATAGTAAAGTTTTTCGATGTAAAATATTGATTCCTTAACTAAAAAAACTAACCAAAATGAGCAAGCTAATTATTGTGTCGAACAGACTCCCTCTAGGGGTAAAACAGAGCGAGAAAGGCCTTGAAATGGTTGAAAAATCGATGCGAATTCCCAATAAGATAAACACCTATTTTAGGTTAGATGATTGTATGTGGGTAGGTTGGGATGGTAACGAGGGCATAGAAATACCAAAGCAGGAGCATGCACAAATTAATAAACAGTATGAACAAGAGTGCTGCCACCCAATTGAACTAACTCCCGATGAGGTGGTAAATCACCATTACGGGTTCTGCAACGGTACCATTTGGCCACTTTTTCATTATTTTATGCAGTATAGCGAGTTTAATACCGAGTACTGGGAGTACTACAAGCAGGTAAATCAAAAGTTTGCCGATAAGGTTTTAGCATTAGCTAAACCCACCGATACCATTTGGATACAGGATTATCAGTTGTTGCTTCTTCCCAAACTTTTGAGGGATACACAGCCCGATTTTACCATTGGCTTCTTTCTTCATATTCCATTTCCCTCGTATGAAATATTAAGAACCTTGCCCTGGCGACGCGAAATTGTTGAGGGGATGCTCGGAGCCGACCTGGTTGCCTTTCACACATTCGACTACGAGCGGCATTTTATGAGCTCGGTTCGTAGGCTTTTGGGCTACGATAATGTGCTAAATACCGTGAAGCTCGATGAGCGGGTAGTTAAGTTCGATAACTTTCCCATGGGTATCGATTTTGATTTTTTTAATAGTAACACAAAAAAGCTTGAGAATAGTAAAACTGCCAATGGTGATAGCCTTAGAGAAGAGTTTAGCAAGATTGTTTCAGATGGTAAGGTAACGTTAATCCTATCCATTGATAGGCTCGATTACGCCAAGGGAATACCCCAACGGCTCGAGGCATACGAACTTTTTCTAACCCAAAATCCAAATTATCTCGAAAGGGTATGTCTTGCCCTGTTCGTAATTCCCTCGCGCGAGGTGCTAACCGAGTACCAATCGCTGAAAAAGACGGTTGATGAGATGGTGGGCAGAATTAACGGTCAGTATGGAACGGCAGGCTGGATGCCAATATGGTATTTTTATCGACCTCTTACCATGCAAGAAAAGATAGAGATGTACTCCGTATCGGACATAGCCCTAGTGGCCCCGTTGCGTGATGGTATGAACCTTATTGCCAAGGAGTATATGGCGTCGCGTACCGATGAAACTGGCGTGTTGGTGCTCAGCGAAATGACGGGTGTGTCTAAAGAGATGAGTGAAGCAATACAGATTAATCCCAGCAATATTAACGAGGTTGCCAATGCCATAAAGGAGGCATTAGAAATGCCTAAGGAAGAACAGATTGAGCGTAATAGGATAATGCGAAAACGCCTGCAGGCGTACAACGAGGAGAAATGGGCCAACGATATACTAAACGCACTAAAAGGGGTTAAGGCACTGCAAAAGAAGAACCTAACCCGAAAAATTTCACCCAAAATTATTGACAACATTAAGAGTAGGTACCGAGAGAGTAAGAGTAGAATAATTTTTCTCGACTACGATGGCACTCTTACAGGCTTTCATAAGGACCCGCAGAAAGCGATACCCAATAAGGAGCTTTACACAATACTTGAGAGGCTGGTTAGCGATACCAAGAATAGGATTGTAATTATTAGTGGGCGCGATAAGGAAACGTTAGGTGAATGGTTTAAAGATTACAACCAAGTTACCTTTATTGCCGAGCATGGTGTTTGGGTAAAACCGCCTAACGGCGAATGGGGGATGCTCGAAAAAATTGATAAGCAATGGATGGACATTATTAGACCGCTGATAAGTTTTTATGTTGATCGTACTCCACGAAGCTTGCTAGAAGAGAAGAACTACTCGTTGGTTTGGCACTATCGAAATGCCGACCCCGACCTAGGCGAAATTAGGGCATGGGAACTAAAGGATGAGCTTAGGGCTTTAGTGTCGAACCTTAACCTCGAGATAATGGATGGAGATAAGGTGATTGAGATAAAAAATTCGGGTGTAAATAAGGGTCGTGCAGCAGCAAAGCAGCTGGTTTTAAAAGAATTCGATTTTATTATGGCACTGGGCGACGATTGGACAGACGAGTTTACGTTTGAAGTTATGCCAAAGGATGCTTTTACCATAAAGGTTGGAACCAAGAATACCATGGCAAATTACTATATCGATTCGGTTAAGAGCGTTAGGGACTTGTTAACACTTTTGGGGGAAGAGGAAAAATAATTTGTAGAGACGCATACCCATGCGTCTCTACAAATTACAACATGCTGCTATAGTTTAAAATCCGATTTTATTTTATCAACATAATCTAATTTTTCCCAGGCAAAAAACTCAACCTCTTTAGTATGTTCAGGCGTGCCATTACCACTATTCATTTTAATCGTTTTCTTATAGTAATCGCGACCAAAATGACCATAGGCTGCTGTTTCTCTAAAAATAGGGTTAGTTAGCCCGAATCGTTTAATAATTGCATTGGGCCTAAGGTCGAATAGTTCAATAATACGCTTTGCAATCTGAACATCGGTTAGGTTCACCTGCGCGGTGCCGTATGTGTTAACGTAAACGCTTACTGGCCGAGCAACACCAATGGCGTATGCCAGCTGAACGAGTACCTCGTTGGCCACACCTGCAGCAACCAAATTCTTGGCAATGTGCCTTGCGGCGTACGCTGCCGAACGGTCAACTTTTGATGAGTCTTTTCCCGAAAAAGCACCTCCACCATGAGCACCCTTGCCCCCGTAGGTGTCCACAATTATTTTTCTGCCGGTAAGTCCAGTATCGCCATGTGGCCCGCCAATTACAAATTTTCCCGTTGGGTTTACATGCAGTATAAAATCGTCGTCGAAAAGGGGCTTAACCCTTTTGGGTAGGCGGGCAATTGCCTTAGGTATTAGGATATTCGACACATCGCGTTTGATGGCTTGGTGCATGTTATCGTCGGTATCAAACTCATCGTGCTGGGTCGATACTACAATGGTGTGCACCCGCTTGGGTGTTCCGTTGTCATTGTATTCAATGGTAACCTGGCTCTTTGCGTCGGGGCGTAGGTAGGTCATCTCCTTACCCTCGCTACGAATTTTTGCAAGTTCCATCAGAAGAATGTGCGAAATGCTAATAGCCAGGGGCATGTAGTCGTCGGTTTCGCGACAGGCGTATCCAAACATCATCCCCTGATCGCCAGCACCCTGGTCGTCTTCGGATTGGCGCTCAACGCCACGATTTATATCGGGCGACTGCTCCTGGATTGTTGTAATTACGCCGCAGCTATCAGCATCGAACATATATTCCGATTTGGTATAGCCAATATCACGAACTACCCCGCGAGCTACCTGCTGAAAATCAACATAAGCCTTGGATTTAACCTCGCCGCTAACCATAACCAGTCCAGTGGTTACAAGTGTTTCGCAAGCCACCTTAGAGTTGGGGTCTTGACGTAAAAATTCATCGAGAATTGCATCGGAAATCTGGTCGGCTACCTTATCAGGATGCCCTTCCGATACACTTTCGGATGTAAATAGATATCCCATTTCATTTTAATTTAGAGATTTATAAAATGTTGGGAAGGTTTGGTAGAATGCAGGACAAAAACACCGTTTTAGCATTTTTTATTGTGGTTGCAATCAATCAAATCTTTCCACTTAATTTGAGACGCAAAGGTAAAAACTATTTTCAATAGGCAAAGGTATTTATTTAGAATAATTTTAAAGAAGCGGTTTTGGGACGGGTTACGTTAGCAACTAGTCATACAGCTCAAGAAACTCGTAGCTATTACCAATATGCTCAAGGAACTTCCTAAAATCGCTTTGCGAAATTACCAGCGATGCGGTATTTAGGTTTGGATGGAAGCTAACATGCTCAGCATTTTTCAAATTCTTGTCGAGGAATAGATGTACATGATTCTCCTTATCGTGAATTAGGCCAAAGGGCGATACCGAGCCAGGCTCAATACCCAAATATTTCATCATCCGCTTTGGCGAGGCAAAGGATAGCTTCCCCTGCTTAAGCCGTTGCTCTAAATCGCGAATATTAAGGGTTTCTCGGTAATCAAAAATCACAAGGTAGTGCCTGTTCCCTTTATGGTTACGAAAAAACAGGTTCTTACAGTGCGCCGATTCAATCCCATCCCAGTATTTTGATGCCTCCTCAACGGTAGGGGCGGGCGGGTGCTCGTGGTAGCTGTATTTTATACCGAGCATATCGAGCGTTTGGTAAACCTCCTTATGCCCTCTAAGGTTGCTGTTATTACTCATAGTAATGCTAGTTTTATTACCTATGCAAAGCTAAAAAATATTGGTGTTAATGCAAAAATGGGGGTGGCGTGGGGTTGTTTTTGAGTAAGTATTTGTGGCGTTTCCAACGCTATATGGATATTTAATTCCACTTGTATCAAATTGTAAAAAGTGGTTTTTGTATTAACTTTAATAGGATGATTTTCGAGAAAGGGCACCTATACCATATTTACAATCAGGGCAATAACCGCCAGCGCATCTTCTTTAGCA
>Ga0265295_1008670_pt1 | contig 11209 bp, 5 predicted proteins | sample Munlansysbiofilm_FD_192503 | JGI IMG/M metagenome (GOLD analysis project Ga0265295, IMG submission 192503) | Leachate microbial communities from a municipal landfill in Southern Ontario, Canada - Methane capture system biofilm | ecosystem: Engineered > Solid waste > Landfill > Unclassified ... | reverse complement strand
GGATTCGTTGCCTCACTAGGATTCGAACCTAGACAAACTGATTCAGAGTCAGTTGTGCTACCATTACACAATGAGGCAAAAACATCTAAAAAGTATACAGGATAGGTACATGATAAATCAACCCCCTTTTTTTGCTTTAAGCAATCCGCGCAAAAAGGCTGTTTTTTAATCACTCCTTGCTGGCAGTCCCCTGCCTGCAAGTTATGCGGTCGCAGCCACGCCCATCCACGTTCATGACCGTGTTGACCGTGTTGACTGCAAAGTCCTATCACCTGCCACCTATCACCTTCTCTCCCCGCAGTCGCAGTAAAGCCCCTAACACCTATCACCTCCCACCTATCACCTTCTCTCCCCGCAGTCGCAGTAAAGCCCCTACCACCCTATCACCTGCCACCTATCACCTTCTCTCGCCCCTAAGCTGCAAAGCAGCGCTTTACGCCTTTTTAATTCTCATTCAATTTCCTATACTATGCACTATGCATGCAAAAAAGACACCCAGCCTAATTAGTCTCCTTCCTGCTCTGCTCATCTGCTTATGCGGTTGTACGCAATCGGGCACCAAACCGGCATCCTCCTGGCACAGCCTCCCTCCGGAAGCGGGTATCAAAATGTTTGCGTACACATCTGAACTCGTTAAAATTTCACCCCGCGATTCCGGCACAATCAACGCTGGACGCGCCTCACGATGGATTGCACAAGAAATCCGCCGCATGGGCTTCACCCCAAAGGCTGACACCTGGACAGAACACACGGCTTTCGGCCCCAAAACATTCAGCAACATTTACGTCGACATCCCCGGTGAAACACCGAACATCGTACTTTTCGGATCCCATTACGATACGAAGGCAGGCATTAGCGACAACTTTCAAGGCGCAAATGACGGAGGCTCAAGCACAGGCGTTCTCCTCGGACTTATCGAACATTTAGCAGAAACCCGCCCTAAGTTAAGAAACACCGTCCGTTTTGCCTTCTTTGATGGCGAAGAATCGTTCGGCTCTGTGTATCGCGACGACGACGGTCTGCACGGGAGCAAACGCATGGCGGAACGCTTCGTTCAAGCACGGACGGCGACCCCGCTAATCGCAGTGGTTATCCTGGACATGATTGGAGACTTCAATCAAGTCATTCAAATCCCGCGAAATGTCACGCCTTGGCTCGCTCGAATCGCCATCCAGGAAGCAAAAAAACTGTCAAACGGGCCCCTTGTCATCCTGGCCGACAACGCAATCATCGACGATCACCTTCCGTTTATCGTCAGTCGATTCCCAGCCGTCGACCTCATCGACTTCGAATTTGGCTCCGGACCCGGGAAAAATGACTACTGGCATACACCGGAAGACACAATCGACAAAATTAGCGCCGACTCCCTTTACAAAGCTGGCGCTCTCGCTTTTGCCATGCTTGCGCGCATTGAGAGCGGCGAAGGCATTCCTAACGAATTGCGTGCGCTTTACCTCCCAGCTCCGGAAAAAAGCGAATGAGCTTTAAGTCTTCACTCCTTAAAACGACGGATGTACTGTTCGGTCCGATTGCCTGCGGCATTCTTTCCCGTTCGCAGCGTAACGCCGAGTTCCGTCATGCTGATGATGTCGAGGGCGCCATCCTCCTCATCCGCCCCGGCGGTATCGGAGATGCAATTCTTCTGCTGCCGGTGCTGAAGGCTCTCCGCTCAGCCTTTCCCGACCGACGCATCGACATGCTCTGTGAAAGTCGGAATCGCGAAGTCTTTCAGCTCGGCTCACCCGATGTCAACGTTGTTGCTTACGATGTTTCGCCCATCACTGCCCTGCGGATGTTACGCAAAACCACGTACGGCATTGTTATCGACACCGAGCAATTTCATAACTTTTCTGCTGTTATGACAGCACTGACCCGGGCCCCGTTACGCATCGGATTCAAGATCAATACACATCGCCGCGGGCTTTACACCCATCTCGTGAGCTACGATCTCGACGGCCCTGAAGATGCGCAGTTCGGCCGTCTGCTCAACGCCGCATTCGGACACGACGTCCCACTTCCCTCACGCCAGGGGATTATTGCGCAGGACGCCTTGCCGGAACTACCGCCTGAACATTGCCTAACATCCCCGTTTTTCGTTGTGCATGCAGGCGGCAGCATTCCCCCTAAACGCATCCCCGAAGCCATACTCGCTAATGCATGTCAGCGTGCAGCGGCCTCGACCGGCTTAGCAATCGTCATCATCGGCTCATCGGCTGACGCCGCTTACGCCGCAACACTTGCAACCGCTATCGGCCCTGCGGCAGCGAATCTCTGTGGACGTCTTTCGCTTCCGCAAACGGCAACGGTATGCCATCAAGCTGAAATGCTCGTCGGCCCCGACTCCGGCATCGCCCATCTCGCTGTCGCCGTCGGCACACCGACAGTGGCCGTCTTCGGGCCCAGCGATCCAGCCAAATGGGGGCCGCCGCGAACGTGCGGTCAAGCCGTCAGCATCGCCCTTCCCTGTTCACCCTGCTCCATCTTCGGCTACACAAAGCCCTGCGCCAATTACGAATGTACATCAGGCATAACCGCCGATCAAATCACCAATGCAATCCTACAAACCTTGAAAAAGAAAGCTCCGCATCAGTCTTTTGCGTCGGACCACCCGTCCGACGTGTCCGACCTTTTCAATCCGTCTGATCCGACGAATCCGACTGATCAGACTGATCTTAACCGCTGAATCACCCCCACCAAGGTAAGGCGACGCCGTCCCGGCTAACCGCAGATACTTACCCCAGTTTCATCCCTTTCATGCATTTCATGGTTATCATCCCACCCCAGTTATAGCGCAGTCCGCACAATTGTACCTCAGCCAGGTAAGGCGACGCCGTCCCGGCTAGCCGTAGATCCTCGGCCCTTTCCCCGTATCTCCGCATTTCTCCGTCCCTGTCCGTCCCTGTTCGTCCGTGACTGTCCGTGATCGTCAGTGTTCAACCCTCAGTCGCACCTACCCCTAAGCCACGCAGTGGCGCACCCCTAAGCTGCAAAGCAGCGCACCTCTAGCCCCTATCACCCATCACCTATCACCTATCACCCATCACCCATCACCTACTTCCCCCTTAATCCACAATGAAAACAGAAGAAAAACCAGAAAACCTCTCATTCGAAAAAGCCGTCACCCGGCTTGAAGCCATCGTCAAAGAAATGGAGTCGGGTACTGCTGACCTCGACGTCATGATCAAACATTTCGAAGAAGGACAAACCCTCGTCAAACTCTGCACAAAAAAGCTGACTGCCATCGAGCGTAAAGTCGAATTGCTCACCAAAGGCACCGACGGCGAAGTCCGTGCCGAACCGTTTGAAGAAACGTAAGGGCACGGCACGTGTGCCGTGCCAGGTGTTAGGTGTTAGGTGCTAGGTTTTAGGCCTCCGTAGCGCAAGCTTCCAGCTTGTGATTGCTGAGTTCCAGGCACTCAGTTCCGCGTCCGACAGTTCCGACCCGTCAGACCTGTCCGACTCGTCTGAACAAATCCGCACAGCCCCTAACACCTAGCCCCTAAGGGGCCCATCAGGGCCGCACCCCTAAGGCGCCCCGCGCCGCACCCCTAAGCTGCAAAGCAGCGCACCCCTATCACCTGCGCCACCCAACGGCGCCGCATCCCCTGCCGCCGCTCATTACAGAACACACCATCTTCACATTTGCATCATTTCCGACGTCTTGATAAACTAATGCCGTTATGACGCATTCACTTCCAAACCGAAAACGCCCTGCACATCACCCGCCGATTGTAACGCCGAATCGTCCTATTGTGATTTTTGTCACTGTGAATGTGAAAAATCAAAGTGTACGCTTAAATAACGAACAGATGCATACAGCATTAACCCAAGCTTGGCAGGATGCCCGGCAATGGCGTGTTGGGGACTATCTGATCATGCCCGACCACGTTCATCTTTTCTGCATCCCAGGTGTACACTATCCAGAAAATATTGCAAAATGGGTTCAATACTGGAAAGGGCATGTACGACGTATTCTGAAACTTAAAGAAAGCATTTGGCAACGCGATTGTTGGGATACCCAGATTCGTAATATCAATCATTACAACGAAAAATTATCGTACATGCGTGAAAACCCTGTTCGAAGGGAACTTGTTGCACGGAATGAGGATTGGCCGTACCAAGGAAAAATCAACATCATCCGATGGTAAAGAACATACCATCTGGAGGGCGTGCAGGCCCTGCCGCCTACGGACGCGGAGGCCCGCGTCCCTCCAAGACATCCGCAAAGTCCCTATCACCTAAGGCCTAACACCTAACACCTGCGCCGCCCAACGGCGCCTTGGCTCTGCCGCCGGTCAGTACAGAACATACCATCTGGAGGGCGAGCAGGCCCTGCCGCCGGTCAGTACAGAACACACCATCTGGAGGGCGAGCAGGCTCTGCCGCCGCCCCACCCGCAAGGCCCCTAGAATCTAAGGCCGCACCCCTACACCTGCGCCGCACAGCGGCGCCAATTAGTTCGCCGTGCCATTAATCGTATAATTCGATTTTCCACTGATCCATGTGCCACTGATCACGCGCTTACCACTTCCACTGTTCAGCGTACCGACAAACTTGTTCCCTGAGCTAGACACTTCAAAGCCAGCATTGTGGGCTGTTCCGCCTTCGCCGCCGCCACTTTCGTTGACGGTCGTAAATTTACCCGACATCGTCACGCCATTCGAAAGCCGAATCGTCAAGTTTTGCCCTGTCTGTGAAACGGTCAAGGAAGTGAGTTCATTAGCAGCAGAACTCGTCGTTTCAACGTAAGTGTAGGATGCGGTGATGTCCCCAGATGCTTTATTAAACGATCCTGATCCTAACGTAAACGACCAAAAACCAGACGGATATATAATAGCGCCATTCCCTGAAATAGACGGGTTATTTCCAATTAGGTCTCCCTCTCCGTCGTCCTTATATGAAAACTGCCCCGCTTTAATACCAAGCGAACCAGGAACAATATCCCCATGTGCTAAAGTGCCAGAATAGGAATCTTCTCCCTGAGAATATCCTGCAATTTTTACACCGGTAATACGTTTCTCAGAAGATCCGATAGTTTCTTCGTTGACTGCGCCTGTAAAATAGGTACCCGAGAAGTTCATATCATCGTACGATCCACTCCACGATGACTCGCTGTCGGAACCTGTCCATTCACAACCAGCAAAGAAGCCGGCACAAAGCACGGCAACGGTAAAAAAGCGATAAGTAGGTCCACGCATAGATAAGGTCTCCATCTTAAGTTGACAAGTGTTACATTGCCTTTTGATTATACTGTTTGAGTTTATTGAAATCAACTGTTGATTTGAGGATGAGCATGTGCCACCTGCTTCAGACAGTGGCTGAGTATTGCCACCCTCCAACACCTGGATACACAGGCGCTGGAGGGCGAAACATGAAGTTTAATAAATGGTCCACTCGCCATGATCGACTCGGACGTCAATCCGGAAGAATCCGTTCTGCCAATCAACTTGATCGGCCTGTGGTTTCATAATAAGCACGCCAGCATCCAAACGTCCATTCGGAACGTCATATGCTTGAACTTGCTCACTATAGATCTCAGTCCACGTCGAATCCGTCAGATTCGCTTTATACTTAAGGATGTACCTGACAACAATGCCACGAACGAGATCAGGATAAGGACAACGGACAAAAGGTTGCCCATCAGCATCGAATTCAACCCCCAGCGTCTGATACGGCTTCGCATCGGTCGGATCTTTTGGATCGCTTCCTGAGAGGAACTCTTCAAGATCCGAAATGCCGTCACGATCTGTATCCGGATGATTCGGATCCGTACCGGTCAGCAGAATTTCCACGCCGTCCGACAGTCCATCTCCATCTGCATCGACAAAATTCAGATCAGAACTAAACGAGCGAGAGGCATACTGCTGCGAAATGTAAAGATCAGGTTGTATTTGATCACAAGCTCCTTTCGCAGTCAAACTACCGAAAAGCCAATATTCCCAAGCATCCGGCAAACCATCATTATCCGTATCCTTATCACGAATGATGATGTCCTTTTGAACCTGACTACTCGGCACAACAATCGGAGTGTAATCGGTTGTCACCACGGGGCCTTGAATGGCACCATTCACGGCCACTCCTGACGACTCCCAGTCATCCAACACGCCATTCTCATTCGAATCAATGTACGCCCTGACGGCATATTTGCCTGGAGGCAATCCATCAATTTGATAGAAGCCCATTATGTTTTGGGTGACCCGCCCAGCCGGAACGCCACTGAAGCTGAAACAGCTTTGTGCATCATCAGCAAGTCGATAAGCAGTCACGATAATCGGTTTCGAAAAGCGCTTGTGGATGAGCTCAAGGACATAATCATTGGGGATTACATCTGAAAACACAATCTTGCACAGACGGTTAGTTCCGGGATTCTCATCGGCTTCATCGTAGTAGATGCGTGCCGAAAGCGACGTATATTCATTCGTCACAATGCCCAGCGCGTTCGTTTGCCCATACGTGGATTCAGACACCAACTCCCCATTGGCATGAGTATCATGCAACGATAGATAGACCCATCCATTTGGATCTATCAGGCGCAGATTAACGGTTCCAGGAACAAGATCCCATGAAAGCGGAATCGTTGCTGTAAAGATGTTCGTTACACCGGAGAACGGAGGAAGTGTCACCGTATCCTCTTCAATTTCAGCACGTCCGAAGTAACTTAACTTTCCTGAAATGGAATACATCTCGCGGAGTTCAGAAGCAACGCGGAATTTCTCCGTAATCGTCGTCTTCTGTATTAAGCTCGAAGTCGACCTGAAATGTTCGGTTATTGTGTATTCATATGTTCCTGGAGGAAGCGTAAAATACGCCTTCCCGTTGACATACTGTGGAGTTGCGGAATAGTAATAAGACGTGTCCGTCGTCCGTCCATGGCGAACGGGGAAGTGAATAAGGCCATTAAAATGCGTACCTGCATTTCCTGAATCAAGCCCAACAATTTTCATCCTCACGCCTTGATTCCGGTGGTCCATATTCCACCTAAATTCAACACTCGACCCGGAAACCTCTTCGCAACCGACCGGTTGAATCGCTTCCATTTGCCTACGCGGTCCGCCACTGAGCAGATTATAGCTAAACAACCCTTCATCGACGATCTCATCGCCATCGCTAACGATATATTCATAAGTCTGTTTAGTAGTCGCATAAAAATCCAAACCGTCAATTCCTGCATTAACTAAATCGCCTTCGTGTAGAAAGGTTCGCGGTTTTCTGATCTTCAGATTGGCAACAGCTTGCCCACTCGCCTTAATCTTAACATCGTAAAACTCACTGCTATTGTGCGACGGCTGAGTTTCGAGCGGCTCCCATGAGAAACGCGGATACCCGAAGAGATCGTCTGTCAGCGGAATCGTTGCATCGAAAGCATTCCATGAAACGAGCGACGGTAAATTGATCGCCAGTCCAGCAGGCTCGCCAGTATCGTACTTAAAGTTGGCATTCAAGTCGATAAACCCGAAGAATCGATTCCAACCCGACCGCAAGTGATCCTCTGTTGTCAACGCCCAGTCGTAAGAAAACCGCATGGTCGCGCCAGGCTCAGCACCACGCAAAGTACCCGCTCCATAATCGACTTCAAGGCCTGGATAACAGGCAAACCGGCCCTTTCCGTTCCCGGATGGCTCGTCACATGCCCCTTCGTGATCGTGCCCATCAATAGTGATCGATCTTGGTACAATCGTCGCGGAAGGAGGGGGGCCACTTGGCGTTTCACCCAGCAATTGGAAGATGTTTGCCGCTGCAGCCGGTGTGATCGGCAGTGTGCCAACTCCGTAGGCACTAAACACCAGATCCTGAGTAATACGTTGCACTTCGGGCTTCATCCAAAGCCCATCATATCGTCCGCCCATGGCCTTGCCACCGACCTTCTCGCTATAAGAAAGTGCCACAAGCGACTGACTTTGATAGCTATCTACCTTTTGTCCATCATACTTGAAATCAATCTTCCAAGCTGGATTCGGACGAGACATGCGATCGGTTGGATTCATGCCGGCCATATACTCTTCGAAGTTCGTCCATCCATCGCCATCAGGATCTTCATGCGCATCGAAGCGGTTCGGATTTAATCCATGGCGGATCTCCCACTCATTCGGGATACCATCGCCATCATCGTACATTTCACCGTACGTCAGCCCATCATACGTATCACGGGAATCGTAATCGGAATAGCCATCACCGTTCGTATCGCTCTCCCAAGGATTCGTTCCCGCCATGTATTCGGCCCAATTATCGAGCCCATCGCCGTCCGGGTCGCCATAAGCGCCGTTAATTCCTGTCGGATCATACGGATCGAGCCCGTTAGCGATTTCCCACCAGTCTGGCAAGCCATCGCCATCAGAGTCTAATGCCGCATAATTGAAGCCGGCCCCGTGACCATCCCAGAGTTCAACATCGATATCAGCCACAGCGTTAAGCAACGGAAGCATATCGGTGTGAATCGGCAACTCTTCATACTGCGAAAGCAGACCAACAAGACCGCCAAAGACCATCGGATGGATCTCATGGCTTCTTGATAGTCCCGTCAGATAACGGAATCCGTAAGGATTGGCAGCATTGGGAATCATATCCGGATGAATATCAAACGCTGATTCCGGATTAATCGGATCCCACGTACTCATTCGCCCCTGGAACGCCTCCAGCCAATCTTCCGACTTGCGCCAACGGTAGCCGAGAAGGTCATAGTTTTCATCAAAGATAGGTCGCACCGTCTTGATATCAAACGGCGGGTATTGCCGCAAATGCGCTGCCGTATTCTTGATAAACGGAATGTATGTATAATCCGCGTCGTAGACCGTTGAACGGACGCTGGAGAAATACCACCATGGAACACCGGGATAGTCATAAACCGGGGGTCGGGCTTGTTTCACTCGCGTGCTGTCGTAACCGAACGGCAACGGATCTGTGTCATGTCCGGGAATAATCATAGTTGGATCAGTTGAATCACGCAGCGGACTGGCAAACACATCCGGAAGACTATCGAAGGTATAGTGATAGAGCAATTTCTGGGGGAATTCCGTTAACGCTGTGGCCTCTAGGGCGTTGCGCTGATCCCAGGCAAAACGCGCATCATTGACCCGGGCAACGTCTTCCTTCGTGTAGCGCCTGTATAGATCCTGCTGGATTTGGCTTTGCGTACGCACACGATCCCATACACGGACTTCGTCCACCCACCCTTTAAAGAACTGCGTCAGTTCAGGATCGTTCATCCCATCAACAACGCCGTGAGGGTGACCATCAGAGGCACCGATAACAATCGGAGCTGGACTGAACATAAAGTTATCACCGAGTCGAATATCGATCTCAGGCGTGTCAGAAGGATTATAATCTGCAAACTGCGAACCGGGGAAGTAACCCGTGCATGGCTTCAAATCAGATCCGACGGACGCCATCAGCGCACCGTTGAGATAAAGATTGAAACGATTCTTCTGCGAATCCATCGTCACCGCAACGTGATACCAGACATTCGGAGCAATTTGGCCGTTCTCAAGCGTCGTCTCCGCCGTGACAGTTGCCAGTGCTTCATTATCAAACTCTGCTTTCAAGCAGGCATTCTCTGTAATCGACAAGCGGAATGTGCGTCGGATCGCCCATGCACTGGACGGAGAGTCCACCGGCACCACAACGGGGCGCTCAATCAATGTCTGCGGCCCGTTTCCATAAGGTGCTTCAGCACGGAACCAAAGTTCCACTGCATAAGAGGTCATCGCCCACTTGTCATGCAGATAGGGGTTACGCGTACGGCATGCGGCATAACCATCGAAATACATCGCTTTACGAGACCGTGGATTATCGAAGTCGAGCGGATCCGTAACGCCCATGTTATTATCCTGCGTCAACTCGGCACGATCGGAGATATTGTCATTATCGGTGTCGAAACCTTCATTCACTTCAAAGTCGTATAAATACGTGGGTGCCGCTCCGACTGCTTTGTCGTAAGCGTAATTCCACCACCAGTTCCCAATCAAAGAACCACTCGAATAATACAGGTTGACATGTGATCTCGTGTAAGAGATATCCGTCATCCAATAGGGTGAAGGATCGGTATGATGTTGCACATCTGCCGCATAGAGGTTGAATGCCTCTTCTCGGTTATTCAAACCATCTTTATCGATATCGCCCCACGGGCAACCGGAAACAGCCGGGTTGTTGACAAGATCGTACGGAATCGCTGTGTTCCAGTAGAGGTTGTAATAGTTCGTCCCGCTCGGCTGACCGATATCATACGGGCGCCATAGCGAAAACTCTTGAAACAATCTGTTATCTTCTTGACCTGCGCGAGCAAGCGGAAGAAACGCACCGCGATTAAGCGACATTGCCAAGTTCAAACGAGCATCACCAACCATGAGATCGTCCGCCCCACGATCGCCGCCGTAAAGCGGATTCAGTCCGTGGAAAATTTCCCAATAGTCCTCCATACCATCGTTATCGCTATCGATTTTTCGCGGGTGCGTCGTCGCATAGACGCCCGGTGCCTGCGGCTTCAAGAAATAGTACCCCATGCCGGATTTTCTGGGTGGGATTGCAAAAAAGACCGGATCCCAAGAAAGGGGCTGCAAACCATAGCTGAATTTCGTTACACGGAGATTATTCTCGAAACCGAGCATGAGACGCTGTACATCAGGGTCTTCGCTGATAAAGTCAGGATGTTGAATGACCGTCATGACCCGCTGCAGGATTTCCAAATCTGTGTAATCGTAACCGGCATCGGCTGGTGCCGGAGGAACGATACCGAACGCATTCTCCAGACTCTCCGTCGTCTCGAAACCTGTTTGCAGGGCTTCTGTCCGCGGATAGGGGCGGAGGAAGTCAAACGCATCGTAAGGACGGAAAAACGTTTCATAAGGATCCGTTTCAAACTCCGTTCCTTCCGAACCGGCAACAGCCCGGCCTGGTAGCCAATAGCTTTCGTCTTCCGGCGCGTAACGCTTATCGTAACGCCAGCCATAGTTAACACCCGCCATATACTCTTGGTAGTTCGACAATCCATCGCCATCCGGGTCGCCATAGGGCCCTGTTGGCGAAGCAGTCTCATCGCCTGTGTCGGGATCAACAACAAAGAAATCAGGATATGCGTTATTCGTTGTCTGTAGTCCGTAAGTGTATTCCCAACCATCCGGCAACCAGTCCTGATCTGTATCAACACTCGTCGGATTGAGATTCACCAGTCGATTGCCGTCGCCGTTCATATCGACTTCTACTGTCTCGCGGTATT
>Ga0265295_1008669_pt1 | contig 11211 bp, 7 predicted proteins | sample Munlansysbiofilm_FD_192503 | JGI IMG/M metagenome (GOLD analysis project Ga0265295, IMG submission 192503) | Leachate microbial communities from a municipal landfill in Southern Ontario, Canada - Methane capture system biofilm | ecosystem: Engineered > Solid waste > Landfill > Unclassified ... | reverse complement strand
TCAGATCAATCTCTCCCTCGCTTTGTTTAATCTATTACCGGTTTATCCACTTGATGGCGGAAAAATTATGAGAGCTGTTCTGCCTGTAGAAAGCAGTTTAGAGTATGAAGCAATTATGGAACGTTATGGTCAGTTTATTTTATTATTTCTCATTTTGCCTATTTTTAATGGCCAATCGGCAGCGGTCCAACTACTTAGCCCAATTATTAACTTGCTCAGTAGTTGGTTAATCTAAAAAGATTTGGGCGATTTAGCACAAAACTCCCCAATTTTTAAATAATTTTTGAACAACTGTTGTTATTTGTTTTTAAAGTCAATATACTATTTATATATGTCAAATAGTTTTTCCCAACTAATGGATCTAGCAAGTAAAACAGGTCTTTCTCGCTCAAGTTTAATGGCCGAGCTTAAACAAGCCATTATCTTTCTTTATCGAGAACAAAATCCCAAAGCAGCTATTGGCCTTGCTGTCTTGATTGATGAGGACACTGGTTTAATCAAAATTTTTGCTGGAGATAAGGATGTGGGTTCTGAAAAATTTTCTCAAGAGGCTAATCAACTGGCACAAAAAATTTTAATTGACAAAATTGCTCAGGGACAAAGCAACATCAGCAATCAGCCCAATGACGGACAAAATGAGCTGACAAAAAAAGCCAAAAGCAAGGGTTTTGGCTTTCTGGGCAAGTTCCTTTTTTGGGCCTACAACATTTATTTCATCTTTTTTAACCTGTCAATGCTTGCGACACTGTTTATCAATCAAGATTTTATGTCACTTATTAAAAATATTGAATGGGTACAAGTCTTGATTCTTCTGGCCACTTTTTTATTACCCATCATCTCGGTGATTTATGTCTGGCGCAAAGGTTTACACCGCCAAAGCGGCAACTTGACGAAATTCTTTTTCTTTTTTGAATTACCTTTAGCTACCATTTTATTAAGACTCTCGAGTTCAATTGCTTATGTCACTTTTTTCACCGCATTAAGTATAATTGCTTTCCTCAGTCTTCCTCCTTTGCTCTACGTGCACTTTTCTAAAATGGAATTATCAGCTTCAACGAGTAAAGTTGTGGCTTTTTTTAGTCAATTCAGCACCTTATTTCTTGCCTATTTCACCTTATTATTTTCTTTCTTTTTACCGGCAGTGGTTATTGGTTTACCAAAAATGTATTTAGAAGACTACTTTTTTTCTTACATCACTCATAGCTCTGTCTCCAATTATCCGGCTCACGCACTGCAACTTGGTATGGCTTTTGCCATTTTTTTGTTAATTCTTGGAGCCTGTGCTCTACCATTCCTTGGCTTGCGCACTTTATGGAAAATTTTTGAAAAAAGTCGACAAAAGCTGATCGAATCTTTAGGACAACATAAAGCAGAAAAACGAGTAGCCATTGGCTGGCTGATTGCTTTTACTTTATTTTTGCTTAGTTTGTTTCGCTGGCCAGATAATCGCTTACTTACTCAACTGATTGAATTTGATCAAAAAGCTGATTATCTTACTCAAGAAACTAGCGCGAGCTCACTGATTAATGAGGAAGAGAAACTACAAAAACTCGTCAAACGCAAAATTAGAACACGTAGTCATTATTTATTTGACAAAGATAATGAGGTTTTGGTCGATGTCTATGGAATTGTATTCGAAAATGAAGGTTTCGCTCGAGTCTTGCAATCTGCTTTTACCAATCTGGCCTATCCACTGGTCTATTGGGAAAGCTGGGACGACCAACACACTCTCACAGATAATTTTGAATATTTATTCGGCTATCCTTATTCGAAAAATTCTCAAAGTAAAAATAAAAATGAGGAAGAAAATGAAAAAGAGGTCTTGCTCACTTATCGGGAAATCACGGTTAATACCGAGGCTAATGGTTTATTAGCCAATATTACTATTGAAGAAGAATATCAAAATCAGACCAGACAAGAGCAAGAAATTATTTATGAGTTTAATTTGCCAGATGAAGCGGCTTTCCACGATCTCAAGCTTGGACCAAATCTAGAATTTACCGGCATTGTTGCTCCTAAAGGGGCTGCACAAAAAGTTTATGAGCAACAATTACGACAAAACCGCGATCCAGCTCTTTTAGAACAAACTGGCCCTAATCAATATCGTTTAAGAATCTTCCCTATCCCAGGGAATAATGATTTTAATACTTTGCAGGGGCAAAGACAAAAAGTGTCTTTTAGCTATAGTATTGCGCAAAATGCTGGTGCTTTTGCCTTGCCTCACTACACCAAAGAATCAAATGTTTTCGTTGATGGTTCAAGCTCAATCACTCTCTCTTATGATGGGCAAATTAGCTATCTTAAAGAAGAGCTTAATGAGTTACCTGCGGCAAGTGAACAAGTTTTGGACTTATGTCAAAATCAAGAAACAATTAATAGCCTAGTTGAAGCAGGAAGAACTGCTCGGGTGGTGTTTCATGCCAATGATCCAGAATTGCAAAAAATTGCCTGTGGCAATGTTGAAGAGCTTTTACCTTTACTTAAAGATTATCGAGTGGCAATTGTTTATGATACCTCCTCAAACAATCAAGACGATCAAAACCTGGATAAGTTTGCTGACTTCTTAAGCAAAAGCGATAATAATTGGTTAAATGAAGCGCAACTAGATTTCTATAAATTCAATCAAGTTGTTAGCCAAGGAGAAAAAATCACTAGCGAAAACTTTAAGGATTTATTAGCGCCTATCCACTTCTCTAAAGTTAGTGATTTTAGTAAATTAGGAGAAATTAAGGCGCAACACGATCTGGTAGTGCTAGTTACCAGCCAAGATATAGATTTCTCGCAACTAAAGAATTTCCCCTTCTCCAAGCCCAGCATGGTCTATTGGGTTAGTGAAGAAAAGTTACCAGCGCTCAACATGGAAATGACCAGCGGCCTATGGCAAACTGGCGGTGGAGCGAGCACCAGCATTGAAAGTGCGCTGCGAAATTTCTTGATTAAAAAAACTTTAGCCGAGAAAATTAGGGATAACACCCTAACTCTTAATCAAAATTTAAGCTTAGAATACACTGGCTTATCTGGCAATTTGACCAGTGATCTCTTTAGCGGAAGCACGGCGTTTGGCAAAATTGCCAACAAAGGACTACTTCAGGAATTTGTTCAAGACCAAGATCAAGAAGTGGTGGGCAATATTAACCAGCTTGATCAGCTAGATCTGGCTGCACGCCAGGCTAATTTAGTCAGTCCCTACTCTTCTTTACTAGCCCTAGTTAACCAACAACAATTGGCTAATTTAGAGCGAGAAATGGCACGATATAGTCGTTTCCAAGATACCCAAATGACTGAAAATAATTCTGGGAATATTTGGCCAGACTTTGGCGTGGTGCCAACAAAATCAACGATCATGATAGATGCCATGCCAACAAGAGGCCTTCTGGGGGTAATGAAGTCTACGACGGATATTAATGTTTCAAACATAATGCTTGAAACTAGCAGTCAAAGTGACTTCATGCCTTCAACGGGTAGTCTGGGTGGTCTGGATTTAAGCAGTAACATGGCTAGCAGTAGTTCACTCTTGCTCTTTTCAGCTGCCCTTGCTTTCATTGCTATAGTTATTTTCTTAGTGAAAAAATTAAGGAATAAATTCAAGAAATAATCTTTGAGCGGCTGAAATAGCGAGAGTTGATTTATATAGAATTGATTTATATAGTGAAGTGCTTAATTTTGCTTTAATTCTGGCAAAAGTTCCATCTCTTCCAAAGGCATGGCTGGCTTTGGATCGACATATTTCACTTCGTCATTAAAGGGAATTTCCGCGTAAGGCAAACTAATAGTTTGGGCGGTGCTGGCCCACTGGTCAAAACTTTGCCACTGCACCTGCTTGGAATTAAGTGCTTGCTCATAAACCTTCCACCAATCAAGCCGAGTGCCGCCAATATAAACGTGAGATACTAAAACCATATCCTGTGGCTGTTGATCACAACTTTCTTGTAAGAGTTGAGCAAAGTCTTCAGTCAGCGAACCGCGTTGATACAAGCTCACATCACAAAGCGAACCCGAACCCATCTCGCCAAACACTAAATTCGACACCGACAAAATCCGCGCCTGATACTCCTGGGGGGTATAGATGACGGCTTCAATACCGCTCCCCCGTCCCAGCACATAGGGAATGCCCAAAGCATCGGCTGCCTTGAGGGTATTTTCATCATAAGCAAAATATTTAGAGGCAAAAATTTTGATCGGCTGCTGCAAAATCGCCTCGGCCGTTTCCTTATATTCTTTCATAATCGCGTACTGTTCCTCATAGGGCATGTGCCAAAAGGGAGCCTCGCCATAAACAGTCGCTACTTCATAACCTTTAGCCGCCAAACTACGAAAATATTCTGGATAAGCCTCCAAAACTGCTCGATCAGGCTGGACAATCGCCTTATAATTTTTAGCGTCCAAAGTTTCTTCCCACTTATAATAACCAGTAATATCGCCGGTCGTTTCAATGAGCAGGAGAATGCCATTGATCGGTGGCTGTTTAGTAATATTTTTATAAGTGAGCGCTAAAGCCAAAATGGCTAAAGAAATAATAAAAAAGAAAATATAAGAAAAGCGCAGCATTGGCTGTTGAGAGGGCTGTTTAGAAGTTTGTTTAGAAGGGCGTTTAGAAGAGCGTTTGGGCATAATTACTTTCAACTAATTGCTATATATTCATGATAGGCTGAAAAAATCAGCTTTTCAAGTTTCAAGTCCAAGTTTCAAGTAAAAATTTAAGTGCTTAAAAGCTGGCGCAAGGCAAAAATATACAAAACTAAGCCAAGTAAAACTAAAAATAGTTTGAGCGTGGCTTTAAAATCATCGCTCTGCTCTTGCCCTCGCCACTTATTAAAAACTTTGAGCAAAACCAGCACTAATAGATAACTAGCAATTTGAATAAGCGGATTATTGGCAAAAAAGTTATCGCTATTGCTAATATATAAAGTTCCGCCAGGATTTGAGGAAAAATAGTGCAAAAAAGGAACAAATAGATAAGCACTGCTCAAAGCCGATAGCAACAGTTGTAGAGAGCTGGGCTGAGTGCGCTTAATGCGCTTAGTTAGCCAAGTTGTCAGAGAAAAAGTTAAGCCAGCCAGCAACATCATCACTAGTGGTGATACAAAAAATAAGCCAAAAAGTGGAAAAGAACGCCTGAGACCAAATTGGGTTAAGATGGGCAAAATGAAAAGCACTGGCAAGAGTGAAAAAGCATCAATCGTCAGCCAAAAAAAGTCTTTAAAATTTTTGAGAGCGAGATGAGTTAAATATAAAACCAGCCTCACACTTAAAAATAAAATTAAAAAAATAGTTAAATTAAGTAAAAAAGGTAAAACCGGCTGCACAATAAAATTAAGCAAGAAAAATAAAGGTAAAGATAAAAATAAACAAACATAGCAGCTTAAATTCGCCCAATCGGGGAATTGATATTTTTTATATAATTTCTGAAGAATTAAATTAAGCGGTAAATAAGAAATTAAAAGCCAACCCCCCACTACCAAGCCAGTCATCCAGTGCCGAGATAAATTGAAGTCTGCCAAAGGACCATAGCCCATATGACCGTAAAGAAAAATCAGTTGGCGATCAGCAATGGCAAAACAAAAAACATAAAAAGCTAAAATACTTAAAGATAGAACAAGAGCGTGAATAACTAGAGCAGGTGTAGGCTTTGGCACTTAATTAAGTGTAACATAATTAGAAGTTTTTAGAAAAACTTTAAGATAACTTTATGTTTGTGTGCTAGGAAAGCTAAAATTTGCACAGAAAAACTAAAATTTACAAAATTAAACGGAAAACGATTATTTAAAAGCAATCCGAAATTAGCAATTATAAAAAATTAAGCATGATTGTTGCTGCTTTGTAGACTTTTTTATTCTTACTCCGCCACCTGCTCCAACACTTCTAAAATCCGAACCATGCCGTAGGTATCTAGAGTACAATAATCAATCAAATCTTGCAAAATTGCCTCTTTCTCCCGCTTATTTTTATCCAGCAAAATAGTGGCTATCCACAGCCGTCTAGCCAACAAACCATCGCCAACATTCAAATCAGCGTAACTCAATTCGGGAGCTAAAACGGGCAAAACATTTTTCAAACTAGCGCTGCCCATAAAATCTCGATCAACAAAATCTAAGTTTTTAAAGACAGTCATCAAATCCACAATGCGCTCATTAACTTGCTCAAAAAAATCCGCTTCTTCTGGATAAAAATCGGCCATACGCTGATGACAGCCCTTTTCATAGCTCATGTTCCAGGTCAGAATACTGCCCTGCTCACCTAAATCCTGCCTTAATTGAGCGATTAATCCTGGCAAAGGATTGCTCTGGGCTGTGTGCAAATAGGCAAAATGCTCTAGTTTGCCGCCAGGCTCCCTTAATAAATGCAGCGAATACTGAAAAGGATAATCTTGATAAGGCCTCATCCCGTCAAAAAAAGGAATGACTGAATTCATCGTTTCGTAATCTAAAAAATATAAAGGATAGTGCAAACTGGCTAAAAAATCTTTAACTGCCGACTGATTAATCAAGGGTTGGCCAGTGCGAGTTGTCTGGATTTGCAACTTTTGTTTGGTGCCGATGCTTAATTCGTCAGGAATATCGGCCAAAAGCTGAATGCCCTGCTTTTCTAGTTTGCCAAATTGCTCGGCTTTGGCTCCAGCTAGCTGATAAATATTGTATTTAGCTAAATCTGGATGAAGCTGCGAATAAATGGCCAACCACTCTTGGAGCCAGTTGGTCTCTTTGACCCCAGCCATATTAACTAAACTAGGTGAAAAAGACGGTGGCTGTGGCTGTTTGAGCACAGTTTTGGCTAGCTCAACTAAATCTTTAGTTTGTGGCAAAAGGACTTTCACCTCTTGAGTGATCTCAGTGCGACTGCACAATTGCTCGGGATCAATTGCCCCTTGGCGCAGATAGTCTTTATTAGCATGTAAAACACTAATCTCCCCCACCTGCCAGCCCAAACGCTCTAAAATCAAGCTTTGAAAAGCTAAATCGTAAAGATGGGTGTTTTTTGCCTTAGTGCTAGATTTAATTTCAATTAAATTAAAAGTCTGCTCGTCCACCCGCTCCAACACATCAAAAATACAAGTCAAACCATCAACTTCTAGCCTCCCCTGCAAAATACAGGGAGTGTGCTGGTCAATTAAGGCTTGAGTTTTCTCTGGCAGGCTCAAGTATTGATCATAGCCAACAAAACCCAATTTAACTGCCCCAAGAAAGAGCTGTTCCGCATAAGCTTCAAATTGATGCCCACTGGCAAAAACAGCCTGGAGATTGGCATCGGCTTCGGGCAAGCGCTGGGGCTGGTGTTTTTTAAGCCACAACCAGGCCGGGTGGCGAAGAAAAAGCATGTAATCAGATTTGGAAATGGTCATAGTTTGATTATATAATTAAAGAATGGATGTAGGAAGACAAGACGAGTTGACATCAAGGCTTGGGGATATAGAAGAGCTGCTGACGGATGATGAAAGTGCTGAAATCGAGGAATTAATTGACCAAGGTGAACTAGACAATGCCGAGAGCTTAATTGATGAATTGGATTGGGAGAGAGGGTGAAAATGAAAGAAAATGCATGGACAAATCTTATCAAGGAATTGCTTCAGGACTCTAATCTTGGTAAAAATATCTATTTTGAGACATTGGCAAATGTACCATACGCTCAGGAAATCCTATCCTATGACTTGAACTTTAAACAAAACAAGGAAAGCACAACGGCATTTGAAACTGATTTACTTATTTATGAAAAAAGAAATGTGATTAAACCACGCGTCATAATAGAATCTAAAATAAACAGCGTTACAACTCATGATGTCATTACCTATAGCTATAAAGCTCAAGCTCATAAAAATGTTACGCCTTACATAAGATATGGCATCATGCTTGGGAATAGAAAACACTATCCCCTGCCAGGCAGACTATTCAGGCACGGCACTAACTTTGATTTTATGATTAGTTTTCAAGATTACGTGCCATCTCATGATGAAAAATCCGCATTTATAGATTTAATTAAGAAAGAAATTTCTTACTCACAAAAAATGGAAGAAATTACTTACGAAAGTAGAGTAAAAAACAGGATGCATTATTTTATATTACAAAAAGAGCTAAGACTTGAAGAGATGTAAATAGGAATAATACTAATTGTTTTCTATAAACTTCTTGTAAACCTGTTTTGCTAACATCATTGCATAATCAATATCATCTTCTAATGATATCTTCATATAAGAAGTATGAACATTCCAAAACTTCATACTATTTTCAATATATGCTAATCTTCCCTCTGGATCATTGAGATCCTTTGGCATAAATCTTGAAATCTTAAGCATAAGTCCTGATTTCTGTGCTTCAATATGCAATACTAGTTTACTTCCCAACTTGTAGCCAATATATTGTTTTGTGGGTATAACACTAAAATTTGGATCCAATTCTAGGATTTTTGCATTAATAATATCGAATAATTCCCTGCTCTTCTCCCACCCCTCATTAAAATGCTCTTCAATTGTGTAGCTCTTAATCTCTTTAGATATTTTCTCTATCTCTCCACTTTTTACGACAGTGTTTATGCTTTCTGTTGGATTGTTGGCTTCTATCTTGCTGTATGCGACTGTATTATTTTCATATAGGTTGAATTCATACAGATCAAAGGGCATATTTCTAAAATTTATCGAGTTAATCTGATAAGAGGTGAAATATGGAGCAATAAAAATTACTCTAGATTGAGACCAGTCTACATCTTCCCTTTTTAACTGTTTGTTGGGAAATTTGTTGTTGTATTCTAGTATAAAATCAGCTTTTCTGTTTAATAATACACTTAGATATGCAAATCCTTGATCTACCACACTAAAGTTTCTATCTTTTTTGTATTCAATAATTACAAAAGAGTTTTTTTCACTATCCCATGCCAATGTGTCAAATCTAAAAGTCTCTATTTTTAATTCAGTTGATACAAATGTATATCCAAATACACTGTCTAAATTGTTTTCCGTTAAAGCTTGTATGTCCTTTTCTAATAATATCTTTTTCTCTTTAATGGGGAGTAATTTGCTGTTTGAAAGTTTGAATAGAGACATATGGTGTTTGTTTGATGTTATTATCTGATTATAGCAGAATTTTTGCTAGTGAAATAAAACTTGTTGAGACTAGAAATACCTTGACGCCATCTCTAATTTGTTGTTCCTTAATTCCCAATCAGGACATTTCTTTTCTAAAAGATTATAAAAATCGGCATCATGTTTTTTATAAACCATATGACACAGCTCATGGATAATTACATAATCAATGCAACTCTTTGGAGCTTTTATTAACTCCTGATTAAGATAGATCTTTTTATTGCTTAAAAAGCCCTACCCCACCAACTCATTTACCAGCTCCCTCTTGTAGCCCAGCCCTCATATTTGATAGGATTAAGCTTAATGAAGGATTCACTTAATAATGCCAATCAGCAAGCCAATGTTAATAATCCTTTAACAGATGAAGTTCAGCGACCAGCTGAAGCCAAAATGGATCCCGAAGTTGCTCAAGCTCAATTAATTACTGCTAGCATCAAAAAAAAGTTAGAAACTTTTAAACAGAATTTAATTCCTAAGCTAGATCAAGATCACAGCGAGCTTTCCCTAGAAACAGCTCTGGCAGCTGTGCCCACAGACGAACAACTCCAGCAAGATGTCAAAGCAGAAAACCTTGATTGGCCAGCGCTTAATCAGGCCCAATCTCGACTCATCATTGAAGAAAATTCTCTAAAAAAAAACATTTGGCAACTTGAACATCAAGTTTCAAGGCTTGATACAGCCTTAGCAGAATTGAAACAGCAGCAAGAGCAAGAACTAATCAGAGATAGCGAGAGATCTGCTTCGCACATTTTGTATAAAAAAATTGCCAAACAAATTAGAAGCATATTCAGCACTAGCCAAGAATCTAGCCAACAATTGGTTGAAAAAAATTATCAAACAGAGAAAGAACAATTAAACGAAGAATTGCAGAAGCTTGAATCACAACTCGAGTCGATTGAAAATGCAAATACAAAGCTTAAGCAATATTTAGTAACTCAAACTCCATTTTATTTAGAGGAAGATGTTCAACAATTAGTGGAAGCCTGGAGAAAACCTATACAAAATGTTGCAAAATCAGCTTGGATTAGACAAGAAATCACTCAAGAATACATTGATACAGAAATCCTGACTAAATTAGAAGCACAGGTGGGAGAAAATTTTAGCAAACAAGATATTGATAAATTTTTAAATGATCTTAATGAATATATTGATGCTAGAAATGCCGGCAATGATGATAAACAGCAAGAAGCGCGAGCGGAAATGGAAAAAAACTATTCTGCTTTTTATGCAGTAGACTCTCAGCTGCAATCCATATATCAAAAAGAAGACCTAAAAATAATTCAGACTTTACTAATGGACTTAGCTTACGACCAAGAAGGCGAAGTTCAGCAAGCTTTCTTAGAAAATTTACCCGATCAAATTAGAAACAAGCTTATCCCCTACTTAAGCAAACATTTACAACCTGGTTATAACAGGTACGGTAATTGGCAAGTAGATGAGTTTATAGACCAAGTGGACTTGGGTTATTTTAATGCTGTTAAGAAATCAAAGACAGCACAGGCAACATATGCTTCTTTAATTAAAAGTTTTGATGATCAAATCTATACAATTTTAATGGATCAATCATTAAGCGATACTGAAGGTGGTTATATTGATAAGTTGGTTCATTATCCAACTCCCAATACTATTAAAAATTTAGTTATCATCGCTGCTACTGATAATGATCAGGTAGGATACCGACTTATTCATGCCAACATTGCCCTCAAGCGACTGGCTCAAAGAACAGATTGGCCAGAACTATTAGAGCAAGCAGTCCAAAGCTATCCTGAATTAAGTCAGATTCGAGAATTATTACTTAATTGGGATTTTGCTGAATACGAAAACTACCCAAATATTAAAGAAACAAGCTCGCAATTAGCTAAACGAATTTATGATGATAAATCTGAGGATGATCGCCTAAGAGCAATGGCTCGAAACTCTTTAACCAATAATGCACTAGTTGCTGAAACGTTTACTAAGGGTATTCTTAGCCAAGAAGATGTTTTGGCTTATCAACGAGCATCCAATCTTGTGTTGACACTTAGTCAAGTTGATGACGACAATCTAGAATCACTAATAGAAGCCCATGAGATTAGAATGAATTTACTAAATTGGGAAGATATATTTAGAAATATTTTAAAAAACTTGAATAATGCCGCTCC
>Ga0265295_1008668_pt1 | contig 11211 bp, 12 predicted proteins | sample Munlansysbiofilm_FD_192503 | JGI IMG/M metagenome (GOLD analysis project Ga0265295, IMG submission 192503) | Leachate microbial communities from a municipal landfill in Southern Ontario, Canada - Methane capture system biofilm | ecosystem: Engineered > Solid waste > Landfill > Unclassified ... | reverse complement strand
CTTTTCGCGGGAGAAAATTTTGACTTCAACAACAGTACCCGAGCCACCATGTGGGACGCGGAGTGATGTATCTTTAACATCTTTAACTTTTTCAGCAAAGATGGCTTGTAATAATTTGTCTTCGGCTGTTGGTTCGACTTGGCCTTTAGGAGTAACGCGACCAACAAGAATGTCGCCTTCTTTAACTTCAGCGCCTGGAATTACGATACCATCAGCGTCTAGGAAACTTTTTGCAGCTTCGCTTACGTTAGGAATATCGCGCGTAATGTCTTCTGGTCCTGACTTTGTGTCACGTGTTTCAATTTTATGTTCTTCAATATGAATTGAAGTATAGACGTCTTCTTTAACAAGGCGTTCATTCATAATGAGCGCATCTTCAAAGTTATAACCATTCCAAGTCATAAAGGCAATCGTAACGTTACGACCTAGTGCAAGTTCACCATTTTCCATTGCTGGGCCATCTGCTAAAACTTGGCCAGCAGTAATCTTTTGGCCTTTCTTAACGATAGGTGTTTGGTTGAAACATGTGCCTTGGTTGCTACGACTAAATTTTTGCATGACGTAAGTATTAACATCACCTTGATCATTTTTAATAACAATTTTTTTGCTATCAACATATGTAACAAGGCCATCAAAGTGGGCAACAATGGCGGAGCCACTATCGTGAGCAATCTTAGTTTCTAAGCCAGTCGCGACGAGTGGAGCTTCTGGTTTTAAAAGTGGTAAGGCTTGACGTTGCATGTTAGCACCCATCAAAGCCCGCATTGCATCGTCATTTTCTAAGAAAGGAATCGAGGCAGCGGCAATTGAAACAATTTGCTTTGGTGAGACGTCAATGTAATCAATCTTATCTGGTGTAACAACAATGTTTTCACCCTTGTAACGAGCAATAACTTCTTGGGCGATAATAATATTATTAGCATCCATCGCAGCGTTTGCTTCGGCAATGACGTATTCTCTTTCTTCATTAGCTGAGAAGTAAACTGTTTGTTCGCTGACGCGGCCATAGGGTTTATCAACTTTACGATATGGGGTTTCAAGGAATCCGTATTTATTTACGCGTGCGTAGCAGGCGAGGTTGTTAATAAGACCAATGTTTTGTCCTTCAGGTGTTTCAATAGGACAAATACGACCATAGTGAGAGTAGTGAACGTCACGAACAGCAAAACTGGCACGGTCACGGGTTAAACCGCCAGGTCCTAGTGAGCTTAAACGACGTTTATTTGTTAATTCTGCAAGCGGATTAACTTGATCCATGAATTGTGATAATTGGCTCGTTGCAAAGAAATCACGAATCGCCGTTGAAACGTGGCGCACGTTAAATAATCTTTGTGGCACAAGTTCTTCAGTGTTAGAAATTGAAGTGTTATCACGAATAGCTTTCGCCATTTTGCTAAGGCCAACACGGAATTGATTCTGAATTAATTCACCAACACAGCGAACACGGCGATTGCTTAAATGATCAATATCATCAAAACTACCAATTCCGTATTGTACGTTAATGAAGTATGAGAAAGTTGCTAAAATATCAGGAATTGTAACAATTTTTTCTTCAATGTTTAAATCAGTTCCAATTACATTAATAGTGTGGGTTCTTTCGTCGTTAGTATAAACACTAACAACGTTAACAGTATCGTGTTCATCAAGTTTACGATTAACGCGTAATTGTAAGGTGTGAGCGCCTTCTTCAAAGAAACGTTTATTTTTAAGGTTGTCAATAATGTCTTTACTTAAGAATGTATCTTTTTCAATAATAACTTCACCAGTTAAATCAACGAGGTTCTCAGCAATTGTTGCGCCAAGAAGGCGGTCATAAATTCCGAGTTTGTTATTAAATTTATAACGACCAGCTTTTCCTAAGTCATAACGCTTAGGGTCAAAGAACTTTTGGTAAAGGTGAGAGACAATGCCTTCTTCACTAATTGGTTCGCCAGGTTTGAGTTTTCTAAAAATCGACTCAAGGGCGTCTAGTTCAGTGACGATGCTATCATCTTTTAAAAGTGTTAACTCCAGAGCCGTTAATTCCTTTTCTTGGCCTTTACGTAATTTAATCTTTTTAGTTGGCTTAGCATCAAATAAATCAACGATCATTTTGGTGTCAGTTAAGCCAAGAGCTTTAAGTAAAAGCGTCGCATTCATTTTCTTTTGACGGTCAATCCGTAAAGAAAGAATGTTTTTAGTGTCGTTTTCAAAATTCAACCATGTTCCGCGTGAAGGGTTAAGGTCAGCGGTATATAAGTAATGCCCTGACTTATCGAGTTCACGACTCATGTAGGAACCTGGGGAGCGAACGATTTGGCTAACGATAACACGTTCGGCGCCATTGACAATAAAGGTGCCAGATTGCGTCATCAGGTTAAGGTCACACACAAATATTTCGTTTTCTTTAATTTCTCCGGTTGATTTAGATTCTAAAGAAAATTTAACTTTAAGTGGTGCGCTGTAAGTTAAACCTCTTTGTTTACATTCTAAAAATGTATACTTGGGTTTTTCAACGCGATAAGAAACATAATTAACAATCATATCCTTACTATAGGATTGGACTGGAAAAACATCTTTGAAAACTTCATCGATACCTTCGGTTAAAAACCAGTGGTATGAATCATTTTGGATCGAAACAAGATTTGGTAAAGCAAACTTTCCAGATACTTTACTATAATCGATTCGGTCATTGAATAAACGTCTATTTGGGTCTTGTAATCTTTTCATAAATGGCCTCACTTTTCATAAATTTGTTATCGCTTTACTGCTTTATACACATAGAATCCATGGTGTTTCTTCACAAGTTCACACTGGGCAAATGTTTGCTCAACATGTTTTTTCGCGCTAAGAGCACCGTGGTTTTTTCTGATTACAAAGTAAAGCGTTCCGCCATCAGTTAAGTAATTAAACGCCTCAGATAGAAGGGGATAATATATTTTTTTCCCCGCCCTAATAGGTGGATTAATTACAATAGTTTGGTATTCGTTTTTTGTCAAAGCCTGATAGGTGCTTCCGACAAATACGCTTGCGTTGTCAATGTTGTTAGTTTTAATGTTGCTTTTCGTTAATTCGACGGCGCGTTCATTTACATCAAACATCACCATCTTTACACTTGGAAACATTTTGGCAATTGTGAGGCCAAGCGTTCCATAGCCACATCCGACATCAAGAATGTTGCCTTCTAGTTGTTCACTAGTGACGACATTAAGGAGTCCAATTGAACCCTCATCGATCTCGTTTTTACTAAAAACACCAACATCAGTAGAAAGTGATAGTTTTATCGATTTATACTCTAATTCAAGTACTTTTTTTATCGATTTTAATGATTTATCATTATCGAAATATTGACTCATCAGCACTATCCTCTATATGCACGAAAACCCATAGGCCAAAGCGTATGGGTTCGTGCGGTTTTTGTTAAAGTTACTTAATTTCAACTTCTGCGCCGGCGGCCACAAGAGCTTTCTTGTGTTCTTCAGCTTCGACAGGTGAAATTTTTTCTTTAATTACGACTGGTGCGGTATCAACAAGTTTCTTTGCATCCATTAAGCCTAAGCCTGTAATAACTTGAACAGCCTTGATGACTGCAACTTTACTTTGGCCAAATGCTTTAAGGGTTAAGGTAACTTCTGTTGGTCCTTTGTTTGCACTTTCTTCTTCTTCTGGAGCAGCAGCGGCTGCGGTTGGGGCAGCGGCGGTAACACCAAATTCTTCTTCGACGGCCTTAACTAAATCGTTAAGTTCGAGCACGGTCATTTCTTTTAATGACGCGATAATATCTGTAATTGTTAATTTTGCCATTTTATTTTCCTCCTTGGGCAATTAGTTTTTCGCATCCGCAACAGCTTTAACAGTTGCTGCGAATTGGCGTACTGGTGCGTTAAGCACCGATAAGAACATAGAAATCAAACCTTCGCGTCCTGGTAGTTTGGCGATGGTCACGACGCCTTTAGCATCAATGACACGGCCTTCAATTAATCCGCCTTTAATAACGACAGCATCGTTTTTAAGGGCAAACTTTCTTAGAACATTAGGTCCTTTGATTATATCGTTGCTGAATATGACTGCGTTTGGTCCAGTTAACATTTCGTTAAGTTCTGGTTTGCCGAGTTGTTCAGCTGCGCGTTCAACAAGAGAATTTTTGTAGATGGCCATTTCGGCATCATTTTCTCTTAGGGTCCGACGTAAGTCAGTAATTTGTCGTACAGACAAGCCCCGATATTCGAATATAACCATCGCGTTACTAGCTTTTGCTTTTTCGACTACTTCTTCAACAACCGCTTGTTTTGCTATTAGGGTTTTTTGATTCATTGCTCTACCTCCTTTTCTTTAATTTTGAATGAGGCACCAATATCCCGTTTATGTGTAATATAAATGAATTACCTCGACAACATTATTAAGCTCTTCGGCCGTTGTTTTCTTAGGTATATTGATAGCTTTTTTAGATTAACGACCCGCAAATGTAATGTGGATCGCTGGTCCCATAGTTGTATGGATGACAGCATTCTTAATGAATGTACCTTTGACAACTGCTGGACGAACCTTGACGATTCTTTCACAAATAGCAGTAAGGTTATCAACCAACTTAGCGTCTTCGAAACTCACGCGACCAAATGAAATGTGCATATTTGCTTCACGGTCAACACGATATTCGACTTTACCAGCTTTGATTTCGGCAATTGCCTTAGCGATGTCGTTGGTAACGGTTCCAACTTTAGGGTTAGGCATTAAGCCTTTAGGTCCTAAAAGTTTACCCATTTTTCCAAGTTCACCCATCATTTCTGGTGTTGCAACAATTACGTCATAATCAAACCAGTTTTCGGCTTTGATTTTTTCAAGCATCTCTTTGCCACCTGCGAAATCAGATCCCGCATCTAAGGCTTCTTGAGCGCGTGTTGTAATTGTTAAGACTTTTTTTGTCTTACCGTTTCCGTGTGGTAAGACTAATGTTCCTCTGATTTGTTGATCGGCTTGACGTGGATCAACGTTTAAACGGAAAGAAACATCGACGGTCGCATCAAATTTTGTTGTTGATGTCTTTTTTACAAGCTCAACTGCCTCAGCGATTTCATATAATTTATTTGCATCGACGAGTGCAACAGCGGCTTTGTATTTTTTACCTCTTCTCATAATTTTCCTCCTTTGTGGTACTAACGAGTGAGTTCTCTTCCACTAGTCTTCGACAACAATGCCCATATTACGCGCTGACCCGGCAACAATTTTCATTGCACCTTCAATGTCATTGGCGTTTAAATCCGGCATTTTGTACTCAGCAATTTCCCGTAATTGGGCTTTGGTGATTTTGCCGACCTTTTTGGCCTTGGCGCTATCACTGCCTTTGCTAATGTTTCCAGCAGCTTCTTTTAAAAGAATGGTGACTGGGGTTGTTTTGATTTCAAAGTCAAAAGACTTATCTTCATAGGCTGTAATAATGACTGGAACAACTTTACCTTTACGGTCAGCTGTTTTAGCGTTGAAGTCAGTACAAAACTTAGGCATAACAATACCAGCTGATGCTAGTTTTGGCCCTGGTTTGGCTTCACCGCCGACGAGTTCGAGTTTTACTACTTTTGCGATTTTCTTTCTCACGTGACGTTCCTCCTCTGTTTTTAGATTGTCCGTGCTGTGGTAAGCGGAATAATCACAATTCCTACCACGAGCATACATAATACACGCGTGTGCGTCGCATTACGTGAGTAGATAATAACACCACCGCGACATGTTTGCAACAGTTTTTTGTACCTCTACTGTGTAAGTGCATAAATAATTGTGCTTTTTGTCGGTGAAAATGACGGTTTTTATGTGGTTTGCGGCTTGTAAATTGTCTATAAAGATAGACATTAAGCCTTAATAAGATTAAAATTAGTCAAGTAGGAAAAATCATGTATAACTTTTTAAAAAAACTACACATTTCGCCCTACTTAGCGGTCGCGCTAAGTTTCTTAATATTAATCCTACTGGGATCACTTTTTTTAAGTTTGCCTATTGCTCATAAAAATGGTGAGTGGCCAAGTTATGTCGATTCTCTTTTTATGGCTTTCTCGGCAGTTTGTTTAACAGGCTTAAATGTTTATACGAGTCTAGTTGACACTTATTCTGTTTTCGGCCTTGTTGTTATGGCCATTTTAATTCAACTAGGTGGTTTAGGCTTTATCACAATTTTCACCTTTATAATGACTCTTTTTAGAGGTCGCATTAACGTTCTCGACCGCTTTGTTTTAAAAGAAGCTTTATCTGCTAGTCAGTACTCTGGTGTCATTAGATTAGTGCGAAGCATGGTCATCATGTCACTTACTTTTACTGCTTTAGGGACGATACCATTTCTCTTTGTTTTCATCCCTAAGTATGGCCTTTTACCCGGGATTGGTAAGTCTATTTTCCATGCAATTACATCATTTAATAATAGTGGTTTTGATGTTATTGGTGATAGTTCTTTAATGCCTTTTCGCAACAATTATATCGTCACGATTAACACTGCTATTTTAACAATTATTGGGGGAATGGGCTTTCTTACAATCTCAGAAATCTTAACATTTAAGCGCCCAAGAATGTGGAGCGCACAAACAAAAGTAGTATTGTCAATGACTTCTATTATTTTGATAGTGATGACTACTTCACTCTTTCTATCTAACTTAAAGAGCGCTAATCCCCTCAATTATTTTGAATCTTTTCTTGTAATCGCCTACTCACGAACAGGGGGGTTTGCGATTAGTGAATATGAAAATATGTCTCAAATTGGTATTGTTGTTATGATGCTTACAATGTTTATTGGTGCCTCACCTTTATCTACAGGCGGCGGTATTAAGGTCACGACTTTATTTGTCATCATTCTTATCACATTTGCCTATATACGCGGCAAAAAAGTTCATGCATTTAAACGTACCTATTCACATAAAACATTTATTCAAGCGACAGTAATTATGTTTTTTGCGATGATAACAATTTTAATTGCCTACGTTATGGTCACTGAATTCGAGCAAAATAACACTGAAATTATCGCGACTAACTGGGGTTCAAATGCCTTTATTTTTGAAGTAATAAGTGCCTTTACAACAACAGGAGCATCATTTGGTATAACTCCCATGCTCTCGGATGCGAGTAAATTAACACTTAGTGTTTTAATGTTTATTGGCCGCGTTGGCCCACTAACCTTAATGGCGACTGTAAGTGATGCAATTAACCGCGAGGAAAAACTGCATTACCGATATATTGAGTCCGACATAATTGTCGGCTAGGAGGAATATTATGAAAAGACGAAGTTTTGCTGTCATTGGCCTTGGAGAATTTGGCATGACAATTGTCGAAGAATTAGTCGCTTTAAAACGCGATGTAATTGCAATCGATAAGGATGAAGAAGCTGTTGCGAAAGCAGCGCACTTAATTCCGACTGCTTTTATCGCTGACTCGACAAATGAAAAGGCACTGAAGGAACTTAATATTGATGAAGTAACGGACGCCATTGTTTGCTATGGCGATAATGTTACAGCCTCAATTTTAACAACTGTTATTTTAAAAGATTTAGGTGTTAGTCATATTGTCGTCCGTATGGATGATGAGTATTTCATTCCCACTATCAAACGCCTTGGCGCTGATGAAGTTGTCACTCCACAAAGAATTGCAGGCTTAGGTTTAGCTAATCGTTTAGGAAATGAGAATTTCCTTGATTACTATAATTTAAGTGGTAACTACTCCGTTGTTAAAATTACTGTCAATAGTGACTTTGAACCTGTCACTTTACAATCATTAGATGCGCGAAATCAATTTGGCGTCAACATTATTTTGATTCAAAGAGAGCGAAAAGTTTTTGCTCCAAAGGCAGGTGATGAAATTTTCCCACTTGATATAATTAACGTAGTCGGCAAACGTCGAGAAATTGAAGATTTTTCACAGTTCATTAATCCTGAACCAGATAAAGCAGACGTTAATAAACAAAAAACTAAGCAACCAAAGAAATAGAAAAAAGCCGGTTACTCGTAAGTATCCGGCTTTTATTTTAAATAATTAGTTTTATTCTTTTTCGATATCAGCAAAGTCGACTTCTAAAACAGTTGGGCGACCAAAGAAAACAGTTTCTAGTTTAACTAGACCAGTTTCTTTATCAATTGCTAAAATCTTACCATGTGTTCCTTCAAGTGAGCCATGAACAACGCGTACTTGATCAGAAACTTGGTAGCGATCATACATGCTTGAGTTAATTAGGCCTAAACGTTTTAAGACTGGTTCAATTTCTTCGGTTGGCACAGGGAACGGTTTTGCTCCACGTCCACTTGAACCAATAAAGCCTGTGACACCTGGGGTATTACGAACAACAAACCACGCTTCATCACTCATCTTCATTTCGATGAAGACGTAACCAGGATAAAGATTTTTCATTTTTTTCTTACCACTAGGCATGCCGTCTTTACCCATCACATCAATTTCAATTTCTGCGACAAGTGTTTGTTTAATTAATTCTTCTAGTTCGGGTCTTTGTTTGATCCGATTTTCTAGGTTGGTTTTAACTTTATTTTCGTGACCAGACTGTGTACTAGCAACATACCAGTTTGCTTCACTTTTTGGTGTGTCTAAAGCTTTCACTTCACTATTTAGATTTTCATTATTTTCTGTCATATTGTTATCCTTTCATCGATTGGAAAACATCTTCCAATGCTCCAAGCATCGAAGTTGCGGCCAAATCTTCAACGACAAGAATACCAGCTGCAAAAATAACGACGAATAAAACGGTTAAAATAAGTGCAAAAAGTTCGTTACGCTTTGGCCAGCGAACACGTTTGCCTTCTTTAATAACTTCACTTGTATATTTCTTGAGTCCCATAAATGCCTCCTGTTTACTTACTTTGCTTATGTAATGTCATTTTATTACATTTCGAACAAAATTTCATTAACTCTAGACGTTTTGTTTGTGTTGCGCGATTTACTGTCGTTGTATAATTACGTGACAAGCAATCTGAGCAAATTAAAAGAACCTTTTCTCTCATAAATCCACCCCTTATGTATATCGTCTTATAAAAAGATAACACCACGCCTAAAAATTGTCAATTATTAATGATTTTATTTTTACAAATATTTTACTACTTTTCTAAAATATAAAATTATTCTTAACCAAAGTTTGAACCGCATTTCTCACGAATGTTTTGAATAAGTGCATCCATGGACCGGCGGCTGATATTTTTAAGGTTAGAAATTTCTGCAAAAGTATAACCTTCAATGCGCAGTTTTATGACAGCGGCTTCCTCTTTACATAAGCTAGCCGAAACTAAATCTGGCATGTGTTCAAGCATTGTCGAGTCAAATTTTTTCGCTGTAAATATATCATCGACGCCAACTATATCTGAAATTTGCAGTGAATCATCATCTTCGTTAGCGTAACCATCAAGACTAACTGCGTTTCTAAACATCGCATTCGTTGGCCCTCTTTGTGTGCGAATGAGTGAATATATTCCCCGTTCAATAACGACTTGTGCGAAGGCGGCAAAAGGGATGTTCCCATTGTCATAGGCGCCCATGGCATGATTAAGAGCTATTTCTCCTGCTAAAAGTAATTCTTCAAAATCAAGTTGTAAATCTTTGTTTTCTTGATAATGTTTGCCACAAATTTTCTTTATAAAATTGCGAAAATTATCGCGAACGATTTGCTTGGCGCTCTCATCACCATGAGCAGCAGTTAAAAGTGCTTCTTCATTGCTAATTAGATAGTCACTCTGGTCCATATTTAGAAATACGTTTGTTTAGCGCGAATTGTGCTCAAAATAATTCCGGTTGCCACACTAGCGTTTAAAGAATTAACACTACCTAACATCGGAATCTTATATACAAAGTCACATTTATCAAGAACTAGCCGGCTGATGCCGTAACCTTCGCTCCCAATAACTAGAACTGTTTTAAAATCATATTTTTCTTCATAAATTGTTTTTGTCGCCTTACCGTCGGCTCCGACTATCCAAAAGCCGTGATCTTTAAGTGTCATTAAGGCTTGGTTAATATTAGGCACCATCACGATAGGCACATAGTTTTGCGCGCCTGTTGCGACTTTTGTGACAGTTGGTGTCACTCTTACTTGTCTATCTTTTTTAATAATAATAGCACCAACATTAAATGCATCTGCACTGCGAATGATCGCACCAAAATTATGAGGGTCATTTATTTCATCTAGCACTAGAATAAGTGCCCTATTATCCTTGTCGAGTTTTCTTAATACAGTCTCAAAGTTTGCGTAGTCATATTCCTTTGTTTCCGCTACAATTCCCTGATGCTTTGGCCCAACAAGAAAGTCGAGTTGTTTTTTCGGAACATAGAAAATATCTAGGTTTTGCCTAGATATTTCATCTAAAATAGGTTTAAAATTAAAGCCTTCTTGTAAATAAATTTTCGTTGTGTTTTGCGCAATAATACTGGCCAAAACATTATTGCGCCCGTATTCGTATTGCGCCATATTAAGATTCCGAACTAACCCTTAGTTCGAGTGGTTTAATTTGATCTTTAATCTCCTCAGTAAAAGCTGTTGTCGTTGAACGTGAGGCGTAAGTAGTATTAAAAGTTACACGTAAGAATTTTTCTTGGCCTATCGTAATCATTTGTGATTGAATGTCGCGAATGTTAATGCCAAAGCGTGAAGCAATAATATGAAGATCACGAAGAATCGAACTATCAACAGGGACAACGACCGTGACTTTAGGAGAGCGTTTATTTGCTAAGTGCTCAATCTTGCGTAAACTAACAAGAATTAATAAGGTAAACACTGTGGCTAATAGAGCAATCGATAGTTGCCCTGCACCTGCAGCAAGGCCGATTGCCATGACAATCCAAAGTGTGGTTGCAGTTGTTAAACCTTTAATGTCGGTTCCCGTTTGAATAATCGTACCTGCCCCCAAAAACCCAATGCCAGTAATGACTTGAGCAGCTAAACGAGCTGGATCACGATTCACTTGCCAGTTTGGAAAGCCCCAAATTGAAATAATCATAATGACAGCACTGCCAACAGCAACAAGCATGTGTGTTCTAAGGCCGGCTGAGTGCCCATGGTATTCACGCTCAAAGCCGATAATACCAGCAAAAAGCGCGGCGGCTAAAATACAAGCAAAGGCAAGTAAAAACATGCCCATTTCGCCCATGGTCATAAACCAATCAATAATTAGTTTATCGATGGTCGATGGAGTTTGATAATAGTTTGGTGAGTCAGTAATATTTGCTAAAAAATTCATATGCATACCTCAAAATTTATAATATATT
>Ga0265295_1008666_pt1 | contig 11213 bp, 6 predicted proteins | sample Munlansysbiofilm_FD_192503 | JGI IMG/M metagenome (GOLD analysis project Ga0265295, IMG submission 192503) | Leachate microbial communities from a municipal landfill in Southern Ontario, Canada - Methane capture system biofilm | ecosystem: Engineered > Solid waste > Landfill > Unclassified ... | reverse complement strand
CCGCAGCACGTGGACAAATCCCTTCTCCCAAGTCTCCCAAAGCCCAAGCCGCGCAAGAAGTAGAAACGCCGGCGTCTATCGCACATCAGACACATCCGTGGAAGATGCGGATGTCTGAGCGCTTACTAATCATTGAAGAGGCCGGCTTCCCAGGAGAAAGGGTAGCCGGCCTGTGACTTTTGTGAGCGCTACTCAAAATGCCATGAGCAGACTGTGCCCGATGATCGCTGGGTATCAAGGCGTGCAATTCATACGGACGTAAACATGTACCAAGTAACAAGTACTGACAGAGGGGGCTAATCAACACTCATTAGTAATAATGCTAATGCAGTCATGATCGAATATATGTATGACAAAGGAAAAGCTTGCAGCTTCCGCAACTTTTCTTGTACCGAAATGACGAAATATTTTTTTCATAGATGGGTAAATCATCAAAAAACTAAGGCGTTGGCAGATTTGAGTCCCTAGCCTTCTCGTTGAACCTCTTTTATTCTGATGTGAGGTTGCATTGAGTCACAAGTTGCTGCTTGTCGATTATGAGAATGTTCAACAAGTCGATTTGAGTCGCCTTGGTGAAAATTTTCATGTGGTGATCTTTGTTGGTTCCAATCAAAAGAGCGTGCCCATTGATTTGGTGGTCAGTGCGCAAAAGCTTGGGAGTCGTGTCGAGTGGCAACGCGTCGAGGGCAATGGTAGCAATGCTCTTGACTTTTACATTGCCTGTCAGCTTGGGCGCGTGATTGAAAAATCACCAAACCTTCACTGCATAGTCCTGTCAAAAGATAAAGGGTTTGACCCGTTGCTGCGGCACCTGAACAAAAATGGATTGAAATGCAAGCGAATCAATAGCCTGCTTGAACTTGAGCCAAAGACAGCTACAACAGAAGAACCGAATTTCAAGCGAGTGTTTGAGGTATTAAGCAAGTCAGAAAAGAAATCGCGGCCTCGCAAGCGATCCACGTTATCACAACATATCTCATCAATGTTTCAGAAGAACATTGCGCAAGCTGATGTCGACAGAATTATTGACATACTGTTCGCCAACAAAATGATCTCTGAATCAAACAATACTATTACGTATGGATTCTAAGCGCCTGCCCGCTTATCACGCCAATCCTTGCGAAATGCCGCTCAGGGCGTTGAATTAAAAGTTGAATGGATAACTTAGGCGAAACATGAGTTCTTCGCTCCCTACCGAATGGAACACGTTCACAGCAGCGGCCATGTTTCGCCTGATGTTTTGCAGCGGTTTGCTGGGGCGATGAATGCGAAGATGCTTGTTCCTGTGCATGGCGAGAACTGGAATGGGTGGGAGAAAATTTTTTTAAATATAGTGTCTTTAGGCAACGTAAATATTATATCTTGTAATATGTAAATTTTTCAATCGTAATAATGTATTTTATGGTCTATATTGCATAGACAAATTACCATAAAAAGCAATATTTAAAGCTGTTTTATTATGCATGAATTCGAAAAATCCATGTGATGAAAAACAGCAACAGGGAGCAACTTTGACAACCGTGTCTGAGTCCGTCGTAATCCCCCTGGTGGAGTTGCACGGAACGTTCGTCGTCAAAAATTACCAAAGGGGATACCGCTGGACGAAAGAACAGGTAACGAACCTGCTTGAGGATTTTACCTCTTTCGCCCAACAAAAAAACATCACGGACGATGCCGTCTATTTTTTACAACCCATCGTGGTGACCCGCCTGGAAGATTCCGGAGAACGCCCGTGCTGGGAACTTATTGACGGACAACAGCGTCTTACCACTATTTACCTTATAGATGCCGTGCTGCGGGGCCTTCTGGAAACCCGGAGTGACTTGTCCTTTGACCTGGAATACAAATCCCGCCCTGGCAGCGCGGCGTTCCTCAAAATGCTGGCGGAAAACCCTGGGGTTACCGAACTGCCGGAAGCTGACGATTACATGGATTATTACCACATGTATCAGGCCTGCCGCACCATTCACATGTATTTTTCCAAAAAGGACAAACAGCAGGGCGGCCTTATCCGGCGGCTTTACCAAAAGTTTACAGGGAACGTTCGCGTCCTCTGGTACGATACCACTGACGAAGACGGCAGTTCGCCCGTCGAACGTTTTTCTCGCTTGAACATGGGGCGCATTCCCCTGACCGGGGCCGAGTTAAGTCGCGCGCTGCTCCTCAATACCGCCAACCACGACCTATCGGACAACTTCGCGCCCTCTGCGAGTGTCAAAAACGAACTTACGGACTATCTCGCGCGGCAACTGACACAGCAGGCCATGACCCGTCGGCAGACGGTCCTCGGAAGTCGCTGGGACGACATTGAGCGTGAGTTTCGCGACCCGGACTTCTGGGCATTTCTCGGTGGCAAGGTTTCGGACACTCGTGCCACCCGCATTGATTTCCTACTGGATCTGTACACGGACAAACCGGCTGGAGAAACAAAGGAATATTACGCATTCGATGTACTGTGCCAATTCTTTGATCAAGCTTCCGAGAATTACAAGAGGCAGGACGCTCAAAAGGTATGGGACGATATCATAAGCAGCTACCAGATGCTCAAGTTCTGGTATGAAGATCACGATTATTATCACTGGATCGGGTATTTAAGCGACCTAGGCGGCAGTGAGCAAATCCGGAGCTTGCTGCAACAGGCGAAAGAAAATCGCAAATCGGAATTCAAAGAATTTGTTTTCGCCCAAATTCGCAAGAGCATTTCTCCGGACGAAGCACTTCCTGACCTTGATATCTTACAATACAAAAAAAATGATAAGCCGATCCACAACCTGCTTTTCCTCTTCAATGTGGAATACGCCAGAATAAACGGTCATTTTGCCGGATGCCGCCAGGCCGGGCGTTTCCCCTTCGGTGCACACCGGGAGCACAGTTGGAGTCTGGAACACATCCATGCCCAAAATGTGGAGCGTCTGCAAAGAGATGAAGATTGGACGGCCTGGGTGCGGCACCACCAGAAAATGCTGGGGGAAATACACGGCGAATCGTTGCCGCAGGTGGTAAAAGGCAATCTTTTGCTTGAGGCGTTTACAAAACAAAAAAATAATCTCATCGCCAAATGCCAAAAATTTATTGACCGCCCCCAAAAAGCGGCGGCTGGTGACGAGTTCGTCAAGCTAAGCGAATCCGTCTTGGAATTTATTGATAATCTACGGCACGACAGCGAGCAGCGGAAGCATTCTCTCTTCAACCTCGCCCTTCTGGATATCAAGCAGAACATTGTCCTGAGCAATTCCATCTTTGCTGTCAAGTGTCAGTTATTGCTAACAATGCGCAAAGATGGAAAGTACGTCCCCATCGCCACAGAAGCACTTTTCATGCGTCGATTTAGCGAAGAAGAGCGGCACCTCCCCTATTGGTCTGAGCAGGACCAAAAAGGGTATGAAAATGTTTTGCGCGACGTTTTGGGGACCTTTGCATGGAAAGCAACTGACGAGGAGGACGCAGACGCATGAAACAAATGCCTACGATGACATTCTGGCAACTTGCCACCAGCAAACCTATTCGCATCCCAATCATCCAGCGGGATTACGCTCAGGGACGGACGGATCACCGGGTTAAGAGTGTGCGTAATAAATTTCTCCAGGCGTTGCACGATGCAGTTAGCAATAAAAAAACGTTGTTACTCGACTTTGTCTACGGCGAAGACGAAAACGGCAGCTTCGTTCCTTTCGACGGGCAGCAGCGTCTGACCACTCTGTTCTTGCTGCATTGGTATGCGGTGGCACGGGAAGGGAAATTGACAGACCATACGGCGCACTGCCTGAAAAATTTTCAGTATGAAGTACGGGACGGAGCGCGTCTTTTCGGGCAGGAGCTAGTCGATCGCCCGTGCCCGCCGGATCATCCTGTTCTCCTTCCTTACGACGGAGCGAAGCCCCACGCGCTTTACACATTCATCGTGGATCAGAGCTGGTTTCGGCCAAACTGGGTTCACGATCCCACAATCATGGGTATGCTGACCATGCTGGATGCCATCCACGGACAGTTCCATGATATGCCGAACCTCTGGGACCGTTTGGTGGAGGAAAGCAACCCGCCGGTGTCCTTCTTTTTTGAACATCTAGACGGTCTTGGGTCTTCCGCCGAAGACATTTTTATCAAAATGAACGCACGGGGAAAACAACTTACGGACTTTGAACATTTCAAGGCTCAGTTTCTTGACTATCTGGCTGCTCTTGCCCCTGATAAAGTTAACGATATCGCGCTCAAATTGGATAACCAATGGATGGACGTGTTCTGGTTCCTATTTGCTCGCGATGCGGATGTGGAGGATAAAGCCGCTGTGGCCGACGCCTGCTTCAGTCGGTACTTCGCCTATGTCAGTGACATCCTGAACGGTCTGCCCTGGATAACGGCAGGCAAAGAAGCTCCCGAGATACAACCGGACGACCTGTTCGAATGCATCCGTTCGGCGCTGGATCCCGGGCGAGAGAAACTCTGCCAAGAAGGCAACCTGCATTTTCTCATCGCCTCGCTCGACAAGCTACATGAACTCTTTATCGCTCGAAAAAATAATATCGGTATCGATGTTTTTTTCGATACCCATTTTGCCGCCGCCTCCCCAGAGTCCTTGCCTATTGCAGGAAGAATATCACTGTTCGGCAAAACGACAAACCTTTTTAATCTTTGCTGTGAAAACTCTTTGAGTCATGCCACCAGGTTCATGTTGACGGGTTGTCTACTGACTCTAACAAACGCCCTTGAATATAACGCGGCGGCGCGGCGTTTGCGTATCCTACGCAACATCCTGGAACACTCTTCACGAGAGTTTGTCGACGCGAATTATGCGGATCAAATCCGAGGCGTGTATACGCTTATGGTGGAAGGACGGATCGAGGTCAAAAGCCGGTTCTTCAACAAGCGCCAGATTGAAGAAGAAAATGCCAAGGCAGATTTGCGGTCCAATTATCCGGATGACTCCGAACTGCACCACGCCCTTGATTACCTGGAGGATCACCCGCTTCTGCGGGGCAGACTGGCTGTTTTCTCGCAAATAGACCATGCAGGCGAAGGGTTTAGCTTCGAACGACGAACGGTTCTCCAAGGCAAACGATTCTTCGAGCTTGCCTTTGGCGAAACCCCGGTGACCTACGACACTATGGTTAAAGGATTGTTAAGTCAGGACGACTACGCATTGCGGGAAGGGCAGCGTCTGTACCTGGGCAGCCAAGATGCGGCCAAGCTCCAAGATATTTTCGCAACTCCCGACAAGGAGGTATTTCCCCGTGTCCGCAATGCCGTGCAATCTCTGGCTGTGAAAACTGCAGACGCTGAAAATAGCGAGGACCTTGAGCGCATAGTAGACAGCGTCGCTGACACCTGGGTGAAAAAGCAGCAAACCAAGGGGCAAATGGACTGGCGATACTACTTCGTCAAATACCCGGCGATGCGCCCAGACTATTGCGACACACTGGGCTTCTACCATTGGGGATACAGCCCGAAAAGCTTTATACAACTTCAGCTTAGCCGAACCACCCGCAAGTCGCGGCATTGGAATCCTTTCCTGTGGGCCGCATATGTGGAAGCAGGGTTTGACGACGAAAATCCTCGGGTGAAGTGGCTCGACTGCCAAGGATCCGAAGAATGGCCTCTGCGGTTCTCATGCGGCCTAGCCCTGTGGTGGGACGAGTTTTTCTGGGTAATCGGTAATCGTCAGCGGGAAAAAGACCTTACCCCTAAACAGGCTTCGCTCGTTGAAAAATTACGGAAACAATTCCCGGATATCGACGAAGAAGGCTGCCTGTTCATTCCCGGTGAGGATTCCGACCTCATCGACTACGAGGATGTCCTTTGGGAGCAACATCGGATATACGACACGGAGGATCGCATCCAAATGATTTTGCCCGTCATTAAGGCATTGGTGTCGAAATCCTAGAGGAATCTTGCGGAATCCAGGTTCACCGACGGGTCACCGGTGACCCAGGGTTCACCGCTACACTTTTTGTCGCCACAGAAGCCTGATAGCTCCGTGTTGAGCCGCCACGGCCAACACCGAAAATCCTTGACTTCAAAGACAATCAGTCCGCAATCTGGCGAGAAGAGTATGAAATCAGGTTCTCTGCCGGATATTTTGGGTTCGTACCAAGCGAGAATCTGAGAATCTGGCCTGGCAACCTTGCTGAGGAAATTATAAAAAACCTTTTCTCCTTCCGTCGTGAAGACGGAAGCTGACTCCGGGAACATTGTCGCCATTGTGAATCCTATTGCTTATAGCACTGCGCCATCTTCCTGATGGTCTTGATGGCCTCGTCCCTGAGCCATTGCGGTTCGATGATCTCGAAATTCCCTCCCCAGCGCAGCGCCCACCACAAGACCTCTTCCGGTTCCGCCACATCGACCTCAAAGAAGAGGCTCCCGTCACTGTTTTCGGTGAGCTTTTGTGATGCGTGACGGGATTCTTCGCGGATAAACGGTGCGATTACCGCTGCGAACCAGACTTTAACGTGCTCGGGTTTCAGGTCAGAGGCGTAGATGCCAAAGACGTTGGTCCGCCTGCGGGCGAAATCATAATCTCGCAGGTTTGAGAAGGTGAGCCCTAGGTCGCGCACGCTTTGAATCCGGCATACTTTGAAGCAGCGGATCTCCTTGCGCTCAATGCAGTACCCGTCCAGGTAGAGGAACCCATCCACTACGAAAACCTGATAGGGCTCGACCTCGTAGTCCTCGGCAGGTTGGCCCGGCTTGCAGTAGCTGATTTGGATGCGCCGACGGTTGATTGTGGCTTTGAGCAAGTCGTCGACGATCCGCTCCTGCCGTGAAGAACACCCGTGCGAGATCTCTTGGGCAAGGAGCGCCTTGCAGGCTTTGCAAAAAGAATCGTCTTGGCTTGCCAGGAGTTTGGAAGCGGCCGCTCTTGCGTGTTTAGCGAGGAAAGACTCCTGCAGTTCGCCCAACTGGCTCAGCGCCAGGAAGATGGCTAAGCGCTCATCGAGGCTCAGGTCGGGGATGGGGAGGTATCCATCCTGGGTGATGACCTGTCTTCGTACGGCCTTAACGTAGCTGAACTTGATCCCTATGCTTTCCATGAACTTGCGGTCCCTATTGTACGTGGACTTACCGACACCAAGCTCTTCCTGAAGTTCCTTGGAGGACATCTCCGGCTTCGTCTTCACCAGTTGGTAGAGGAGCAGGATGCGTCGCAGTTGGCGGATCTTCTGGGAGTCGTTGGCCATGTGGATCTCGATATCTTCAGGGTTGCACAGCTTTCGCCCAAGAGCCTGGGCGATGACCGTGCATGTGTAGCGCGTCTTGCTGCGCAACGCTAGATATGTTGGATTGTATGACAATAATAATGGTGAGTTATCTTTCCAAATTTTGCTGGTTTTGTTGCATGGAGCGCTTTGCGTCCGGAAAGTCATTTCTCCCAAAATTCGAGTTGGGCTTTGGAAATGAGTCTGAAGATCTGACCGTCATTCGTCCCTCTGGTCCGGCCTGCGAGTCCTTCAATCCAGCGATCCGGCAGGCCTTTCCTGCCGTGGAGTGCGCCAATAGCCGCGCCTACGATGGACGCAACGGTGTCGTTGTCCGTGGTATCATTGACGGCCCGCACCAGCGCCTCTTCTGGATCATGGCCGTGGCGCATGAGGATATACAGGACGCTGGGCACGGTCTCCAGCAGATATGCCCCGGAATGCCAGACTTCGCAGGCCTCCAGGGCGCTCAAGTTATTGGCATGCGCCCAGGCCAGCTTTTCGCTGACAAACTGATGCAACGGACCATCGAAGGAGTACTTCATACATCCGCTTCTCGGGGTGTACCCGATCCTGCCTTGAATATCGGCGGCGATGGCTGCGTATCTTTCCGGCCACCATTGTGGCGGCGGGGGAGTCTTCATGTCCAACAATTCCGAGAGAATGGCCGTGAAGGCCAGGCATGAGGAAGTGGACGCATGGTCGTTGTGGGTCATCATGGCCGAGAGGGCCGTGTCGGTCCAGATGTCCGTACCGCCGTGGCGCAGGTGCGGGATGAGCATGGGCGCGATGCGCATGAGTGCGCCGTTGCCTGCGGAATGCGGTCCGGATTTATGCCAGGGGCGGCCGGATTTGAATGCCTCCAGAAAGCCCCTCATGGTCTGGCCGATGCCATAAATCCTCCCACTGCCCGCGAATTTGTGGGCCAGGTGCTCCGGTATGAACTCTCCCTTGTCCTCGATCAGTTGCTCCAGGGTCCAGAATGTCAGCTGCGTGTCGTCACTGGGATACCCTTTGGCGCAGCCTGCCCGATCGCAGGCCAGATAGTCGCGGATTTCGCCGTGGAGTTGCCGTCTGACGAGTGGAAGTCTTGATTCCGAAGTATTTCCAAGAGAATCGCCGATGGCCACGCCCAAGAGCATCCCCTCTACGCGATCAAAGTCGAAATCCGGACCTTTGGGGGCAAGCGCATGGCCGAAGATCGCGCCGGACTCCAGACGGATGGCTTTGGTTTCGAACAGTTGGCGGAGTATGGTGGCATTGATCTGCTGACTTTCGGTCATTCGTGGTCTCCGGAACTTGCGGTTGCTGGTCTTCTGGGTGGCGTAGGCATGGATCGGTAAACTGCGGCGCGTATCGGGGTGGTCAATATGCTCAGGTTTGCCTGGCGAAATATCCCCAGGTTCAGCCAGCCAAGCATGGGCGTCCATGGCGATGGAGTGGAGGATTTCTTCATACGGGACATGGTGCTGTGCGCTTTCGTTCATCGTGAACCTCGCTGATTGCGACGAAGGTTTGGATGTGTTTGACGCATTCTTTGTGCAGTTTGCGGCTCGGCGCGGCAATCATGGCGGGCTGGATCGTCCCGGACTGTTGGGAGCATCCCGGTAAATACTTGGAGGGGGAAGTAGATGGGGGCGCGTGAGGTGGAAAAAACGTGGGATCTTCCCAGCCTCGCGGGCCGATCGTCGTGTTGTCGATGGCCAGTGATCATGCGGAATTGGTAGAAGTGATCTCAAGTGCACTGACCCGCGAAGGGTCGGGTTCCAGACCTAACCGCAGAGCAATGGAGATCACATGAGATTACGGTTCAGAAAGATACACAGTTCCGGCTCTATCGATTCCACGCCCGAGAGTCGCTATGCATGTATCAGAACGGCAGGTTGGCTCATGCGGATCCTGGACAAGCGGGTCGTCGTGAATTCACAACTGCTCGATTGCGCCGCCTGGTGCCTTGGCGGCCTTGATACCTGCCTGCAAGGGCTCATTGAGGAATCGAAGCGGTATTCTCTTCTCTCCAAGACAAAAGACGAGTTGCAGGTTCTCAAGGAGCTCAAGCGCGTCTCCCTCTTCAATTTGACGAATTCCTTAGAGGAATTTCTGCAGGAGCATCCGCACCATCAAAAAGTGGTCAGAGCCTTGCTGCAGGGAGAATGCAAACAACTGTCTTCCGCAAAGATGAAGCGGCCGCGTTCTTTTGTCATGGCAGCCAAGCGCCTGAAGGATTTGTTTGGACTTGACCAGGAAAGCGTGGATCTGTGTGATTTTTTGTTTATCAACCGCGCCTTTGAGCCGGTTGAAAGTTATTTCGAGGATAGTTTAAACGTCATGCGGTTCGGCGGAACCGACTTTCTGGCTCACATGCTCGGCATATCGAGTTCGCGTTGCCGCAACATTCTGCGGGAGCTGGCCTACCTGGGCGTCGCGATAATCGACCGGTCAAGCGTGGTTCTCGAAGATCCGATCAAAGACCTTTGGACCGAAACCGACTCCAGGCGGATTTCTGAGGCCTTTTGCCGCCCTCTGGAAGGGGAGGTGCTGCCGCTCGAAAACTTCAGCATTCCTGCCGAGCAGATGGAGCATGCCCGCGCTTTGCTCCGGCAGAACGGCGACAAGTCCGTCCATATTCTCCTGTACGGCGGTCCAGGCACCGGAAAGACGACCTTTGCCCGAAGCCTGGCTGCGGCCGAAGGCGTGCCAGCCTGGGCCGTGAGCCCACCTCAGGAAGCGAATAACGACCGCCGCGCCCAACTTACAGCCGGGGCGCGCATCGTCTCCGAGCATGACAAGGCTTTCCTGCTCGTGGATGAGGCCGAGCGCATCCTCGATTGTGACATGTTCTCTCGCGAAAAGAACATGGATAAAGCCTGGCTCAATACCTTCCTGGAGAAGCCCGGCCAGCGGGTGGTCTGGATCACGAACCATGTGCATCACTTGGAAGGGGCGGTGCGGAGGCGTTTTCATTTCAGTATCCACTTCGAGCCGCTGGGCCGCAAGGAGCGGGGCGCCATGTGGCGACAGATTCTTGAACGGCGGGGTGTGCTGAATCGTGTGACTGACGCCGAGCTGGCTGATCTGTCTCGTACCTATGATATTCCGGCCTCGGTCATGGAGATGTCCGTGACCCAGGCTGCGACGCTTAGCGGGAGAAAACGGAGCGCCTTTGTCCCGGCGCTCAGGCGCGTGGTGGACTCCTATGAGACGCTGCGGCGTGATGGAGGCAAGCGGCGCAAGAAGATTACAGTGGCGCCGCACTACGATCCCAAAGGAGTCAGTCTGGAAGACTCCGTTGATGCCCTGGAGAACAAGCTGACTCGTATCGATCACATGATGCGAGACGGCGGCGAGTTGAGCGCCGGCGCGGAAACGATGCTCTTTTACGGCCCTCCCGGCACAGGCAAGACCGCGCTCGCCCGGTATCTGGCGGATAGGATGGACCGGGAATGCAAGATTGTCCGCGCCAGCGACCTGCTCGGGCCGTATGTCGGGATGACAGAAGCCAATATTGCGGAAGCCTTCCGGGACGCGGAGCGGGACGACGCTGTGCTTGTCATCGACGAAGCCGACAGCTTTCTCTTCCCAAGGGAAAGGGCGGCACATTCTTGGGAGACCACTCAGGTTAACGAGTTCCTGACTGCCCTCGAAGAATGCCGGGGCTTTTGCATCTGCACCACCAACCGCCGGGAGAACATGGATCAGGCGGTCATTCGCCGGTTCAGCCACAAGATCGCCTTCACATATTCCAAGCCGGAGCAGGTGCAGGCGCTTTATGCCGCCCTTCTTGCGCCGTTGGCGTCGGCGCCGATGTCAAAAGAGTTGGAAGCGGATCTGATGGCTTTGCGCCGCCTGACTCCGGGGGATTTCCACGCGGTTCGTTCACGGATGCTTTTTGAGGTCCTTCCGGAATTGCTGTGGGTAAATGACTTGGTTAGGAGTCTTCTCACGGAGGACGCCGATGAGAGACACCGAACTTTACGCGCAGATTCTTGGAGTCAAAGCCCCTTGGTTTGTTGATAAGGT
>Ga0265295_1008665_pt1 | contig 11214 bp, 10 predicted proteins | sample Munlansysbiofilm_FD_192503 | JGI IMG/M metagenome (GOLD analysis project Ga0265295, IMG submission 192503) | Leachate microbial communities from a municipal landfill in Southern Ontario, Canada - Methane capture system biofilm | ecosystem: Engineered > Solid waste > Landfill > Unclassified ... | reverse complement strand
TCCGATTAATTTTTCAGCATTTTGAACTATTTGATCATAAGTTCCTCTAAATCTCATCGTGTTATTCAAAGCATCTTTAAGAGTTATCCAACTTATCGAGGATTTATGGAAAGACAGCAATATGTAAATATCATAAAAATCCCTCATACGAGTATTTGATTCAAGTCTAGAAAGAATAGTTTCTAATTTTTCAGCAATTATTGTTTCAATATTATAGGTTCTAATCAGAAGTGTTTTATTTTCAATCAGAGTTTCATATCGTGTTGTTACTTCACAAGGTGTAATGATATCTCCAGTTGTCATATCAATTTTGATTGTTTCATGGATTTTGTCATAAACCACACCAATGGTCGCTCTAAATCCTGGGTAGTTAAATTCATCATGTATTTTCTCAATCTTAATTAAGCTCATTTGTAATTGAGAATCTGTTTCAATCATGATAATATCACTAATCACTTGATGTAAAAAATTCTCGTTTATTTTTAAATTTTTAAGTGTCACATCTAAATCCATCGTTGTTCGTATGTCGATTCCTGTAAAATGACTTACTAAAAATCCACCTTTAATAATGAAGTTGTGATTGTATTTTGACAATGATAACTTTTCAAGAAAGAAATCAAAAATAGCATGTCTCAAAATTAGATTTGAACCAATACCGAGTTCATTTGTTTTTTTACGTATATAAATTTTAAGTTGATCGGATGATTTCATAAGAGTAAACCCACATATTCAATCATTTTCTTTTCAACATGAAGTTTTTTTGCATATTCCATAAGACGTTTTAAATCTTTTTTTGGACTATTGATATAGTTTTTTAATCCTTCGTGTACTAATGTTACATCTAGTTTATTTCTTGACCGAATGAGATCACAAATTGTACGTTCCATATTATAGGCAATAATCTCATTTCCATAAGGTGTTTTTAGCACTGTTTTACCAAGATTAAGCAATTCTAACTTAATAGTAAATGTTAAGACATGTTCAGATTTAAGTTGTGTAGTGTTATATCCTGATGGGACAGTGATGTGGTATTGTAGTGGGTCACGATCTGTTAATTGGTGTAAATAGAGTGCAGTTCCATGTGAATAGACAGTTCTATTTTTTTTCTGCTGAAATGAATACAAAAAATCTTGCCACACATTGGGTGTTTGATAAACACCATTTGAAATTCGGATTAATTTGTCTTCCTTAACGAACATGGATAAATATTCTCTATGAATACCATATTTTTGTGCATCTTGGGTTGTAATATAGCCATCTTTTTCCTGAATAAGTTTTTCTAATTTTTTTACTGACATCACTAATACCTCATTTACAAATATGCTTATATTATAGTTGAAATAAGTTAAAATGTCAAAACATTTAAAAATATGAGTTGAGTATAAAAAAAAGACTCCAAGAGTCTAAAAGTACTTATATAATGGTGCCCCCAGAGAGAATCGAACTTTCAATTCAGCCTTACCATGGCTGCGTTATACCATTTAACTATAGGGGCAGCAAAACTATTATACAAAAATGAATGATAAAAGACAACCCAAATATGTTATATTATTTAGGTAGGGATGTGTTTTTATGTATATGATTTTAAGGCTTGTAAAACCTTACTGGAAAAAATTGACGATTAGTTTATCATTTAAGTCCATTGGGGCACTTGCAGATCTTTTCTTACCATGGATTATTGCGTATATGATTGATACGGAAATTCCAAAATTAAGAGATGAAGGTCAAACAAGCTTACAATCTTTATATTACTTAGGGGCGTTGATGGTCATCATCGCTTTTTTAGGTTTATATTTAAATGTTGCAGCAAATAGAAAAGCAGAAATGATTGCTGCATTGTCAGTCAAAGATTTACGACATGATTTATTTGAAAAGATTGAAGGATTATCTGCTCGTCAAGTGGATCACTTAACGCGTCCATCTTTAATTTCTAGAATGACAACCGATACGTATAATATGTATAATGCAACAGCATCAATGCAACGCTTAGGTGTTCGTGCTCCAGTCTTACTTATCGGTGGTATTTTAATGTCGCTTTTATTAGATCCGATCTTAACACTCATTATGGTAGCCATGCTTCCTTTAATTTTAATCATTGTATATGTATTTTCAAAAAGAGGAATCCCTTTATATAAAAAGACTCAAGGCTTTGTCGATCAGTATATTAGAAAGCTTAGAGAATATATTACGGGTGCGAGAGTTGTCCGTGCATTATCGATGCATGATCATGAAATGGATGCTTTTGATGAAGCCAATAAAAATACCGTTGATGCAGAACTATCTGCACAAATCACCATGGCTAAAATCAATCCGATGATGCATGCCGTCATGAATATCGGATTAGTGGTTGTCTTAGTGATTGGAGCTTATCGTTTGAGTTTAGGTCATACAGAAAAAGGTCAAATCATGGCATTTGTGACCTATTTTACGATTATCTTAAATGCGATGATGAGTATTACTAGAGTCTTTGTTTTAGCTTCTCGTGCGACAGCATCTGCCGATCGTATTCAAGAAGTATTAGATATGCCCATCGATATTAAAGATGGACTCATGCCTTATATTGAGAAAAAGGATGTTCCACATATCACCTTTGATCATGTCTACTTTTCTTATAATCAAAAAGAACATAACATTGAAGATGTAACATTCACCTTAAATCAAGGTCAAACCTTAGGAATCATCGGTGCAACCGGTTCAGGTAAAACAACGTTAATTAATTTACTCATGCGTTTTTATGATGTCAGTAGTGGTTCAATCAAAATCTATGGCACAGATATTCGTGACTTAAAAGCGAATGATTTACGAAAACGGATTGGTGTCGTTTTCCAAAATGATGTTATTTTTGCGGATAGCATTTTTGGAAATATTCAATTTAACCGAAGAGAAATCAGTGATCATGATATTGAACTTGCCACTGAAGTGGCTCAAGCTGATTTCATCTATGAAAAAGAAGATGATTTTAAATATCAAATGGCACAAAAGGGTATGAACTTATCCGGTGGGCAGAAACAAAGACTTTTAATTGCCCGTGCAGTTGCAGGCAAACCTGATATTTTAGTCTTTGATGATGCATCAAGTGCTCTTGATTATCAAACGGATAAGAACATGCGTTTATCGATTAAAAAGTCATTCTCTAAAACGACAAAAATCATTATTGCGCAACGCATTTCATCGATTAAAGATTCGGATCACATTTTACTGATCGATGAAGGAAAAATAATTGCATCCGGTACCCATGAAAAACTCATGAATACCTCTAAAATCTATCAAGAGATTGCTTTCTATCAATTAGGAGGTGAGCTCAAATGATGTATGCTGGTAAACAAGGACGCGGCAGAAATGATGGTAGTCAAAAAGCGAAAGATGTCCGTTATGTGTTAAGAAGATTAGGGGCTTATTTAGTCTATTATAAGCGGAAACTCATTATTGCGATTTTCATTGCGATTTTAAGTAATGTGTTATCGCTCATTGGTCCATTTTTAACTGGTAGAACGATTTCTGCCATGGAAGATGGCGTTGACTTTGAAAAAGTATTCTTTTTTGCAGGTTTAATGATCATTTTCTATTTATTAAGTACGATGATGAGTTACTTATTATCGAAAGCGATGATTAGAGTTTCACAAAGTGTTGTCTATAAGATGCGTAAAGATTTATTTGCGAAATTAAATCGTGTGCCGATTTCATATTTTGACCAAAATCAAACCGGAGATATTATCTCTAAAATGAGTTATGATATCGATACGATTAACACATCTTTAGCCAATGATGTCATTAGTAGTATTACATCAGTCATTACCATCATCATTTCATTTGTTATGATGATCTTAATGTCACCGATTTTAGTCTTAGTATTTATTGTGACTTTACCAATCTCAATTACACTCACACGTGTGTTATCGAAGATCGTGAAAAAGAAATATCGAATTCGAAATCAAAAACTTGGTGAAATGAATGGTTTTGCTGAAGAAATGATTAGTGGACAACGCACCATTCAATCTTATGTACAAGAAGAAGCCGTTTTAGAAAAATTCGATGAAATCAATGAAGAAGCAACCAAAGCATCCTATGAATCTGGATATTATTCAACAACCGTAGGACCTTCTGTGAACTTTGTATCGAACTTATCGGTTGCTTTAGTTGGCGTCTTTGGTGGGATCTTATACTTTAGAGGTTTAATCACATTAGGAAACTTAACAAGTTTTACCCTTTATTCGAGAAGATTCTCAGGTCCAATCAATATGATGAGTAATATCTTCGCAGATATTCAAAGTGCGCTTGCTGCTGCAGAAAGAGTCTTTAAAGTCATTGACTATGATGAAGAACCTAAAGATCAAGATGATGCCATCACTTTAGAAGATATTCAAGGTGAAATCACATTTGATGATGTCAGCTTTAGATATGTAGTTAACCAACCAATTTTACAACATGTCTCCTTTAAAGCGAAACCTGGACAAGTAGTTGCCATCGTTGGACCGACAGGTGCAGGAAAAACAACCTTAGTGAACTTGCTCATGCGCTTTTATGATATCGATCAAGGTATCATCAGACTCGATCATTATGATACAAAAGAAATCAAGAGACAAAGCTTAAGAAAGAGTTTCTCGATGGTTTTACAAGATACTTGGATTTTCTATGGAACCGTGCATGATAATATTGCTTATGGCAATGGTAATGTTTCAAGACTTGAAGTTGAAGAAGCAGCTAAAAAAGCGCGTATACACGGCTTTATTAGCCATTTACCTGATGGATATGATACCATCCTCAAAGAAGATGGATTATCGATTTCTAAGGGTCAAAAACAGCTCTTAGTCATTGCCCGTGCGATGCTATCTAAAACTAAGATGCTCATCTTAGATGAAGCTACATCGAATGTCGATACACACACGGAAGTGCAAATCCAAAAAGCGATGCTATCCTTAATGGAAGATAAGACAACATTTGTTATTGCCCACCGTTTATCGACGATTGAAAGAGCGGATTTAATCTTAGTCATTAAAGATGGAAATATCGTCGAACAAGGCACCCATGAATCATTAATGACCGATCAGGGATTCTATTATGACCTTTATCAAAGCCAATTTGCATAATAAAAAAATAAAACGTGCTTTTCCTTGTAATTGCTTAATAGATTGTGTATAATAATTTTAGGCGTGATCACACGCTGAATAAACTTAAGGAGTATTTAAATGAAAGGCGTAGTAAAATGGTTTGATGCTGACAAAGGATATGGATTTATCTCATCAGCAGAAGGAAAAGACATCTTTGTTCACTTCAGTGCAATTCAATCTGAAGGATATAAGACATTAGCAGAAGGCGACCAAGTAGAATTTGAAGTTAAAAACGGTGACCGCGGACAACAAGCGGCTGAAGTTCGTAAAGTCTAAAAAATTCAAAACAGCATGGGGACTCAATTCGATTGAGTCCCCCTTCTATTTTTTATGAAATGAAAATACTTGACATATTTTCATGATGTGTTACAATGAATGAGTACAATTTAAAAGCATAGAGGTAGCGATGTAGAAAAGTATGTTTGTGAGTCGGCAGACTGTGATCAAACAGAAAGGCAACCATCGCCGAATGATATCTTAGGCATAAGAGAATCATGGGGTTATAGGAAACACTTATAACACTCCTACGATAAGTAGAGGCGCTAGCAAAATATAAAACCATTTATTATTTTGAAGTGTCCTCTCGGATGCTTTTTTTGTTAAAAAAACAAAGAAAAGAGGAAGAGAGAATGAAAAGATTTAGTTTAGTTTTATTTGTTTTATTGTTTGGGGTTACACTATTTGCGTGTCAAGTTGAAGATCAGTTTAATTTGGAAGTTGAAACTGAAATTGTGGTTGGGTTAGAAGCTGCTTATGCACCATTTAACTGGGCAACACCAGAAGAAAATGAATTTACGGTAGCAATAGATGGTCAAGCTGGGTTTTATGCAGATGGTTATGATGTCGTCATGGCACAAGAGATTGCTGATGCTCTTGGTTTAACATTAGTCATTAAAGCATATAGTTGGGATGGATTAATTCCAGCGCTCAATGCAGGTGAAATTGATTTAATTATTGCTGGCATGAGCCCAACAGCAGAACGTGCATTAACGGTGAATTTTAGTGAAGAATATTATCGCTCTGAACAAGTCATGGTTGTTAGAAATGATGGTGACTATGCGAATGCAACATCACTTATCGATTTTAATGGTGCAAGAGTTGTTGCACAAGCAGGGACTTTGCAAGATGATTTGATTAATCAAATCACAGGTGTAGTTCATCAAGAAACATTAAATAGTTATAGTGATTTAGTCAATGCTTTAGCCTATGGCACAAGTGATGCATTTGTTGCAGAATTACCGGTTGCTACAGGGATTGTGCAAACAAATAATCAATTTACCATCATTGAATTTGCAGAGGGTTTAGGGTTTGAAGTTTCCGATGAAGATATTATTGTATCTGTTGCACTTCGCTTAGAAGATCTTGATTTATTAGATGCTGTCAATGAAGCTTTAAGTAACATTTCAAATCTTTCTAGACAACAGATTATGCAAGATGCATTATCACGTCAACCCCAAGAGTAATGATGCAAATTTGGACGACAATACCTCCAAAAGATGAATTCTTTAATACCATCCTATATTTACTTGATACTTATGGGTCATTCTTTTTAAGGGGGGTATGGATTACCTTATTATTATCCGTGATTGGGACATTAGGAGGATTTATTTTATCACTCTTTTTAACCATCATGAGAGAACAAGATATTGATCATAAGCGTGATTCATGGATTCAAATTGCCACTAAAAAACTTAGCAAAGGTTTTGTAAGAGTCTATGTTACAGTATTTCGTGGCACACCGATGATTGTTCAAGCTATGATCTTTTACTATGGGATTGCTCCACTTAAACTAAGCTTTTGGAATCCACTTGTTGCTGGATTAACGGTTGTCACATTAAATACGACTGCCTATATTGCAGAAGTGATTCGTAGTGGGATTAATGGGATTGATAAAGGTCAAATGGAAGCGGCACGCAGTTTAGGATTTTCAAAACAACAAGGGATGTTTAAAGTTGTCTTTCCACAAGCGATTAAAAACTCATTACCAGCGATTGGTAATGAGTTCATCGTCAATTTAAAAGATACAGCAGTTTTAAGTGTCATTGGTGTCTTTGATTTATTTAAAGCAACACAATCTGCAACCTCATCGAACTATCGTCCCGTTGAAGGATTCTTTATTGCGGCCATCATTTATTTGATGTTAACATTTGTGACATCAAAGATTGTTGATCACTTAGAACATCAAAAACCAAAGGTGGTGAACATCAATGCCTGAAGTCATTCTACAAATTAGAAACATTCATAAAAGATTTGATGATCAACTCGTTTTAAATGGGATTAATTTAGATATTCATGAAAAAGAAGTCGTGTCGATTATTGGTTCCTCAGGATCTGGGAAAACGACACTGCTCAGATGCTTAAATTTACTCAATGAACCAGAAGATGGACAAATTTTATTCTTAGGTGAAGATTTGATGGATCCAAAAGTTGATCTCGATCATTTAAGAATGCGGATGGGCATGGTTTTCCAATCATTTAATTTGTTTAATCATCAAAATGTGATGGAAAATTGTATCATGGCGCCTATCAGTTTACTTAAAATGAAAAAAGAAGATGCGATTGATAAAGCGCGGTTGTTGTTAGATAAAGTGGGTATGCTTAAATTTGAACATGTTCCAGTTACACAACTTTCTGGTGGACAAAAACAACGAGTAGCGATTGCACGCGCACTGATGATGAATCCAAAAATCATGCTCTTTGATGAACCCACATCAGCCCTAGATCCAGAAATGGTTGGAGAAGTATTAGAAGTCATGAAAGATTTAGCTAAAGAAGGTATGACGATGGTGATTGTCACCCACGAAATGGATTTTGCGAAAGAAGTATCACACCGGATTATCTTTATGGATCAAGGCCTCATTGCTGAAAGCGGAACACCAGATGATATATTCAAAAACCCAAAAGAAGAGCGAACAAAAGCCTTCTTAAGAAGATATGCACATGAAAGAGTTTAATCATGTGCTTTTCTTTTTTTAACTTATTGTCAGTGATAGCGCTTCTATGATATAATAATCCTAAAGATGGGAGCGTTGATATATATGGAGAAAGACCTATTAGAGTTAGGGCGAAAGCATCTAAGAAATGTGACCAAAGAATGCGAAGAAAAGCAAATCGAAGAAGCTGAAAAGAGATTCGCATGGCAATACACTTATGATGCTGTGGGCATGGCAGGCCACAATCGTGTATCCTATGATGATGTCATTCGTCTTAGTGAAACAAAAGCTCTACTCGGATACAGCGAAAGAGAACAAAAAGAAATTTTAAATCACTTAAAAGCTTTTGATTATGTCAAAAAAATTGCACAATCGAATGAAAAGTTTAATGAAGAAATGCTCAAGGATATCCATGAGATCCTTGTCGAAGGCATTTTTCAAGGTGGCGTATACCGAAATGTTAACATTAATATTTTTGGTGCGAGTCATCAACCACCTGACTATGTCAAAGTCTATGATCGCATGAATAAATTCTTTAAGAATATGGAATCATTTGAAGGTAATGCGATTGAAAAAGCTGCTTACGCGCATGCAAGCATTGCCAAAATTCATCCATTTGTAGATGCCAATGGAAGATTAGCAAAACTCGTGTTAAATTATTTCTTAATGAAGGGTGATTACTTACCCATCTCCATTCCTCTTGATCAAAGAGAAAATTACATTGAAAAGTTAGAAATCTTTAAAACAGAAAAGGATTTAAATCCTTTGACTCAATTCTTTAAAGAGATATTAACGAAACGTTATGAAGCCATATTGAAAGATTTAGACTTATAGAGAGTGCTTAGCACTCTTTTTTATTTCGTTTATTAAAAGACATAAAAATATGATAAAATATGATAGGTGATGAAAATGTCTTTAAATATAGGTTCAGTCAACAAACTTAAAGTGATTCGTAAAACAGATATTGGCTATATGCTTGACTCGGATGAGGGTGAAGTTTTTTTACATTTTAATGAAACGAATCATCAAGAACTAAAGCCTAATGATCTTGTAGATGCATTTTTATACTTCGACCAAAAAGGTCGTTTAGCCGCAACCTTAAAGACTCCTTTAATCACAAAAGAATCTCCAGGATTTTTAGTAGCAACCGATGTTCATCCTGGTCTTGGTGTGTTTTTTCATATGGGAATTAATAAAGATTTATTACTCTCAATTGATGATCTACCCCTTGATTATTCCACATGGCCAATCAAAGGTGACAAACTCTTTTTATCTTTAAAAGTTAAAGGTAAATTGGTTGCTAAAATCGTTTCAAAAGAAGAATTAAAAACTGAATTTAAAGATGATTTAAAACCCAAAGACAAAGTGAAAGCTTATGTTCAAAAAATAGGTCGAGAAGGCATTAACTTACTAACTGAAGATCTAATATGGATATTTGTGCATCAATCCATGGTAAGAGATGACTTAAGACTTGGTGAAGAAGTCGAAGTCGTGATCACCTATTTGTCTGATAAAGGCTATACGGGTTCACTAACCCCTCAAAAGGAAGTCTTATTATTTGAGGATGCGAATATGATTTTGTCTTATTTAGTAAGAAAAGGGGAACTTCCTTTAACATCGGATAGTAGCCCTGAAGCAATTAAAGAAATTTTCCCATTATCTAAGAAAGCATTCAAACGTGCCATTGGGCATTTATATAAAGAAAGAAAGATTGATTTTGTCGATGGCAAAACAGTCTTGGTGAAATAAATGGACGAAAAATATAGAGATGAAGATCCTTTTAAGAAATATGACAATCTTTTTGATGAACAAGATGAAAAGTATTATCCAACACCAAAGAAGAAACGTAAAGAAAGAGATCCAATGTTTTATGGGTTTACTCGACCTAAAAGTAGTACAGAAGGTAACAAGAAAATCCCATTTTGGATGCTATTTATTGTCATAGGGATTGTTACAAATATTGTTGAATATAAATTTCTCACCCACATGACAATTGTGGGATGGATATTTACAGTTTTAATTATTATGGGTATCGTGAAAGCGATTAGAAAATAAGGAGTTTTATGCATGAGTACAAATAAAAAAATGGTAGAAAGAATTACCTCAAGAGATCATGATTTTGCACAGTGGTACACTGATCTCTGTTTAAAAGCAGAACTAATGGATTATAGTGATGTCAAAGGATTTATAATATATCGGCCTTATGGTTATGCGATATGGGAAAATATCCAAAACCATTTAGATCATCAATTAAAAGAAACCAACCATCAAAATGTTTATATGCCTTTAGTGATTCCTGAATCGCTTTTTCAAAAGGAAAAAGATCATGTGGAAGGGTTTGCTCCTGAAACAGCGATGATTACAACCACAGGTGTAGAAGAACTTGCTGAAAGATTAATCATTCGTCCAACATCGGAAACACTCTTTTGTACACACTATCAAAAGATTGTAAATTCATATCGGGATTTACCGAAACTTTATAATCAATGGTGCAGTGTTGTCCGTTGGGAAAAAACAACGCGTCCATTCTTACGTGGTAAAGAATTTTTATGGCAAGAAGGTCATACCGTTCATGCATCAGAAGCTGAAGCAAGAAAAGAAACCTTAGACATTTTAGAAATATACCGTTTATTAGGTAAAGATTTATTAGCAATTCCTTTTATTACTGGTAAAAAAACAGAAAAAGAAAAGTTTGCAGGTGCAGTTGATACATATTCGATTGAAGCATTGATGCATGATGGTCAAGCTTTACAGTCTGGAACGACACACTATTTTGGTCAAGATTTCGCGAAAGCATTTGATATTAAATTCCAAGATGAAAATAACCAACAACAATTTGCTTATCAAACCTCATGGGGTGTATCAACAAGATTAATTGGTGCAGTCATCATGGTTCATGGTGATGATGAAGGATTAGTATTACCTCCATATGTTGCACCTATTCAAGTTGTAATCATTCCGATTCAAGGACAAAAAGAAGTTGTTAAAGAAGCATCAAATTCGCTTTATCAAGCGATTAAGAAGATGGGTTTAAGAGTTACTTTAGATGATTCAAATAAATCTCCAGGATGGAAATTTAGCGAATATGAAATGAAAGGTGTTCCAGTTCGCATTGAAGTCGGTCCAAGAGATTTAGAAAGAAATGAAGTCACATTGGTGACGAGACATAACCG
>Ga0265295_1008662_pt1 | contig 11216 bp, 10 predicted proteins | sample Munlansysbiofilm_FD_192503 | JGI IMG/M metagenome (GOLD analysis project Ga0265295, IMG submission 192503) | Leachate microbial communities from a municipal landfill in Southern Ontario, Canada - Methane capture system biofilm | ecosystem: Engineered > Solid waste > Landfill > Unclassified ... | reverse complement strand
TTCCATCGATAATTGGTTTATTTTCTTCCATGTTTTCCTCCGTTCTAAATATCTAAATTTTTGACATATTCTGCATTTTCATGAATGAACTCTTTTCTACTTTCCGTATCGTCACCCATTAGCATTGTAAACACACGATCTGCTTCAATGGCGTCATCAATATTTACTTGCAGTAATGTTCTTGTTTCAGGATCCATTGTAGTTTCCCATAATTGTTCAGGATTCATCTCACCAAGACCTTTGTATCTTTGTAGAGATGGTTTTCCATTGATTTCACTAAGTATTTTATCCAATTCCTTATCTTGATAAGCATATTGAACTGTTTTACCATATTGAACCTTGTATAGAGGTGGTTGGGCAATAAATACATTTCCATTCTCTATTAGCGGTTTTAAATATCTGAATAAGAATGTAAGAAGTAGTGTTCTAATATGTGCACCATCAACATCGGCATCGGTCATGATGATGATTTTCTTATATCTCAAGTTTTCTAAATTGAACTCTTCGCCAATTCCAGTTCCAAAAGCTTGAATCATTGAAAGTATTTCTTTATTTTGAAGAGCTTTATCAATTCTTGTTTTTTCAACGTTAAGCACTTTTCCTCTTAATGGTAATATTGCTTGAAATTCTGAATCTCTGCCTTGTTTTGCTGAACCGCCGGCAGAATCACCTTCCACGATATATATTTCTGCTTTTTCAGAGTCTCTCGAACGACAATCGGCAAGTTTAGAAGCGAAACCTAAACTATCTAATGGTGATTTTCTTCTCGTAGCTTCTCTAGCTTTTTTAGCTGCTAATCTAGCTCTTTGGGCCATTAAAGATTTTTCGATGATAATTTTAGCGGCACTTGGATTTTCAAGAAGGAATCTCTCCAAACCTTCTGTCATTATCGAGCCAACTACTCTTCTAGCATCGCTTGATCCTAGTTTTGATTTAGTTTGTCCTTCAAATTGAGGATCCGGATGTTTAATCGATACTATTGCAACTAGACCTTCTCTAGTATCTTCTCCAGCCAAGGATTCGTCTTTCTTGAAAATATTAGCGTTCTTTCCGTAATTGTTTAAAATTCTCGTTAAAGTAGTTTTGAACCCTTCTTCATGGGTTCCACCCTCTGGATTGTTAATGTTATTGGTGAAAGGATAGATATTAGATGCGTATCCATCGTTGTATTGCATAGCGATTTCAACTATGATATTTTCTTGTTCGCCTTCAAAGTATGCAACTTGTGGGTGAATAGCTTTTTTATCTTGGTTTAAGAATGATACATATTCACTAACTCCGCCTTGATAGCAGTAGTCTTTATGAATTATTTTCATTTCATCTCTTAAATCGGATATGGAAAATCTAATTCCCTTATTTAAAAAAGCTAATTGCTGAATTCTAGTTCTCAAAGTTTCGAATTCATACTCATGAGATTCGTTAAATATTTTCGGATCGGCTAAGAATGTTACTATTGTACCTGATTTATCAGTATCGCCGATAGTAGTCAATTCCTTTTTTAAGAAACCGTGATCGAACTCGATAATATATCTTTTTCCGTCTTTATGTATTTCGACTACCATATATTCGCTAAGGGCATTAACTACAGACGCACCTACGCCATGCAATCCACCAGAAACTTTATATGAGTTGTGGTCAAATTTTCCACCCGCATGTAAAGTGGTGTAGACAGTTTCTACAGATGGTCTACCGGTTTTTGGATGAGTATCAACAGGAATACCTCTACCATTGTCAGTAACTCTAATTACTTCACCTGGTAAAATTTCTACTTGAATGGTATCGCAAAAGCCAGCTAATGCTTCATCAACTGCGTTGTCAACAATTTCCCATACCAAATGGTGAAGTCCTCTAGGGCCGGTTGTTCCTATATACATTCCTGGACGTTTTTTTACAGCTTCTAGTCCCTCTAGAATCTGAATATTACTGGAATCGTATTTAGCGTTTTCTCTATTGTCCATAAAATTTGTCCTCCTTGATTACGTGATTTTTTACGGTAAATGTTTTTGAATTCTTTAAAAAGTTAGTATTTATGTCTTTTATACTTGTAGTTGTGATTATTGATTGCACTTCTGTAGAGTTGAGATACTTCACTAATTGATTTTGTCTAAGGTAGTCCAACTCAGAGAATACATCATCTAATAAAAGGATTGGTTTAATATTATTTTCTTTCATTAACAGATTGATAATTGAAAGAATTATGGCTAAAATAGTAACCCTTTGCTCTCCTTGGGATGCATAATCTTTTGCTTGATTGTTTTCTAGAAAAAAATCATAATCATCTCTGTGAGGTCCATTGCCAGTAGTTTTAAAAACTAAATCCTTTTGATATTTTTCCTTAATAGCTTCAAAAATATTGTCATCAATATTAGGTATATACTTAAATTCACATGATTTATCGTTTGCTGCCAAATAGTGATACATCTGGGTGAGTTCTTCATTGACTCTTTGTATAAACTTCTTTCTATAATCAACGATTACACGAGCGCTCGTAGCCAGTTGTTCAGAATATATATCAAGTAGTGTGAAATCTTTTTTGTGACTCTCTGAGATCACTTTGAGAAGTTCGTTTCTTTGTTTAAGAATGTTTCTATAGACCCCTAGTTCAACTAAATAGTTTCTATCAATTTGTCCGATAATTGAATCAATGAAGTATCTTCGATTCTTTGGAGGGCCTTTAATTAAATCCATATCTTCCGGTAAGAAAGCTAAAACTTTAATTCTACCGATATAGTCACTTAATTTCTCTATTTCGGAATTATTAATACTTATTTTTTTTCCGATTTTTGAAATTATGATGTTGGATGTTAAATCTTTTTCGGCAATAATCTTTGCATTTATTCTAGCAAACTCAGTATCATGTTTAATAGTAGATATGTCTTGGCTCTTATAAGATTTTGCTAAAGCTAAGAAGTATATCGCTTCTAGGAGGTTAGTTTTACCGCTTCCATTGTTTCCAATAAAAAAGTTGACATTTTTACCAAAGTTGATGTCAGCTTTTTTATAACCTCGGTAGTTATGTAAAGATATTGAATTTATTATCATTTTGATATTATTCGATACTGTTGCTTCTTGATAATTACAATATCATTTGGATAGATTTTTCTGCCGCGACGGTTATCAAATTCTCCATTAATAAAAATCTCATTTTCACTTAAAAAAAACTTGACTTCTCCACCAGAACCGACAAGGCTTAAAAACTTTACTAACTGTCCTAAAGTTATATATTCAGTTGTGATTTTTACATCTTTCATTAGCTTCCCCATATATTATTATATATATAATATATTATATAATATATGACCACTTTTTTCAATTGATTTATAGTATTTTGGTAATAAAAAAAGCGTTTTTTATAACGCTTTAAATATTGTTGATTTTTTCAAGAAAATCGACCATTGAATATAGCCAATGTTGTTTTAGATTAATTGTTTCCAAGATGATTTGAAATTGATTTTTTTCGATTGCAAATCTAAAATCTTTTGAGACATCAAGACTGCTTTTGAAGATGTTTGCGGCTGCCATTGAGTTCGTTTGGTTTTCTGAAAAAGTTAGAGTAACTCTTGCCTTGTTTTCTTTGATTTTTTCAACGTCTAACTCTTTGGCAAGATACTCAAATAATTTTTCGTAAATATAAATCTCAAGTTCGATATTATAGTCTCCAAAACGATCTTGGATTTCGAAAAGAACTTCTTTCACATCTTTGATAGTCTTTACCGAATTAATTTTCTTATGCATTTCAATCTTTATGTAGTCATCTTCAATATAATCTTTTTCGATAAATTTCGAAACATTCGCTTTGATTTTCTTTGTTGTATCAATAGCTTTTTCAATGCCCTTAGCTTTTGAAACTTCTTCTTGAAGAATTTGCATATACATGTCAATACCAACAGAATCGATAAATCCGCTTTGTTCTTGACCTAATACATCACCTGCTCCTCGGATGGATAAATCTCTTAAAGCAATTTTAAATCCACTGCCCAACTCGGTAAACTCCTTAATAACTTGTAATCTTTTTCCTGCTTCTTCAGTAAGTTTCTTATTCTTGTTATACATTAAGTACGCATAAGCAATCCGATTCGATCTTCCAACACGCCCGCGGATTTGATAGAGCTGAGATAAGCCTAACAAGTCAGCATCGTGGATTACGAGTGTATTGGCATTAGGAATGTCAATTCCAGTTTCAATAATCGTGGTTGATATTAAAACATCAATGTCCTTCTCGATAAAACTATCAATAACCTTTTCTAAATCATGCTTTCTCATTTGTCCATGTGCAATGTCAATTCTCGCTTCTGGAATTAGGTTTTTGACTTTATCAGCTATGAAATCAATATTCTCAACTCGATTGTAAAGATAAAATACCTGACCATTTCTAGCGAGTTCTCTTTCAATAGCATCTCGTAAAATAATATCGTTTCTTTCCAACACATATGTTTGAATAGGATATCGATTTTCTGGGGCAGTTTCAAGTATAGACATGTTCTTTACCCCCATAATCGCCATATTCAGGGTTCTTGGAATCGGTGTTGCAGATAGTGATAAGACATCGATATTTACTTTATACTCTTTGATTTTTTCTTTGTGTAAAACACCAAACCGTTGTTCTTCGTCAACAATCAACAAACCAAGATCTTTAAAAACAATATCATCACTTAGTATTCTGTGAGTGCCAATAACGATATCAACAATTCCCTCCTTTAAACCTTTTATTGTTTCCTTTTGATGTTTACTAGTAATGAACCGATTTAATAGAGCGACATTAATGCCGAATTCTTCCATTCTTTTCTTGAAAGTTTCATAATGTTGCTTTGACAGAACGGTAGTAGGCGCTAAATAAGCAACTTGTTTTTGATTTAGAACCGCTTTAAAGGCTGCTCTCAAAGCTATTTCTGTTTTTCCGAACCCAACATCACCACAAATCAATCTGTCCATTGGAACGGGTTTTTTCATGTCTTGGAAGACTTCTTGAATTGTTTTTATTTGATCTTTAGTTTCGATATATTCAAAATTATTGGCAAATTCAGCTTCCATTTTTGGATAATCTGAAAATGCAAATCCATTAGCTTTTTCTCTTGAAGAATATAACTTGATAAGCTTGTCAGCTATTTCTTGAACCTGTTGTCTTACTCTTTCTTTTGCTTTTGACCAATCCTTACCACCCAATTTTGATAACTTCGGTTTAAAGCCTTCACTACCTGAGTACTTATGGATTTGATCTATTCCATCTAGGGTTACATATAGTTTATCACCGTTTTTGTATTCGATATGGATGTAATCATTTTGAACATTCCCGAACTGCATTGTTTTGATTTCCAAGAATTTACCGATACCGTAGTCATAGTGAACCACATAATCACCAGGAGATAAATCATTGACGCTAGAGAGTCTCTCAGAACGTCGATAAACTGATACATATTCCCCTCTTTTTCTTGTTATATGTTTTCGTGTTAAGGCTTCCTCTGTCAAGAGTTTAATATTAAAAGTCCGAGAGATGAAGTCAAAAACAGATTCATTTACAGTTAGGTAAACCTTACTGTTTTCGGCGTTTTGAAGACTTTTTGTCGAATTCGGAATATTTATTTTATCCAGTTTGTTTTTAAAAACGAGTAAAGAATTCTCATTTTCAAAAGCTACAATTTGAATGTATTTGTTTAAGTTGTTTGATATATCCCTAAACAGGTATTCAAGGTTATCATTATATGTGATTACTTCTTCGCCGAAGATTGAAAACACGTTTTTAAACTCGTTTCTGTAATTGTAATCTAAGTAATCAACTTTGACTCCTGGATAGATTGATACCTCGTTAATGTCGTATAAAACTTCGAAATTCATTTTGACATAATCATTTGATTGCATATACCATTCTTTTATTTCTTCGATTAGTATTTCGTGTTGTTCAATAGAACGATGATAATCTAAGAAGAATACTTTTGAGTTTTTGACAATATCCGTTACTTTATAATGCTTTTCTGTTAAGAAAGGTAAGTATCGATTAAGACGATCCAACTCATCTCGAGAATCTAATTTATTTATATCTTCTTTGATCATGTCTAAAGCATCTTTAGAAAGATTAAGTTCTTTTCTTTTTTTGCTGATAATATCTTTTAGCTGATCAAGTTCCATTTCATCGTAAAAAAATTCAATAATTGGGTAGATTGAAAAGCTTTCAACTGAATCAACTGATCTTTGGGTATCAATATCAAAAGTTTTAATCTTTTCTATGTCATCACCAAAGAAATCCAATCGATAAGGTGATTTTGAATTAACTGGGAAAATATCGATAATACCCCCACGAATAGAAAAGTCACCCATTTTTTCTACTGTGTATTCCTTTTTATAACCATATTCAATAAGTTTGTTTCTTAATAGTTCGATATCATAAGTTGAGTTTGTTTTAATGACAATTTTAGAATTTTTCCACTTATCATATGGCAATTGCGGTTTTAGTAATCCATATAGGTTAGTAATTATTATTCTTTTTTTGTTTTCTAAAGATTTTACTACAGTATTTATTCTCTCAAGTCTAAATTCTATGGAACTTACAAGTAGTTCATTTGTTAAAAATTCATCCTGAGGGTAAAAAGAGATTTCATCTTTATTAAGGACTCTACTGAACTTATCATACAGCAATTGTGCCTTATATAAATTAGGAGTCACAACAAAGATGCTTTCATCATTTTTATAATAAAGCGCTAAAAGAACAAGCAAAGCGTTATCTTCGTTTGTGTTGTTAATATAGATATCTTTGTTTTGTGAGAAAAGTCTATTTATTGCCTTAATTTCCTGTTTGTCCTGAATCAGACTTATAATATTCCTCATTTTTACCTCCACGTGCTATTAGCGAGTTATAAACTCGCAGGGGATATATAATTTTGATTTTTACTTCTTACTTTGAACCTTATGAGATACTTTTAGAATCAAAGAAGTAGGAACGAATCGCATGATAAATCTCAAGAATTTCATTTTAAAACTTGGAATAACTAAAGACTTCTTTTTGTTTAAACCTTTAATTATCGAATCGACACATTGTTCAACAGTAATACCTTTCATCTTAGGATCGGCGTTAGCGACTTGATTGAATTCAGTCTTAACCGGACCTGGACAAACAGTCATTACGTTAACTTGTTTATTGTTTTTCTTTAACTCATAATTAACTGCTTGAGAATAAGAATATACATAAGCTTTCGTCGCTGCATAACTAGCTAGCAGTGGGGTAGGCAAAAATGCAGCCATTGAACTTATATTGATAATAGTCCCTTTATCCATAATCTTGATTAATTCTTTTGTCAGATAATGAAGTGAAATTATATTTAAGTTAATCATTTCTAGTTCTTTATCTGTATATACAGTTAAAGAATCACCATAGACGCCAAAACCAGCATTGTTAATGAAAATATCTGGTTTATTTGATTTTAAACTTGCGATTAAAGTTTTACATTTATTTAAATCACTAATATCATAATCTAAAAGATCAACTGAGATAGGGTATTCTGATAAGTCGTTTTTAACCATCTCTAAGCGATCCAATCTTCTTGCAATCAATATCAAATTATAATTTTGTTTGGCTAATCTATAAGCAATCGCTTTTCCGATTCCTGATGATGCACCAGTAATAACAGCTAACATAAAATACCTCCGAAACGTATATTAGAATTATATCATAAAACTCTGAATATGTATCTATTTAAGGTTTAAAAATATCGTCTTTTTCCATTCTTTTTCCTGTTGACAACGCTTACATTTTTCAGTATAATTACTGTGTAACTGAATCAATACAGAGGCGCGAAATATTGGTATTAAATCTAACTTTTTATTTTGGACGGATAAAGATTTAAGAAGGAGTATTTCGCCGAAAGGTTTGATTAGTCTATAAATCAAAATCTTGGTATTTAAACATACGCGTTAAATACTGTCATTTTAAAGAATGGAGAGCTGTTATATTTTTTATAAATATAACGGCTTTTTTTATTATAAATTTTTAGGAGGAAAAAATGAATAGTTTATCAATTGAACAGATTAAAGTTGGCGATAAAGCTGAAACAAGTAAAATTTTTAATGAGACTGATGTTTTGGATTTCGCTCGTATTTCTACAGATCATAACCCCGCTCATGTAGACTCAAACTATGCAGAAAAAACTATTTTTAAAAAGCAGATTGTTCATGGAATGCTAGTTGGATCATTGTTTAGCTCCATATTCGGCGTTCAATTGCCAGGCTTAGGAAGCATTTATACCAAACAAGCTTTGAAATTTACCAAACCAGTTTATTTTGGTGATGAAATCACTGCTATTGTCACAGTTAAGGAACTAAATATTGAAAGAAATCGTGTTACATTTGACTGTGTCGCTATGAATCAAAATGGTGAAGTAGTCATAGTAGGAGAGGCGGAAATCATGCCGCCTAGAAAGGGTTAATATATGAGAGGATATATAAATAAAAATCAATTTATCGATTTATTAAAAGACGGAATGGTTATTTCCGTAGGTGGATTTTTGACGAATGGAACACCAGAAAAATTGATTGATTATGTTGTTGAATCAAATGTTAAAGACTTAACTATTATTTGTAATGATGGCGGTTATGAAGACAAAGGTGTTGGCAAGTTGATAGTAAACAATCAGGTTAAAAAATTGATTGCATCTCATATAGGAACTAATCCTTATGTGGGTAAGCTAATGCAAGAAAATCATATCGAAGTTGAACTTGTACCTCAAGGAACCTTAGCTGAAAGAATAAGATCCTTTGGGGCTGGATTAGGTGGAGTTCTTACACCTACAGGATTGGATACTATAGTTGAAGAAGGAAAAAGAGTAATTGAGGTTCAAGGAAACAAGTATTTATTGGAAGAACCATTATCATCAGATTTAGCATTGATTGGCGGAGCCATTAATGATAAATATGGAAACTTGAGATATTCACAAACAATGAGAAATTTCAATCCAGTAATGGCTACAGCCGCAGAAATTGTTGTTGTAGAACCTTTGGAAACAGTAGATGTTATAGATCCTGAAAATGTGATAACTCCTTATCCCTTTGTAGATTATATATTGGTAGGTGAAGATAATGAATGAAAAAGAAATTATCGCTTCAAGAATAGCACTTGAGTTAAATGATGGAGATTTAGTGAATTTAGGCATAGGAATACCAACGCTGGTCGCTGATTATGTACCAACAGACAAGTTTGTCACTTTTCAAGCGGAAAATGGAATTATCGGTCTGGGATCATTAACTGAAGATGAAACAAATATTGTAAATGCAGGTGGAATGAAAGCTACTATTCTTACCGGAGGCGCTTTTATCGACTCAATTACCTCTTTTACATTTATACGGGGCGGACATATCGATATTACTGTCTTAGGCGCTTTAGAAGTAGATCAAGAAGGTTCAATTGCTTCATGGATTATTCCTGGAAAGAAAGTCCCAGGCATGGGCGGAGCGATGGATTTGGTTACAGGAGCGAAGAAAGTAATTATCGCATTGACACATACAAATAAAGGTCAATCAAAGGTGTTAAAGAAATGTAGATTGCCTCTGACTGCGGCTCATCAAGCTAATATGATAGTTACTGAAATGGCTGTGATGAGAGTTGAAAAAGATGGATTACATCTATTGGAAGTTCATCCTGATTACACAATAGAAGATGTTATAAAAGCAACAGAAGCTGACTTGATAATTAATAATGTAGAAAGAATGAAGGGAGTTTAATTTATGAAAACAATTTTAAGAATGAGAATGTCTAATCAAGATGTTCATTATGGAGGAAACTTAGTTGATGGGGCTAAAATATTAGCACTTTTTGGTGACGCTGCTACTGAATTGTTGATTAGATTAGATGGTGATGAAGGTCTTTTCAGAGCTTATGAATCAGTAGATTTCCTAGCTCCAGTATATGCAGGCGACTTTTTGGAGGTAGAAGCTGAAATTGTTGAAGCAGGTAATACTTCAAGAAAAATGGAATTTTTCTGTTATAAAGTAATAGTTGCTAGACCTGATATTTCTCCTAGTGCTTGTGATGTTCTAGAAGAGAGAATATTAACTACAAAAGCAGTAGGAACTTGTATAGTACCTAAGGAGCTACAAAGATATGAAGGATAAGTTGATTATTACATGTGCAATTTCTGGCGCAGAAGTAACAAAGGAACACAATCCATCAGTTCCATACACAGTTGATGAAATGGTTGAAGCTGCGTATGGAGCTTATATGGCTGGAGCATCGATAATTCATTTACATGCACGATTTGATGATGGTAAACCTACTCAAAATAAAGAAAGATATCAAGAGATTCATGATGCTATAAAAAGAAAATGTCCTGAATTAATTATCCAAGTGTCTACCGGCGGAGCTGTTGGTATGTCTAGAGAAGAAAGATCAGAAGTACTAAACATTAAACCAGAGATGGCAACATTAGATTGCGGCACTTTGAATTTCGGTGGAGATGAAATATTTGTCAATACAGAAAATGACATTATTTATTTTGCGAATAAAATGAATGATTTGAATGTAAGATATGAGATGGAATGTTTTGAAAAAGGTCATATCGATACTACCTTAAGATTGTTAAAAAAAGGGATAATTAAAGGTCATTTGCATTATAGTTTCGTACTAGGTGTTAATGGCGGTATGACTGGAGAGGAAAGAGATTTCATTTTTCTAAAGGAAAGTTTACCTGAAAATGCTACTTATAGTGTAGCTGGTATCGGAAGATATGAGTTTTCTTTAGCGGAGTTGTCTATTAAACATGGCGGACATGTAAGAGTGGGATTAGAAGATAATATCTATTTAGAAAAAGGTGTATTAGCTAAATCAAACGCTGAGTTAGTTGAGAAAGTTGTAACTATAGCAAAAAAATATAATAGAGAAATTGCAACGCCAAAAGAAGCGCGTACAATATTAGGCATGGGAGATAATTAAGATGAAAGAATTATGCAAATATGGAACACACAGAGTTATATATCCTGAAGGGACATTACCTCAAACGGCAGAAAAAATTGATAATGAAATGGTATGTCATGACAATGAAATTTTAGTCGATGTAGATACTTTAAATATTGACTCAGCTTCATTCACACAAATTAAAAATGCATGTAATAGCGATGTTGAAAAGATGAAAGAAATGATTGAAAACATCGTAAACAATAAGGGTAAGATGCAAAATCCAGTAACTGGAAGCGGGGGTATGTTTTTAGGTAGAATAAAAGAAGTAGGAAAAAATCTT
>Ga0265295_1008661_pt1 | contig 11217 bp, 11 predicted proteins | sample Munlansysbiofilm_FD_192503 | JGI IMG/M metagenome (GOLD analysis project Ga0265295, IMG submission 192503) | Leachate microbial communities from a municipal landfill in Southern Ontario, Canada - Methane capture system biofilm | ecosystem: Engineered > Solid waste > Landfill > Unclassified ... | reverse complement strand
AGGTATAACAGCTCATCCCCGGCTTATAATGGCTGAATAGGATACTACATCAGGTCCCATCCCTGAAATGCTCGACTCTCATCAGTTAAAAGAAATATTTTATCCTCCATGCCACCGGGTAGAGGAGAGACCCTCATACCTACCTGATTTTGCAGGATGTATTCGTAATTCTGCTTCAATTTTCATTTTTATTACAATACATACCTTTTTTAGCAAAATCGGATGAGGCTCTGAATTGAACCAATCACCCTGCAAGAAAAAAATGCACGGGGGGTGTGCTATAATCCTGCTACAAGAGCTGCACGAGCTGCACGTGCTACCACCAATCAAAATAGGGGAGGCCTAAGATCCCAAGTCCAATCAGGCTCTTATGCATTTATTTTATGGATATGATTTTTGGTCGTCATCTGACATACCCTGCAAGACCGGAAATGTCAATGAATGGATTAAAAACACTATTGTGCATCAAAAGGGGCTGCATAGTACATCCTCATGACCACATCAAGACCCTCTTCAGGGGTACCTTCCCATTTGCCGCCCGGGAATAATGCGGGCTCATACTTCTCATTACTATAGGTGTATACTGCTAATGTCCATCCCCTTAATGCAAAATAGCGAAGACGACATAATGGGGACGGAGTGTTCCTCTGTTGTTCAATAAACTCTTCACGAGTGACACCGAAGTATGAAAGCGATTTTTCATCAGGTTCCGAGGGCTCATCAAATGCATCAATATAACAAAATTGTCCTTTAAACCTTACATCAATACGAATGAGGCCCTTAATGCCTACATATTTTTCCTGTGCATAGGCGGGCAATTTTTGTATTACTTCTGTCTGCACTTGTGGAGGAACTTTTTGTCCGCCTGATTGAGGGCTAAACGTCCAGACCTTTCTTGGCATAATAATTGGTATATCCTCTTATGTTATTCCATTAACAATAATCGCATCCGGGTACTCTTTTCTGATTTCAGACTTTATCAAATAAAGATAATCAGCAAAAAGCCCAGAAAACGTTAATTTTTTGCCGGGTGGCATCCATTCTCCGTAATATGTTTTCTTACCATAACCTATCGTTTTTTCATACTCATGGCAAAAAGTATATTTACAGGTGAAATAGCGTTCTGATTACTCATCAGGCAATAACCGGAGAGCAGATGCAAGAACTTTTGTCTTCCCCATCATGGCAGCAATCATGATGGTATCCAGTATCTCATCCCGTGTTGCCCCTTCCTTTTGTGCTGCCCTGATATGGACCTTCAGACAACTATCAGCACCGGCTCCTGCAGCAGCTGCTATGGCAATGAGTTCGGCAATTTTTGGAGAGAGGTGTTCAGGCCTTCCGGTCTTATAATCGGCAAGAGTAGAGAGCACAAATGTATCAGTCCTCTCTCGCATGACATTAAAAATAAATGGCATGACCCCCAGCATTTGTTCAACATCAGCCATGATGTCGTCACTGATCTCATCACCATGGTTTAAAAAATCTGTAACTATCTGTTGATTATGCTCCTGCATAGTATCATTTCATTCAGAATTATGATAAATTTGCCTAAATGAGGCCGCCAGAGAAAGCCTGGCACATGTTTTCCTGCTTTGTTCTGGTTGTTGGAATGTTACTTTATAATTTTATAAGAAGTAATGTTTGCAATAATTTATCTATGACTGGAATAAAATGAATTTAATGAATAAAAACCGATATGGTGTTCTTCTTCTTCTCACTCTTTGCATGATATTACATTCATCTGCCCTGGCTCTGGATGACCGGTCAGTTTCTCTGAATGTAAGCCGGATGAACGATACCCTTTCCGGGAACATGGGTAAAATTCCGGTTGGAATATTGGTAATGCAGAGTGGTTTTGTCTCTGATATTGGTCTTGAGTATCAGAGAGCCTTTGAATTTGCGTTGAATGATCACCCGGATTCACCCATACTCCCGGTTATCATGGATGCAGGAAGCAATGCATCCGTAGCAACATCTGCATGGCACAACCTGACCACAATGGTTCCTGACCTGCCAGTTGTAATTACCGTTGCAAGCTGGACTACAAATGTTGTTTATCCTGATGCTGCAGATTCAGAAAGAACGCAGCTGGCACTTGGCAGTGCTGTAATCAACCGGAGCCGGCCATCAGATCATTTAATCAGATTCACCCCCGGTGTCGAACAGGAATCTCCGGTCCTCGCATCATATCTAAAACAATATAGCCGGATTGCAATGCTTGGAGGGGATAATGATTATTCCAGAGGGTATATTACAGCACTTGAGTCACTTCTTCCGGATAAATTCCTCCTTGAAGAGTTCTATAATCCGGACGATCTTCAATCCACTCTGAATATCACGAACGTTACGGCATTTAGCCCAGATGTGATTGTGTTACTCAGCGTATCTGAGGCAGGTTCAGTTGCAGAGATAATCAGGGACGTTGGAATTACCGTGCCACTGGTTGGTACAAGGGTTATAGAACGAAACTCTCTCCTGGAAACAGAAGCAGCAGATGGGCTGATATTTACCGTTCCGGCACTGAATAGAACCCATCCCTTTTTCTCCCGATACCAGGATGAATACGGGGAAGAGGCTACGTTTTATGGTGCTGAAGGATTTGACGCTATGACTACACTGTTTTCAGCCATTGATGAGTGTGGAAATACATCAGAATGCATCTCCTCATGGTATCAGAATCGGACATACAATGGCACTCTCGGAACGATCAGGTTTGATGAAAGCGGGGTTGCATATTACCCGATTGAATTCAAGGTTATCAGGGATGGGAAATTTGAAAAATATTCTTTCCTTTCATAATTCCGGGAAGTTCTTCTTTGGGAATGGGAACTTTGATAGCACTGATTGTCCGGCATTTTCGGAGAATACGGGCCTCCCTCCCGTGGCAATAAATTTACAGATAATCTATGAATTTCTATGAATTATTCATAAGCAGGTTCGTGCGATAGGTATTTCATCCAGCTAAACAATAGCATATCACTGTCCTTACGAACATATGAAACAAATATACCAGCAGTTCATCATCCTTTTAATCCTCGTAGGATTAACGGCAGGTCTGGTGACAGTTGAATTCTTTTTCCCATCGTACTATCTTGAAAAGACTATAGCCAGTTTCATTGCCCTCACCATCGTCTTTTGCACGTTCAGACTGATTCTGCCAACTCTGGTACTACGCAGCCTGTCAGATCAGAAATCCCGATATACCCTTAAAAAAATCCTCAATATCTCATCGGTAGTTATCTTCATGTCAGTCCTGGCTCTCTTATGGATTGAAGAATCCACTTCAATTCTTGTTACTTCAAGCATTATTGGAGCAGGGATCGCATTTTCACTCCAGGATGTGTTTAAAAATTTTGTCGGGGCTGCAATAATCCTGATATCTGAAACATACCGGATCGGGGACCGGATTGAGATCGGTGATCATGTGGGGGATGTAATCGACATCGGAATTATGGACACCGTCATCATGGAAATCCGTGGATGGGTGCGTGGGGATCAGGTGAGTGGAAGAGTTATCTCAATTCCCAATGCGTCAGTTATTAATCAACCGGTCATAAATTACACGAAAGATCACTCGTTTATTTGGGATGAGTTATCTCTCCCGCTGACCTATGATAGCAACTGGAAACTTGCAATATCAGTTATCGAAGATCTTATCCTGGAAGAAGTAAAGTCAATTATTCCCATTGCAGAAGAGGAACTGCAATCATTGGGAGAAAAATATTTTGTACTTAAACGGGCGACAAAGCCCGCAGTGTACATTTCTCTTACTGATAACTGGATTCAACTTGATGCCCGATATATCAGTGAAGCCAGAAACCGCCGCCAGATAAAAAATGCCCTGAGTGTAAAAATCATGAGCTGGATAGAATCACGAAACGATGTTGAGATATCGTCTACCACCTCAACGATTACCCTCAAACAGGGCTGATTTTTGAGTCACCACGATGAATACCGGGTCTGCCCCGATGCTATATTGCCGGACATCTAATCGAATATCTCTGGTTTCGGGGCATTATGTTATCAGGTATTTTTCAGAAGATCTATTTCTAACTCCGGTAAAATGAGCACGGAATTATTAATAGCCTGTTTGATGGTGTTTGTCAGCATCTTCTGGCGGTATTTCTCTGCTGTGCTCAGATCCCTTACATCACCTTTCCGCTGAATTTCAAAGATAAGTCTTCGATTTTGTTCCGCAATAAGAAGATTCGTGTAAAACATATAGATTTCATGAGATGATTTGTAATCTAAACGAAATATGTCCCTTTGAAGGCTATAGTACATTCCATTATCATAATAGAATGGAGTTTCCTGTATGAAGATGTCGTTTTCTATGCTTCCATTGGTAAAATCGGCATCCAATTGTATGAGATAGTCTTTTAGAGTAGATATTTCCACAGAAAAACCTTTTGCGATGACTTTTTTTTCATTGAACATTTGAGTATTCCACAAAAGCATGGAATTACTGAGCATAGCAGTGGCAGATATCATAGCGCCCAGAATCAACATTATTATCTGAGTTCTTGTAATTTTATCCATGCTTTACTCATTATCAGTAGATATTTAAAAATGACGCAGACCAGAACTCATATTTCAGGGGAGAAAAAATGTAAAATAAAAAAACAATCATTTTTCATGAATGTGCATTCTCTCATACCGTTCTGCCCCTTCAGTCGGGCATACTTCCATGCATCTTCCACACAGATAGCATTCCGCTTTCATATCATCCCTTTTCGCTTCATCAACCGGACACACTTTCTCACATTTTCTGCAGTTAATGCATGCACTGGTTCTTCTCACTTTAAAGAGACTTTTCGATGCAGCAAGTGAGAGAATGAGCCCGACAGGACAGGCGAGGCGACAGAATGGCCGATAAAATATTGTCGCAACAACCAGGAGGAGCAGGAATAATACTGATCCTAGCGTTGGCACAAGGTAAAAGAAATCCCGAATGCCAAATATGGACAAAATGGAGATTGAAAGAAAAAATACCAGGATGAGAAAAGTTATGGTGAATATTGCGCGAATGGTCATAAATACTTGTTTCTGATGGATCTGGATATTTTTAAGCGGGGCAAGGTATGCTATCTCCTGCACCGCCCCTACCGGACAGAGGTATCCACAAAAAAACCGCCCGAAGACAAGGGTTAAAATGAATAAAATCGAAAGGCCGATAACAGCCCCAATAAGAGGGCCTCCCAATGCCTGTTCATTTTGGAGTATGAGCTGTTCGAACTGGTACGGCATGACCGGGGCAAAAATCAAAAAACCCAGAACGGTTGAGATCAGCAGTATTACTTTGCCAATAATATCCCGCCATCTCCCGGAATACCAAAGATATGCAATAATCCCAATCATTCCAAGTCCATACAGGAATCCCACGAATTTCGGAATTGCTTCTACAACCATGAATGCTTCTCCTTAAAAGTTACCGTCTCAACTCTATTCTGATATTCTGACGATTTATGGATGGAACTGATGCGTATCAAGAGATACTTCCCTCGGTATACCGCAGCTTCTGGGATGAAACTATGCATACTCATCCATCAGCACTTTGTGTGGGCCAAAGGAAGATATCATAAATTACTCATTTATCTTTTAGTGGTATATATGAACTACCAATTCACTTGCGGTAAAAAGGAGACTTTTTTGAATTCACGTCACAGGTATTTTATATATTTAGCAGTATTACGTACAAGGAATTAAGATATGGTGAAAACTTCATTCATTTCTCGTATGAAAGAATCTCTGACTGCTTCCTATGGGGAAGTGGTCTTTGGCATGTCGGATGGAACAGTATCCATTCTGGGTTTGGTACTTGGTGTTGCCGCCGGGGCTGGTTCAGTGAATGCGGTAGTTCTTGCCGGGGCAACTGGAGCCATAGCGGCCTCTGTCTCAATGATGGCCGGCTGTTTTATGGAAATCGAATCTCAACGTGATGAGGAAGAAAAAGAGAATAAAGGACGAAACGCGGCTATTAACAAGGATCCAGAAGGGGCAGTGCAGAATTTAATCGGTCTGCTTCAGAATTCTGGTCTGAGTGCTCAAAGTATCGATTCCATCCATTCGGATATTTCCAAAAATCCCCTGGCAATATCTGGCTTTGAAACTGCCATTGCTGCAAGTCAGAAATCAATCGGACAAAAAACCTCCCCGATTGTCCATTCAATCTGGATGTTTGTTTCAGATCTCTTCGCAGGTCTGACCCCGGTTATCCCATTTGTCTTATTTCCGATGCAGACAGCCTGGATAGTTTGTCTTATTGTCACTACCATCCTGCTCTTGTTATTGGGTTTTGGTCGTGCACGGATTAGCAACCGGAGCCCTTATAGGACGGTTATGGAAACGATGGGAATTGCTCTTGCTGCAGCCCTTGCCGGCGTTATTGTCGGGATATTGCTCTCATAAATTTGAGTGTGTCATTGAATGAAGAAAAGTGAGTATTATGAAGAAAAAGGGCTTGATCGGATAATTGGGCTCAGTGATGGAGTCTTTGCATTTTCGCTGACTCTCCTCGCTATTGACCTGGTAGTTCCTGACCTTCAGAAAGCACAGGACACACTCCTGTACCAGGGGCTTATGGATGAATCATTCAGGTTCCTGTCATTTTTTTTGACATTTATTATAACCGGGGCGTACTGGTCCAACCATCACCGGTTATTCAGGTTTATCACCAGGTATGACGGTATCCTAATGCGAATGAACATGTTTTTCCTGCTCTTTATCATTTTGATGCCTTTTATTACCAAACTCATCAATGAGTATGGTCATCTCCAATTAGCGGTAATTATCGCAGCACTCGGATATGCTGCACCCGGGTTATTGCTTGGTGTCATATGGCACTATGCATCACATCAGCGTGTGTTCATTCACAAGGATTTACCCGCTGATTTTGTCCGTCTTACTACGATAAAGAATTATATCAGCCCGTCAATTTTTCTGCTTTCGATACCGTTCTCGTTTATCAAACCGACATATACCCTTTATTTTTGGTTAATACTTTTTCCCGCCGGAATAATTGCAAATTATTTCTATCCTGATATGATAGAAGAGGACTAAAATCACATTGATATACATGAAACTCGAAAATATGAGGACTTTTTTTAGAAGATGAGGCAGTGGCGGTGAAAAGATTACCCTTTCACAACTAAGGCACCATGTTCTTTTATGCAGCAGGTGACCTGCTCGCCACCGCCCGGTTTTTCAAGTGATACAAAATACCTATTTTAGGAAAATTCAATTTGTATTGGGCTGCTGAATAGGATCACGGAAATGAATCCAGAATATCCGTCAGTAAAATCAATCCTAAACTGGGTGTAAAGATATCACTTGATTTTCAGACAGACCAATAGATCGCTACGATAATGAGAGAGTAACAAATAATACTATTATCCATGTGAAGATTATGGCACGGTGTGTCTGTCACAGGCAGGTAGAAAAACCGGGTGGATGAGTTCATCTCAAAATATGAAAAGTAATATTGAACTGCCATCTTTGTCTTTAACTCGCTAAAAACTCTAGAAATTCCCTGCAATAATTAAGGTGTAAAATTGGACAATAAACTTCCTGATGATCTGGTACCCGGTTTCCTTCAAAATCCCGGGAATGTGTTAAACATTCTCAATACCATGTCTGAAATGCTCGTATTACACGATAATGAGTTCCGGATAACGTGGGCAAATACCGCTGCATGCGAGTCAGTACATATGAATCAGGGCAAGATACAGGGCCATTTCTGTTTTGAGATATGGCAGAGACGGAACAGCCCATGCGACAATTGTCCAATGAAAGAACTCTTAAAAACAGGAAAACCACAGAGTGCAAATGTAGAATCATCTCAGGGGAGAATCCATCATATACGTGGATACCCGGTCTTTGATGCACAATCTGATATTACAGGTTTTTGGGCGATTAAAGAAGACGTTACTGGTAACATACCATCAGAAAAATTCATCATCACAAAGGAAACTGAAAGAGACTTACCCCAAAAAAACCAGGAACTGATCTGCGTATCGGATAAATCTGCTGGCGAAGAGGAACTTCGGTCCAGGTATGAGGAGCGCCTTATACCCGAAAAGGATCTTTTCGAGAGTGAAGAGAAATTCAGAACCCTGGTTGAGTATGCAATTGAACCTATTGCAATTGTGGATCTGCAGGGGACTGTCCTTTTTGTAAATCCGGCTACTGCGGTTCTTCTGGAGAGTAATTCTATATCAGAACTTCTGGGCCGCAATGTGATTGAATTTGTTGCCCCAGAGTCAAGGGATGTTGTAATTCAGGACTTTATTCAGGTATCCCAGGGAGTTGATGGATTTCTCACTGAATACCAGGTCATAACAACGAAAGGAAGCAGACTCCGCATTGAATGTATTGGCAAAAATATCACCTATGAAGGCAATTCTGCAGATCTACTCTCTTTTCATGACATCACGTATCAAAAAAAAGTCGAAGCAGAACTTCGTAGTCAGAACGAAATTCTGAAAAAAGCATACCAGGATCTCTCTTTGGTTGAAGATGAACTGCGGGCAAAATATAATGAACTTTCAATAAAAGAAAAGCGCCTGCAGGAAAGCGAAGAAAGGTTTAGGGTTATATTTTCCGTGGTCCCGGATCCGATTGTTCTGACACGGGTTACTGATGGGGCAGTTGTTGATTGCAACCAGGCATTGATAGATATTGTCGGACGCCCGTATGAGGAAATCATAGGGAAGTCAACTTTCGATTTTTGTATATGGAAGAATCAGGAAGAACGGGAATCATTTATCAAAGGTTATTTAACTGTCGGATCGCTGGACAAAAAAGAGTTGCTGTGGAAAAAAGATGATGGAACTGTTCATTACCTCATCTTTTCTTCGCGTTTAATTGAAATAAACGGTGAAAAAGTATTTCTGAACGTAAGTTTTGACTATACTGACCTTAAAAATGTGGAACTCCTGCTCAAAGAATCAGAGGAGATGTTTCGAAAACCCGTTGAAAATTCACCGGTAGGAGTATTTCTTATACAGGATGGGCAGTTTGTCTATGTAAATCCCCATCTGGCAAAGATGCTTGGATATACCCGTGATGCACTGCACAAAATATCAGTAGAGTCACTGTTTTTAGGGCCGGATAATTGGGATTTTTCAGATTTTATAGCCACTATTCTGGATACCGGCTCCCCTGAAAGTTTTGCTGAAATGAAGGGAGTCCGCTCTGACGGAACTGTATTGGATTTTGAGGTATATGCTTCCAGTACGAAGTACCGCAATAGCCTGGCAACATATGGGACGATTATAGACGTTACAGAGAGAAAAATCATTGAATCGGCACGGGATATGAGTGATAAGATGTATCACCTTATCACGGATAATATGCAGGATGTTATCTGGATTCTCGATGTTGAAACCGGGTATTTCCGCTATATAAGTCCTTCAGCGTACCGTTTATTTGGATACACTCCAGAGGAAGTAATAAACTACCCATTCTTTCACACGTTCAGTGACGACGATGTTCAAGACGCAAAAAAACTTTTATTAACCCGTTTAGAGAAATACAGGGAAAATCCTTTTAAAAAAGAATATTTTGTCTCTCAATATGAACAGCGGTGTAAAGATGGCTCAACGATAATGACTGAGATCACGTATAATTTTTTCGTAAATGACGCTACTGGAAAAACTGAAACGCTCGGACTTGTCCGGGACATCAGTAAACGGAGAAAGGCCGAGGATGAGCTTGAGCGTAAAAACCAGGAGTTGCATCAGATAAATGAAGATCTGTTTGCAAATAATGAAAAACTCGTAGCCCTTGAAAGGGAACGTCGGAATGCATTTGAGGCTCTTGCGTTGCAACAGCAAAAACTTACCTACCATGAAAAATCATTTAAAAATGCTCAGGCAATTGCCCATCTTGGAAACTGGGATTTAAACATACATGAGGGCCAGATATTCGCATCAGAGGAATTTTTTCGGATATTTGGGGTGAGCTCAGAACATACTATACCGACATTTGAGGTTTTGTTCAATACCATTGCACCACCAGACCAGGATCGATTCGCCCGTGCGTATGAACAGTTGTATAGAGTTGGGGCGCTATTTAAAGAAGAATTCTCTATAATTCTCCAGGACGCTTCTAAACGGCATGTCAGGGTGCAGGGGAACAGTCATTTTAATGAGACGGGAGCGCTAGATAAGATAACACTAACTGTTCTTGATATTACCGGGCAATACCAGCTGCAACAAGAACTAATAGAAGCGGCAGAGGAGAAAGAAGTCCTTTTAAGGGAGATACATCACCGGGTCAAGAACAATATGCAGGTGATATCATCTCTCATCTCCCTGCAGTCCCGTTCAATACAGGATTCTAAGGTAAAAGATCTCTTTTTAGAGACGCAGAGCCGTGTCAAATCGCTCTCCCTTGTTCATGAACTGCTATACCAGTCAGAGAGTCTGAACAATATACAATATCGGAAATATCTGCAAACTCTTTCCAGTTATATCTTTGATTTATTTGCAGTCCAAAAGAGATGGATAACATGTACAATCCCGCTCCATAATGTTTCTCTCTCAATAGAAAAAGCCGTTCCCTTAAGCCTTATTGTGACAGAGCTTATTACGAATTCGCTTAAGTACGCTTTCCCAGAGGGACAAAAAGGGGAGATTGTTATTGATTTTCAATATTACCCGGAAACATCAGAGTATGTCCTTCATTTCTCAGATAATGGCCGGGGGTTTTCAAAGGAAGTGGATCAGTACAAGAGTTCCGGATTTGGGTCAACCCTGATTCAGGGTCTTATCAGACAGTTATCGGGGAAGATTAAAATTGATGAAGGGAAGCCCGGAGTTCATTATGTCATTGCCTTTCCTTCTGCTAAAGTGGAGAGTTGAGCGTTTTATTTTTTTTTCAATGGGCATTCCGATAGTTTATTTGTGAATATGGCCCTGACATGGGCAGGACTAATCTGTTTATTCTCTGGCATCCAGCAAGACAGAAGGGTTCAGCGGTTTGTTATTGAATGCAAAATTATGTGGGGCTCAAGGGAAGCTACAATGAATAAGGGTCTGGCCCAGGTGTGCGGTATGCTGGCCGGTGCGGGGCTGATGAGGTGTATCTACTCATATTTTTTCGCTCGCACTCCAATACAAACCATTATAATGACTCCCTGCAAACGGCTCGCGCATTCCATCAATGATATTTAAGGCCGAAATGAAAAAGGGGAGGGTAATTTATCCTCCTTTG
>Ga0265295_1008660_pt1 | contig 11219 bp, 9 predicted proteins | sample Munlansysbiofilm_FD_192503 | JGI IMG/M metagenome (GOLD analysis project Ga0265295, IMG submission 192503) | Leachate microbial communities from a municipal landfill in Southern Ontario, Canada - Methane capture system biofilm | ecosystem: Engineered > Solid waste > Landfill > Unclassified ... | reverse complement strand
CATTTCGATATAAACCGAATCCAATGAACGACCGCTGTTTTCTATCAACCAAAAATGACTTTCGATAACATTACCAAGTAAACCGCTTTTTTGCAAACGAGTGTCCTTATAATCTATTTTTCGGAATGATGCAATGGTAGCGGGAATTTCCTCTGTTCTATATTGTGCAATGGTAGAAACTGAACTTACCAATTTGCGAAGCGGCAAATAATAGCTTACATAGGATTTTTCGGGTAATTCGGCTAAAAACAGGCTGTCTTCGGTTGTAATTCGTTGCTTTTCCTTGGCAATTGCTTGTTTTGGGTCTTCTTGCACTGCAAAAAGGGAATCAAGTGTATATATTTTTTCTAAGTAAACCCAAGCACTTAATGTCTGCTCTCTGCGTGGATGCTCGGTAGCATATTGTGCAAAAAGTTGATTTTCTACACCTTCTAAAATCTTAATTGTTTCCGGTAAAATAAATGTTTCTCCTATAAGTTTTATATCGGTTGCGCTAAGAACAATAAAATACGGTTTATTGTCTGCTGCTGATAAATAGCCCATGCCATAATCAGTTTTACTGTAAGCAAGTTTAAATTCACCTTTTTCGTTGGCTTGAACGCTGTCAATAACATAAGTATTAAACCCATTAAACCCAATAAGTTTAATTTGTTGATTGTTAAGACCGAGAAATGTTCCTGTAATAGTATTTTGTGAATATACAAAAACAGAAACAAGTATTAAAATAGTGATTGTAATTATTTTTTTCATAACAATTGTTTTCTATTAGTATTAAAAGAATCAAGAGCCTTGGTTGAATCATGCAAAGTATTACAATCCTTAAGGCAACGCACAGAGTTTCCGTTCGCCCGGTTGTTGCTGTTCATGTTGGCATTGCTGCTGTTGAAGTTCAAGTTCCGCGAATTGGTACCATCTACGGTACTTGACCAATAGTTGCCGTTGGAACCCACATTGTTGAGCGAACCATTGCTGTTGTTGCGGTTGCCTGCCACGGGCAATAAAACATATCTTTTACACATTTCAAAACAACGCATCGTTTTGAAACTGCTTGCGCTTGTATTCCGCAATAAGCGGAACGATATGTTAGGATTATTTGCTGCACTCCCCATACTACTTGTTTACCTGTCCTTTAGCATGAGCTCCGGCAGTATATTTTTGCCATGAAGAAAGTTGTTTCGACAATTCTTCTACCTGCACGTTCAAAGCCACATGACCCTTGATTCCTATTATTTTTAAATCTTTTGTAACTCGAAGCAACAAACGGACAACTTCTATATTTTGCCTTGCCGTTTCGATGTATTGCAAGCGAGTTGCCTGTTTGCTTTTATTCGCCTTGTATATGTTGATTAGTAGTTCTAATGTTTCATTTTTTAGTTTTTCGCCCAAAGTGTATTTATGCTCCCGGTTGAATAGTTTTGTCCTGTCATATATTGCAATAAGCAAATCATACCCTAATTTATACACCGGTAACTCGGAGAAAAGTGCCATAACCAAAAATCTTCGTTAATTATTACTTTATCTATTTTTTTTGAAACAAAGAAAAAATCATAGAATCGCCCGATAAGGCTGTTCATCATGTTTTTTCGCAAATTAAATGTGGCTGCATATTGTAATATTCCCAAATATGAGTTTAAAATAGCTCTTATATCACATAATTGTTGCCAGCTAAATTCAGGAACTTCTGCCATAGTTTTGTTGATTTTTTGTATTGCCTGATAAAAATTGTTTTTTGTTCGATTGCTTACATAATTTCGGTAAGGTTTTATGATTTGCCCCAAAAACGGTATGCCTTGGTTTGCATTTACCAATATTATTTTGTTGGGATGAACAACTAAGTGTAAAGTAGAAATTAAAAAGTCTGAAAGTTTTGGAATTATGGATTGCAAAGAAATTTTGTCGTTGTGAACAAATACCATATCATCTACATAACGGCCATAATACTTTATCCCTAATTCTTTTTTCACCCAATGGTCAAAATCGTTCATGTAAACGTTGCCAAAAACTTGTGATGTTAGGTTTCCTATGGGTAAGCCCGTATTGTTGTTGTAATAGAACAAACTTTTACTTGGCGGCAAGCCCTCCCAATCTGTTCTGCTGCCTTTAATGCGGCAATTTTCTTTTACAGGGTTAAATATGGTTTGCTGTAGCAGGTACAGTATTGTTTCCCTGCTGACCCCAAGATAATTTTGTTTTTTGTCAGGCAACATGGCAAGTACTTTCTTGTAAATTATTTGGTGTTGCATGTTCATGAAATACGCCTGAATATCTAATTTTAAAATATAAGTGTCTTTACTGTAATTGTTGCTGCATGAACGAATAAGTTTACTTACCCTGTTTATGCCATACAATGTGCCTTTCCCCACACGGCAACTATATGTATCGTTTATTAGTTTGCGGTCGATTATCGGATATAGGCAACGGTATAACAAATGATGAACAATACGGTCGGTAAAATCGGCTGCAAAAATTTCTCGCATAACAGGTTTATGGATAATAAAAGCAATACAAGGTTTTGGGGTGTATTTTCGCTCGTATATTGCTTTTGCCAATTGCATAAGCCCTTCTTCCTGGTACATCTCGAACCGCAGTTGGTTATTCGTATTACGCTTGTTTTTGCGGGCATGCAAATACGACAGGTGCAATTGATAAAGCAGATGCTCAAATGTTTCCATTATATTCACCTATTTTTTGAGCTTCTAATTTAAGCTGTTGTATAAAGCTTAAGCCTTGCATAGGCGTGCTATTTGCCAAGTCAAAGTTTTTTATCATTGATATTATTTCTTTTGTGCCGGATTGATGCTGATATAAAATAGTCGGCTCTTTTACAGTTTCAACAACTTCTGCTTGTATGCTATTTTTCCATATTGCATAATCCTTTTTTAGACTAATATCGTTAAGCGAAAAAACTATATATCCTTTGTTATCTTCAAAAACCTTTGCTCCAATTCTCTCAGAAATATTTTCAAAACTCAAATTACCTTTTTCTGTTTCGCTTATTGGGAAACCCAAACTCAGCACATCGTCCCCCACACTTTTTATAAATTTTAAATTTACTTTATACTCCTTTACCTTTTGCACAAAAACCATAGCATCCTCGTTGTAGCATTTGTAAAATATTCCCTCTTTGTAAAGAGTACAAATATTGTTGGTTGCTGCCTGCTTAACTTTTTCTGTTATTGTCATATAAAAAAAATATTTTCGACCGCCAAAGGCGGTATTTAAACCATGCCACCCTAAAGGGATGGCATGGTAAAGTGTCAAATTATCAAATAAATCAAAGTGTCAATCCTTAAGGCAACGCACAGAGTAACCGTTCGCCCGGCCGTTGCTGAACATGCTGGCATCGCTGCTGTAGAAGTACAAGTACCGCGAACTGGTACCATCTACGGTACTTGACCAATAGCTGCCGGTGGAACCCACATCGCGGAGCGAACCACCGCTGAAGCGGTAGCCTGCCACGGGCAATTTAAGCGGAGAGGCAAAAGCTCCGGCTGCGTTATTGCTGCTCCAACTTGTACGCTCGGCTTCCCATTCGGCTTCTGTTGGCAGTCGGTAACCGGCTGGACAGGGGTTGTTAGTGCCACTTACACCTTGCCATAAATTATCGTTTTGCGGGTTGCGCCAGTCGTAACTAATAATAAAATTGCCATGCCCGGGGGTATCGCTTGTTGCCAGGGTTGTTGTTGTGCCTGATGTACGGATTTCGTGTCCGTCGGCAGCACGCCCCCACTGATACAGGTCGCCGTAAGCATTAGCGTCTGTACTGCTTGTTGCTACTTGCGAAGCACCAAGATTGCGATCCATCCAAATTTCACCGGTGGTTGGGTTGGTTACGTTTGGTGTTGGTGGAGTTCCTCCTACCCATGTTGGTATGCCACCTATCATTTGTAGCGTTGCTCCTTCGTTTTCGGTTGCTGCAACAGTTACCCATGCTGTGCCGTTCCAGTATTGCATTTCGCCAATTTGGGTACCGATGGGAACGCTGGGGTCGGTCTCGGTTTCAATATAATTACCTAAGTCGCTGATCTGGCTCTCGGTTATTGAAATGCCTGTTGTTTTATCCCATGCTGAATAAACAGGGTCGGTTTCAGTAATTCCACCTGTTACTGATTCAGCAGTTTTAGCATGCAAAGCATAAGGCACACTTAACAACTGGCTTGTTCCTGTAATGGTATAGGTTGTTAATGGTGCTTCAACTGCTGTTTCAGTTTTAATGAAATAAGGACCGTTTGCCCAGTCTATGGTGGCAAAATCTCCACTTTCAACTGTTCCTGCACCTATTTCTAAACTTACCAAACCATTGGCATTGGTGGTTGGCACCTGTGTTTCAACATAAACTGCCGTTCCGCTTGCAGAACCTTGTAAAATGCTGATTTGCATTCCAATTTGTGTGTCGGTTATCAAATTATCACTTGCATCACGAATTACTGCCTGATAGCTCATTTTTTCGGGACTTTGTGCCCAAACTGTTGCCGTTAGCAGAACGGCTACTAAAATTGTAAATAATTTTCTCATTGCTGTGTCCTCCTTAATTTTTAATGATTTTAAACTCTTTAATTAATTGATTGCCTGCAATTACCTTTACAAAATAGTTGGCAGGTACAAGATTGCTCATAACAATACTTGTTTGGTTGCCGGTGATTTTTTCGTTTTGTAAAAGTTTTCCGTTCATGTCATACAGTTGGAATGATAAATTTGAAATTTCAAACTCATCAATACGCAATGTAAGATAATCGGTAGTCGGGTTAGGATAAGCCGTAACCGAAAGGTTTATGCTTTGGGCTTCTTCAAGTCCTGTTACTACCGAAATTTCGAATGGTTGTTGTACACCTTCCGACACCGAACCGCTTGTTCGGGTATGGGTTTGATACGCAACCTGTCCAACGGAATAGCTCACCGAGCCTCCGCTGCCCGAAGCATCTCCGCCTGTGGCGTTAACGCTTGTTTGTGCTTGTAGTCCTGTCAGTCCAAGTCCTAACAAGAGTACTGCACTTAATTTTAATCGCTTGTGTCTCATTTTTGACTTCCTTTTTTAATTGTGAATATTCATTTTTATTTATCTGTTTTTGTTACTGTTTCAATGCTGTTGCCGGGTTTTCTTCCACTGAATGCTAACGGTTGCAGCTATGTACCGTGCGGAAAAGGAATAGCGAATCCACTTGAGTATAAGCTGTGAGCCGAATTTTGTTATTTTGATTTTAAATTATTTTTCATAAAAGCTAAATTACAAAATTTGGCGATGGTTCGGAAATGCGACTCACAGTATTACTCGCATTAAACTCCGCATGGTATATAGCTGCTGTTAGCACCTGACCGTTTGAACTCAATAAATAATTATTTTTTTCTGTTTCGTGAAACCGTCACTATTAACTTTTATTAAATATATGCCTGGCGAATAATTATTCAAGTTTAATTGATCAATATTTTGTTCCTTTTGCAAAATTTGTCCATTTAAGTCAATAAGTTCAATTTCAAAGTTTTTTAGTTTTGACGGTAAAATAATCTTAACGTTTCCATTAGTCGGATTCGGATGTACTTCAAAATCTAGATTTAAATTTACAGAACTATTTCCAACGAGAATTCCCCATTTACAAATTCTTTTGTCCCGAATAGATGTGTAACCAGTGTACCCTCCTGCACCAAAGCCAATATTATTTTTAAAACTAACATCATTGAAATAATAGCTTTCTAGTATTGGAACAATGTTTTCTTCGCAACATAAAGCCCATCCAGAAGCCTTACCCGGCATGTCGTCCCATAAACAATAAACGGAACATACATCAATAACTTTAAAATCAAAAACACCCCATTGGTCAGAAACCGGTTGCCAAGTAATACCAGAATCTGAAGTTTTAAAAATTCCACCTGTGGAATTCATTGAAATGAACCCAATACTATCATTTACAAATTTAACATTGTTTAAGGTTCCATTATATTCTTCATTATTTATTTGTGGATCAATAGTTTCAAACGATATTCCTGAGTTTGTTGTCTTATGAAGACCATTTGCGCAAATGTAACCAGTGTCAATGTTAACAAATGAAACAGAATAAATTCCATTGTTAAATGAAGAATCAATTGACCAAGTTGCACCACAATTAATTGTTTTTAATAAAATTCCTTTGTCTCCTCCAGGCCAAATGTTGTTATTCGTATTATCACCAGCTACCCAAAAAGCGTTTTCGTTTATTGCAGAAAATTCCCGAAAATGAAATTGAGATTCTATTCCAATGTTATCCCAAGAGTTACCAGCATCTGTCGTTTTAAGTATTGTTCCGTTATTTCCTAAAATAAATCCTAAAGTGTCATTAATGAAATCAATCTTGTTTAAAGTGTTAGCAGTATTAGATTGTATTTGAGACCATTGTTCGCCTCCATCTATTGTTCTAATGATATATCCATTTTCACCAACACATATAGCAATGTCATCATTAATGCATTTAACCGAAAATAAATTTTCTTGAGCTATGAAATTTAGACTTTGCCAGCCATAAGTATAAGCCTGTGAATAAGCGTTACTAATTAGTAGAAATAATAGTGTAGATAATATTAGTGTCTTTCTCATCATAAATAATTATTTGTAAGATTTCATCGATTTATTTTGTCAAATGTTTTATTGTCGCAAATGCTTTTCGGTTTGGTGCTAACGATCGAGGCTTGGCACATGTTGCGGTTTTTGAAACACTTCACTGTCAAACCCGCTACAAATTTAATTAAAAGTTCCGAACGTACAAACACGCTCTGAACCAGCAATTGTGCTAAGCCTTTGTTACCGCCTGGTGTTCTTTCTTCAAGTCTTGTAAACCATTGTCGTTATTCAGTTTCCGTGTCATTGTTACAAAATACTTTTCTGTCAGTGACGGCTTTCGTGTCGGAGTTTTTTATTTTTTAAGTGTCGGCAAATTTTTTATTACGATTTTCAGTGGTGCGTTGGCTTTTGTAAGCTCTTTGACAAAGCTTTGGTTGGAGCGTTGGCTCGTGTGGCTTTGGCAATGTGCTTGCATTTCTCTTTGGTATAAACTGATTAATAATCAAAGAATTTGTTACTTTTGCAAATTTAGTATTTTATTTTTCTATGGCACGAAGAAAGACAGTTAATGAAACAGGAATTTTAAGAGTTGCAGGTATACCTTATCATGACGCTTGGGTAGCCTTTAAATGCGTGAGCTGTCAGGAAATGAACTATGTTCAAATTGGACAGAAATTGTTAACACCACAAGAGGCCATTGAAACAGCCGTTTGGAAATGCAAACATTGTGGTTTTGTGCATTCTAAAGAAACAGACTTGCCTTTTGACAACTGGGAAGAAGAATACAATAGTGCTGATGCTACAACTGCCTTAAGATTTTGGGAGGGCTTTTTCCGTATTGCTACAGAACATCCTGAATCATATTGGAAACAATGCAATGTTTGTACTCGAATTTTGCCTTTCAATGCTTTTAGTAAACATTCAGGTTGGGGTCCGCTAGAAAAACAAATGGAATGTAGAAGCTGCAAAGGAGCAATTAATGCAGTTTTGAATCCAAAAAGAACAAAAGAACAATTACATGAATCTGCTGTTCGAAGGAGAATAGCAGATTTATTTCTTGAAGAAGAAAATGAACACATAGATTTTCAGGATTTATTTGAAAGATTTGAGGGAAAATGCTTCAAGACAAAAGAACCATTGGATATTAATCAACGTGATACCTGGGCAATTGACCATATTTTACCATCAAAATATCTATACCCGCTTAAAAAAGAAAATGCAGCATTACTCTCAAAAAATGCAAACGAGAATAAAAGAGATAAATGGCCAAGTAAATTCTATACGAATAATGAGTTAATTGAACTTGCAAGAATTACGGGAGCTAATATTGATTTGATTTCAAATAAACTTCCGATAATGAATCACAATATTGATGTGAATAAAGGAGTTGAGCGTTATTTGCAAGTACGAGAGAAGTCAGACCTGCCAAAACGCATTAAAGAAATCAAAAAGATTTTGCTCGTATATGAATTGGTAGATAATCTTTCTCTCGAAAACAAAAAATTACTTGGGTTCGAATAGCTAAACAAGAACGAGATATTGATGCGAGGTTACCGTTCCTTTATCTCTTATCCCATGTGATTCACAATGTTCCACACTCTCATCAAATAAGTCAGCGGATTTAAACCAACGCTTGCTGATTTTTTGAAGTTCTAATGCCATATCACATTTATTGCTTTTTCCTAAATGTAGGACAAAAGCTCCATCTTTTTTCATTCGCTCTCTAGCTTGTCTAAATATGGATTCATAAATAGCGAAGTCAATTTTTTGTCTTTCATCCACAAATGATTTAGGCTGATGCTTAAAATCAATTTCAGACCATCCTGTAAACCAAATTCTAATCCAATTAGCCAAATAAAATCTAGTGCTATCAAAGAATGGGGGTGATGTAATAATGGCATCAAGGTCATTAATTTCTTGTGGCCAAACTATTGTGGTATCTTGATTGAATATTTTACCATTTTTAAAATTAAGCGGTAATTCTTCATTGATTACCCTGTTCACTTTTTCGCAAAGCTTTTCAATAAGACTTTTGTAAATAAAATCTCCTGTAGGTGCATAAGGAACAATTGGGTGTGAACGTCTGCTCAAAGCATAAGGTCTATTGCCGTGAAGGATATGAAGCAATGAAGCAACTACTAACATTTCGCTTGGTGTGGATGGATAATTTTCCTTTACAAATCTCCGGGCAAGCAATATTTCTTTTAGCGTATTTTCTTCGTAGTATTCGGATAACTTTTTGTTGAAGCCGAAATTTTTAACTTCATCAATTTCTTTTTTAGTGCACTTATTGGCTTTAATAAAATTATCTAATGCTTTAATATAAGAAAATGATTCAGAAGAAATTGGAGCATTTACTTTAGCATTAGAAATATAGTAAGCGGGCAAACTAATATCAATACCGTAGGATAATTTTCCTGCTAATGCTGCTTCAAAAGGAATTGTTCCCACACCTGAAAAAGGGTCAAGTACAGAGCCATTTTCAGGTACAAAAGTCTTAACAAGATGATGTGCAATTGCTGGCTTTAATTTGCCTTGGTAAGAGCAAAGGGAGTGATTGTTATGTCCCCAATTTCTGCTTGAATATGGTTTTTGTTGATGTGGGATTTCATTTCTGAAACTGTCCCAATTTTTTTTCCATTGAAATTTTATTTTTCCGTTTACAGAATTTGGTTGTTTCTCCTTGTATTCAAAAACCAATAATGATTGGGTAAGTATTTCCTGGTTTCGAGAACGTCTTTTTCGTAAAATCTTGTTTTCAAAGAATTCATATCCCAATCCCTGCATTAACTCAATTAATATGTCATCTGTATTAATATGTACGCCACTAAAAATCGAATCCCCAATATCAATAAGAACTTTAGTATTTTGAGCTAGTAGTGGTTTTACATCATTAAAGATTGTGTACATTTCTTTAAAGTAGCTCTGTGCCATTACCGGAATTCTAGAATCATAAGCATTTTTATTTAGTTCAATAAGTGTCGCTTTAAGCAAACTACTTTTTGAAGCTATATCAAGTCCATTGACATAGGCATATTCCTTTTTAACATCATTAATTCCGCTTGTTAATGCTTGGTCTCTAAAAAACCGCAAATCATTTTCAAACTGTAAATACCTTAAGAACCAAAGCTCTACTTTTGTGTTTCTGAAATAGTTTGTGCCATTTAGATAGGGTGGACTTGTAATGATTGCTCCAATTTTTAAATCATTTACCCGGCCAATGTTCTTTGCATTTGAAAGAATAAATTCGGGCTTTCCTTTAAGCTTATAGTCAAAATTCAAAATATCTTCGGCAATATTTCCAATTTTTTCTGGCAAAATATCATTAAATGTTTTCAGGTCTTTTTCAATTTCTTTCGCTGTTTTAAATCTGACATCACCAACCTTCTTAAGAAAAGATACAGGGAGTAGACAAGAAATAACAGCTACGGTTAGAGTATCAGCTAGTAGTTCATCTTCTAGTTTAACAATATCAATGTATGACCTTAGTTTTAATACTTGCTCAAGAGTTTCATCAGGGAAATATTTTTTATCAGAGAATAGAGATTTATAGGATTCTCTCAAAGATTTATCTTCTTCAAACTTATTAAGGTTCTTCAGCACCGCTTTTTGAATATCCGTTAAGTCTTTGGACAGCTTTTTCCTTTGAGATTCTTTTGCTTTTAATACATTGAGTTTCGTTTGAATTAAAAACTGTAATAAAGGATTCACTTCTGAATATACTGTTGATAATCCACAATCGTCAGCCGCAAGGAGTGTTGTGCCTGTTCCTGCGAAAGGTTCATAAATTAGAGTGTCTGCTATTCCATAGTTTTTTATTAATGATTTTACAAAGTCAGGAGAATAGCCTTCAATGTAAGGATACCATCTTTGAAATGGGATGTCTTTACTTTTTACAAATGTCACATCCTTTTCTGTAACGCCTTCAACTTTGTCTATTTCAGGAAGTTTTTGCTTGATAAGTCTTTTTACAACTTGGTTAATTGAACGCTCTTGTTTCTCGGCAAAAAGTGCAAGCTGTTTATATGTTTCGATGCCAATTAGTTCTTTTATTTCTTGAGTTGTTAAGTCTTTTACTTTAGAATAGTAAGGTTCTTCTGGTTCACTAAACGCTAGTGTTACAGACTTATCTTTTGTGTCTGCAGAAGGGTAGTCGCTGAAATAGACAGCTTTATAAAATTGTTTTGCCATAATGAAACAAGTATCAGTTTATGATAGTTACTTCGCAAAGATAGACAAATAATTTTATCAGAAAAAGAAATCCTTTTTAAATCTTTTTTGAGGGTAAGAGAAATTGCACTCTTTGACAAAGCTTTGGTTTCAGCGTTGGCTCGTGGGGCTTTGGCAATGTGTGCAATGTGGGTCGGCTTAAGTGTCGGCTCTCTGGTCTTGTCAATATTTCGTTTTTCTGTCTTTTCACAATGGTTTACTTTTCAATTTATCGTTGTCTCTGTCTTTTCCACACTTGGCGGTAACGTTGATGGTATGGTGTCGTGCGGGATTACGAAGCTATTTCCTATCAGTTTACACCGGCCTTTTTTACGAGCCACAAACGCTCGAAAACCACTGAAACCCGCATGCACTATACCATGTGTTAGTGTTCGTTATTCATCCATTTATTTATTTCTGATTCAAGTCTATCAAGCTCTTCATATTTCATTTCTTCATATTCAAAACTTTTTGTCAAATC
>Ga0265295_1008659_pt1 | contig 11220 bp, 4 predicted proteins | sample Munlansysbiofilm_FD_192503 | JGI IMG/M metagenome (GOLD analysis project Ga0265295, IMG submission 192503) | Leachate microbial communities from a municipal landfill in Southern Ontario, Canada - Methane capture system biofilm | ecosystem: Engineered > Solid waste > Landfill > Unclassified ... | reverse complement strand
AGTAAACAAACCAACATGCGAGAGTTGCCCAGCCAGGTCAAAGGCGCCAGGTTCAGAGCCTGGTCTTGTAGGAGTTCGTGCGTTCGAATCGCACCTCTCGCACTTTTTTTAATTACTTCTATGCTTTTATCTAATTCTTTAAGTTTCTTATTCTATATTTAAGGCATATAATAGTTCACGTAGTCTTCAGGGTTATATTTTGAGAAGGAGAATAGACATGTTATATAACTTTGGAACTATTATAAAAAATAACAATTATATATAATAGTCAAATAAACAAGATTATGAAAATATGCAAAAGTTGTAATGGACAATATGAAGAGAAACACATATTTTGTCCAAAATGTCACAAAATCCTTTATCCTGACGTATCTCCAAAAGTTGCTCTTAATAAAACACATCTAGAGCGAGAGCCTCAGTACGATGACTGGGATCCACCATCTCCTACAACCATATACTGTAGAATCAAAAATATTCCCTATGAAGTTTTCAAGTACAATAGAGCAAAAGGACTATATTCTCTTGGGCCGCGGAGAGTTAGTGATTAGCTGAGGAAAAAAGAATACTGTTGCCTCACATGTTCATATTACTTAGGGCCGGAATGCACCCTTAAGGGAAGAGATGTTTTCCCAAAGTCTATTTGTAAATCTTATGAACCTAAACCTTGAGGAGTCCAAATCTAAGACTGATAAACATGCAAGCAACAACAATTCTACTTTATCCTGAAATTACTCTAACTGATTAATTACTCTTTTTCGAACCCATGACTATTAAACTTCAGCGTCCTGCTGTTTTCAGTAACTATTCTTACAACATTATCCGGAACTCCTGATAGAGTCTCTGCTTCAATTTCCAGGGTCACTGTAACCTTGGAGCCGAGCAAACCTACTAGGTGAGAGATTACTTCATCGGCTATTTTTCCAGCATCACGACCTACACGGGCTGGATCAAGAGTTACACTGCCATAGAAACGTTTTGGAGGCTGTTCTACAGGTTCTATGACTGTAATTACAGCTCCGTTCCCTGTTACCACTGCTGTTCCTGTATCTGTAGTGTTTCCACCGGATACTATATATGGTTCCCTCGGATCCACAACCTCTCCTGAAGGAGTAGGTGGAATTACCACAGGAGAAGGAGTTTCTGCTTTCTGCTGATTTAAAGCCACATCTGACTTCACCAGCAAGCCTGAAAGGTTATCCTCGGTAAGTGTCAAGAGATGCCCACAGCGAAGTCCACGGTAACGTTTTGCTGTTTGGTCAAAACTATCGGCGTAAGTAAAAGAGTCGTCCAACCATGAGATCAGGTTGTTCCCGTCACAAACTGCACGTACTAGCACTGAAGGTCTTACCAGCCTGGGAAGGTAGAGATAGGATGCAAAATCCTCTGCCAGCTGCTTTACTGAAACATTATCCCCACGCCAGAGAGGAATTCTATCAAGCTCCATGCGAAGGCGTGTACCCGCAAGAGCTGTTATTAGCAATTCCTCATTTTTGAGTTTCTTGCTGGCTCTAACTGCGAGAGGATCCTGGCCTGTAAGTCTGATAGACTGCCACTCTATGGAAGACTGTGGATTTACTTGCACAGGCACAAGAAGCCACAGATATGCCTCTGGAATCCGTGCTGCTACCGTTTTGTCTGCAGAATCTCTTTGACTCTGGGCTTGCTTTACCTGATGAGGAGAAAGGTCGAGTATCTCTTTTTCTCCGAGAATTGACTCCCATGCAAGGTATTTGCGAACTGCTTCATCAAGATCCTGCAAGCGCGTCTTATCAGCTGCAAGGAAGACAAGGGTATTGCGATATTGACGAGGGTTACTGCCACGGCTTTCAAAAATTGCTCTCGAAGCTTTTTCAGCTCCGTTTCCTGCTTCTTTAGTATAAGTGTGGTCAATTCCAAGCACTACAAGACGTGCATCCAGATCATCAGGAATATCAGCACTTGATGTAGGAAGAGGGTGCACACGACTGAAGTCGCCTTGATGGCGAAGGTCAGCACGCAGTCGTTTGTCAAGCTCCTTTACTACCTTGTCAGGATCGCGCTTAAGCTGCTCTGCACGGTCTTCAGCCAGTTTGGTGACCGTGGGTTGAGTAGAGTACCAGTAGCGAGGGCCGTCTTGGTAGAGGTATGTTGCTGAAGAGGACAGCCTTCTGAGAGCATCTCCAAAGACTGCAGGAGACTCGCCAGGCATTACGCATCCAAGTTTCACTCTTCTGTCCTCAAGACCACGGTTAGCAGCGGTCAGAGTAGGAGCAGAGCCTAGATAAATAGTACGTGCTACGCGGCGGCAGGCAGAGAATTTACCTAGGTTAGGCACTTCTGAGTCGATACGCAGAGGTAGAGAACTGGAGCCATCTACATCTTTTTCGATAATGGGAGTCCAGTTGTCTGAGAGATAACGGGTAAGCTCAGTCTGCACACGCGTATCTTCTATAGGAATGTTTGCCGGAAGGATGAGCGGATTTTTGTCCCCTTTTTCCCAGAGGCTATAGATAACTGCAGCCATAAGGCGCAGTACCCCTCTTGTGCGCTGGAACTTCACAAGGGTAGACCAATCAGTATAGAGCCTGTCAAAAATCTCCGGATGAATCGGATAAGCTGCTTTTATGCGTTTTTCGTAATCAGAATCCCGGCATTCGGGAGGGAATTCCTGGCTCTGGGAGCGGTAGAGCTCAACAAACTCGCGAGCCACAACATCCCTGTCTTTATACTGGGAAGGATCAGTAATTGGTTCAAACAACCGTCTGCGCACGATTTCAAACCCTTCTTCTGCACTTGCAGGCCTCCATGAGGATTCCAGTCGTCCTACCACATTTCGGAGCCTTTCAAGGGCTTCTCGACCACGCTGACCTCCAACTTCTACGTCGTCAACCTGAGAGTTAAGAGAAGTAGCAGTATCTGAAGCTGGCAGACTGATTACAAGCAGACAGTTTCTGGCAAGCTTTGCAGATTCAGTAAGAGCCTGGGCAAAGGTGAATTGAGTTTCAAAACTGCCTGCTGGCAGGTCACTCTGGTAATGGAGCTGACGGGCATAAGCTACCCATTCGTCAATGAGAATAACGCAGGGCCCGTATGTGTTGAAAAGTTCGCGTAATACATCACCAGGGCTTGTTGCTTTCTCGTCATCTGCTCTCAAGCGTTCGTATGCTTCTTTTCCGCCAAGCTGCCAAGCAAGTTCACCCCAGAGAGTATGTATGACTGTCCCATCAGGTTTTGTTACAGGATTTCCGGGGGAGATTTTGTTTCCCACAAGAACTACACGCCTTGCATGTGGGATCTTGGGAATTCCGGCTTCCATAAGTACGCTTTCAATTCCAGGAAGCTCACTTCCGCTAACGTTTTTTGAGAAGAGATGGTAAAGTGCTAGCATTGAGTGAGTTTTTCCTCCCCCGAAGTTGGTCTGAAGCTGGACAACAGGATCTCCTCCCAGCCCTGCAATTCGCTGCAGTGAGCTTACAAGGAGACCTTTGAGGCTTTCGGTAAGGTATGTACGCCTGAAAAACTCAACAGGATCTCTATATTCGTCCGTCCCTTCCCCAAGGTGAACCTGCCAGAGGTCGGCTGCAAATTCAGCCTGCTGGAACCGACCGCTTGCAACATCGTGGTGGGGTGTGACAACTTCTCTCCAGGGTTTGAGGCTGCTGGAAATACTTTCAATCCCTGTTCCTGAGCTTTTGCGCCTTTCGTTCCTCACCTGTTCGTCAAATATCACCCGGCGAAGTTCCATTTTCATTTTGTGGACTTCGTCAGCCTTTGGGGAAGAAATTGCTGACAGTAATCTTTCTGTCGAGTCTAAAACCCTGTCTGCGTCGTCGCTTGAGAAAGGCTGCTGATGTGCCCATTTATTTCTCACGTCCCTGAGCTCACTTACCAAAGTTCGTTCGGAAAAGCCCAGAGTATTGCGGAAAACCTCATTCCAGGTATCCCACATGAGCTTGAACAGCCCTGCTGCATCAAGGTCAGAAATAGGCTTTCCAGCAAATATCGCATCATCGCCAAGGATCTGAGAGGCCTTTTCCTTTGCCTCTCCCTGATAGACATTTTCCACCTCTCTCTCAACATAAGGCCCAAGATCCCCTTTTAGCAGTTCCAGAGCTTTTCCCACACGTTCGCTGTTGCTCATTGACATGCTTATTCCTCCTCAATAAGATGTGTTTGTCCCTTTGGCAGAACTTTTTCCTCTCTCGAAAGCCTCATAATTTCAGGCCAGCTTTGCACCAGCGCATTATAAGAAAGCGCCTCCTGAGCCCTCTTTTTGCGCTCACAAAGGGTATATAACAGATAAGCGAGCTCCCTTGCTGCATCGGCTTTGCTTCCGAGTTTTGTCACGATTTCAGCAGCAGCGCTCTCACCTCCAGCTTCCAGCACGCGGATCAGATGATGTACCATTTCCCATACAGTCAGTCTGGAGTCTCTAGCTGGATCCCAATCCTCTGGAAGTTCGTTAGGTTTTAGAAGACTTACTTTTCCTCCCTTGGAGGTAAGGATTCCAGCTTCTACCATTCCGGAAACACTTGTGTTCTTTGCTTTGGAGAGCGTTTCAGCAACTCCATACTCTCCTTCTGCAAAGCCAAATTGCTCGAACCAAGAAAGAGCCCAGCGGCTATCCGCATCGAAATCTCCTTCCTGTTCAGCCAGTACCTCGTCAAGGATCTGGTTGATAAGTGTAAGAGCTTCACGCACAGAAAGCGCCTTGCCCTCGGCATCAATAACTTTTGAGTAGCGTGTGTAGATAGCCATGCCTGGGCCAATTGCTGCCTGCGCAAGATCTACAGGAGCTATATTTCCTCGCTGGAGATGTTTCAGATCAGCAGGTAATTCGGACTTGAGAGCGTTTAGAAATTCACGTCTCGTGGCTGAGGAAGCATTCTCATCGCGTCTGCGGCAGGCAAGAATAATGCTGGAGGCAAGGACATTTGAACCCATGCTTCTCATTCGGCTACCATTCTCTGTTCTTATAGGCCAAGTGCCACTGAGGGTGAAACCAGCCTGAATAACTGCTTCCAGAAATGTCTCCCAGCCGGTGCTTGCAGTGCCTTCTTTCTCTGTCTCCGACTGCTTGAAAGCATAGTAGATAGTGACTGGAAATGCTGGATGTGTATGTTTGGCCAATCTGTGCATGGCTTGTGTCATCCCTTCCATGAAAAAAACCTCAGCTTTTTCCTTGCTTCCGTGGCGATAGGGTGTGGCTACGAGCTCTTCAGCCTTAGGGACAGCCATTGTGGCAAAGAGTTCAGTAAATACTGGCTTTAACGACCGACGCAACCATATGTAGAAAAAGTCAGACAAATCGGCGTAACTAATATTATCGTAATATGGCGGGTCTGTAGAAACTACTTTGAAGATTGATGCATCCTGAGTGCTGGCATCGGCTTGGAACGCAGTACCTGAGAAAGAAGATTTTGTTGCTTCAAATGTCTTAGAAAATGCTTTGTAAATTCCTTCAATGAATACATCCCACGAACCAGAACTACTTCCTAACGGATTGCCTTCAGCAAAACTCCATGCCATAGGTATCGCTTGACGACCAAAGAGATGCCGCGGGCATTGAGCAATCGGTTCCCATCCACAGAGGCTGTTTCCAAGATCAGCTTGCTTGCTGAGGGCAAATGCCAGATACACTGCCACAGCATCCGCATACGCTGTCGCGCCCGTACCACCATCTTTTAGACTGCTCCCGTCTTCGGACATTCCGGCAGTGAGTGCATCATTCTTAACCCTCTCCACACTTTCCTTCACAAGGTCGGAGAAAGTTGTAAGAGCTACAAGTTGGCGGGAGGTAAAAAGATGCCTCCACTTTACCATTCCATATTCTTGAATCCTAAACCCAAGGGCTTTTTTCGGCAAGTCGGTGTCAGGTACATCATCTGGTTCAGCTTGAGAAGCTATTATCTCTTGTTCAGGAGTTGGAGACAGATACACACGACCTTTAGGCCCTTCCGCTACTATCGCCATTAACCTCTGCCCCAGACGCTCAGCCTTCGCTTCAGCTCGTATATAGGGAAAATCAATTGGTGTTTCAGAAAGTAAGCATTTGAATTCTTTGCCTTGGCCAAACTTTGTGCCGTTTTTGGCTGTTTCTACATCTTTTGACTTGCCCACTTTCACTGTGAAACGGTAATTATCACCCTCAATAACAGGCTCGACATAAGATTCTTTACCTGCCTTGGTAGAGAGCATGAAGGTATATGCAAGCGGTACATCCACATGAGCAAAAGCCGGGTTTGGGCTTTTGACCGTGCGCACCCATAGCCAGGCGATAACTGTGAGTTTCTGACCAATGTAATGTTCTAGGTCTGGCCTTTCCTTTGTCATCTCCTTTGTAATCTCTACTTTCGGATAGAGGTGACAAATTCTCTTTTTAGCCTCGTCGCGCATCCACTTTCCATAGTAATGCACATCTTCAGCCAGTCCCTGTGCACCTTTCCAGCTGCCTGCGGTTATTTCTTTCTGTCTTCCGGACTCAGGGTTTACAGGCGGTTTACCTGCAAACTTTGGCGGAATCTCGATCATTGCCTTGTTAATGAGCACAGCTACAGGATTCAGATCTGAGGCATAGCTTTCCAGACCCAGCATCTGAGCTTCCAAAGGAATAGAACCACCACCTGCAAAGGGATCATGGAAGGCGGGAAGTTTATCTGGGTTAAACAGCTCTGCTGCTAGTGGATGATCCTTATTTTCTTCACATGTATTACGCCAGCTTTTCCATATTTCTTCCCTAGCCTGATTAAGCAATTTTTCGTTTGTAGAATTCTCCCATTGCACCAATTCTTCAATAAGTCGGAAAAGGCGCTGTCTTTCCTGCTCCTGTGCTTCTTCTGTAGGGAACTTTTCCGGATGTTCTGAAGGATCATCTATCATCTGAGCAAAAATTACGGCACGGGCTGTAGCTGTGGGTTTTCTTGACCACCACAAGTGCAGGGTGCTGGGGTGCCCTTGACGAATAGATTTCTCTCGTGCAGAGGCTTCGTTAATCGCCTTCAGGGGGAGGGCAACTTCAATAAGTTTCTTTTTATAAGTCATGAATTATTACATCTCTGTAGATATCTTTTATTTAGCAGTTAGAATATCATAGTAAATTGGAAGATTTTGAGAATTAAACTAATATCAAGTAGGATTTCTGCGTATAGATATGGGGGGCAATGCTACAGCAGTATAGTGTCTCGTCTCCTCCGCCCTTGCAATCAGTTCAGTAAAGTCATAGTTCACACTGGTCACTCCGAAATCAGGCTCACGCTGGAAGGGGTGGCTGAGGTAGTGCACACGGTAGTTTTCGTCAGACATGGACTCAACTATAGCCAAGATGAAGTCTTCCGGCTTATTGAGAGAGTAGAGGATCTCATTTTTAGTAACTGTAACGGTCTTTGCACCGGAAACTCGACCTTTTACCTCAATAAAACGCAGCTTTCCTGTACCTGGAACGCGGCTTTCTATATCATAACCGAGTTTCTCAGTCTCACGATCTATAGGATCAAAGCCGAGGCTACGTTCTATCTCCATCACAATGGCACGCGCACGGGCTGCAGAAGCCTGGGTGTCTATCGGCTGCACTGGTTCTGGAAGAGGCTTTCCAGTCATTTTTGCAATAAGTCCAACTGGCACTACCAGAAGCCCACCGAGAATTACTGGAGGAAGCGGAGAAATCTGTCTCTCCAGTTTTAGTTCTTCCATGCGTTTCTCAAGACGAGCCTGAAGTGCATCTGCACGTTTACGGGCTTCCCCAGAGTTTAGCCTGGCATTAGGCTTGCCGGCCTGCTCCTGAAGCTTTAATTCTTCAGCTCTGTGATCCCAGTAGTTTATCTCTTTTGTCAGTCGGTCTTTTACTGCGGCTTCGGTCTTCTCTATTAGTTCCACTTTGCGTGAACGGATTTCGTTAAGATGTTCCGGTACAACATAAGCAACAGCGTGCCCCTGTGCCTTCTGCTCCAGTTCTCGACTAATCCATGAGCACTCTGGTCTGGCAAGAAACTCCTCAACATGAGGTTCATCTGGTCTGAGTGGCCGGTAGTCAAGATAAGGTGCATAGTGCAAATGTCTGGTGTTCCCTGATGAGTCCAGTTCCACGTACAGCATACGTTTAGAGATAATACGCCTTCCCCCCGAACGGGTAAGACTTGCATCCTGAATAACATGTTCGAGGTAGAAAAGAACACGCGGGGAAATTCCCGGATCGCGCTCATCTACAAGTATAGTTCCCCTGCGCAGGAGGTCTCTGTGGCGTTCCAGCGTAAGGTCTATAGTAGAAGCAAGCAAAGGGTGTCCAGGACAGACAAAGGCTGCAAGAGACTGTCCTTGAGGTGCAACAAGTGATTTTTCAAAAGCGATTCTTTCATACCTCGACAGTATCGGCTCACCAGTACCAATCATACGGTCTCGATTTCTGACAGGCGATGGTACAAAAGTAATCTCATATCTGCGGGGCTCACGTTGTTTGACAGACCCTCCAAGGCGCTGGAAAGCCTCAAGGAAAAAGGATTCAATATAATGTGGTTGAAGCCTTCTTGCCTCAGCCCGTTCCATATCCTCACGGATACGGTATACTCGGCTTGCATCCATTGCATCGTGAGCAAGAGCTTTCTCTTCCAGCAGATCCTGAAGATGGCTTTGGTCGAAGGCATTAGATATTACCTGTGTAAGTTTAGCCCTCACATTATGTTGTTCACCATAGCGAATTGCTTCAATTAATAATTCACGCAGCGGCTTGCCGTCGAACTGAAGTTTCCCCAGAACATCAAAAACTTGACCTCCAAGTGCCTGCCGTGCCTGTTCTAGTTTTAACAGCAGTGTTCTGTATACGTCACCTTCTCGGGTTTCTTCAGCAACCAGGTTCCAGAGATGACAAACTTCGGTCTGCCCTATACGATGAATACGGCCGAAACGCTGCTCTATACGATTTGGATTCCACGGAAGATCATAATTGACCATCAGATGAGCACGTTGCAGGTTGATACCTTCTCCAGCCGCATCAGTTGCCAGAAGTACCTGGACTTCAGGGTCGTGCTTGAAGGCTTCCTGTGCCTTCATCCTATCCTCACGCCCCATGCCACCGTGTATGGTCACAATGGCTTCTTCTCTTCCTAAAAGGGTGCTGATACGTTTCTTCAGGTATTTCAGTGTGTCTCGGTGTTCAGTGAAAATTACCAGCTTTTGGCGTGGGGAAGATACAGGCTTGGGAATTGGCCTTGATCCATAAGGTGTCTGCTCTTCAGCTGTGCGGTCTGCAATGGGTGCCAGAGTGAAGATTTCTTCAAGCAGGCTTGCAAGTTCACGCCATTTTTTATCCTCTCCACTACGATAAACAGCATCAGCGAGGGCTTCCAGATGTTTCAGGGTTTCAATCTCTGCCTTTAATTCTGTAATGGTGCGAGCTGCAGTTGCCTGGTCGAGTATCTCCTCCTCAACTGTTTCTACTTCGCTGTCAGGTGCATCTTCCAGGTCTTCTACGTCTTCTGCATCAAGCACTGCTCCTTCGTATACAGAAACCTGAACTCCTCTCTGGAGCAATTCCATCTCACGCAATCGTTTTTCCAAGCGTTCATGACGGCGACGCAGTGATTCACGGATTGCCTCAGGAGATGATGCAAGACGACGCTGCAGGATGGTAAGTGCAAAGCCAACTGTCCCCGCTCGTTTATCGTTCTGAAGCGCTTCGGCGCGGTCAAATTCATTTCGCACATAATCGGTAACTTCCCTGTAAAGCCGTGTTTCTGCATCCGAAAGCCTATAAGGTACAGTATAAGCAATGCGCTCAGGGAACAGAGGCGTTGCGTCAAACTTGAACAATTTTTCCTTTACCATCCGGCGCATTAGATCCGAAACATCTGCTGTATGGACTCCATCACGGAAACGTCCTTCAAATCGGTCACCGTCCAGCAGAGCCATAAAGAGCTGGAAGTCTTCCTCTTTTCCATTGTGTGGTGTTGCCGTCATCAAAAGGAAGTGTCGTGTCAGAGTAGAGAGTAACTGCCCGAGCCTATAGCGTTTTGTGTACTTAATTTCGCCGCCAAAAAACGTTGCTGACATCTTGTGCGCTTCATCACAGACTATCAAGTCCCAGCGGCAGTCTGGACTTTTGAGTTTCTCCTGTACATTCTCATTGCGTGAGAGCTTGTCCAGCCTTGCAATAGCCAAATTAGTTTCGAGGAACCAATTACCTGTGCGTGCAGCTTCAAGCTTATCATTTGTAAGAATCTCAAAAGGAAGAGTAAAACGTCGGTAAAGCTCGTCCTGCCACTGTTCAGCCAGACTTCCAGGACAAACAACAAGGCAGCGATGCAGATCTTCTCGGGCTATCAATTCTTTCATTAAGAGTCCAGCCATAATCGTCTTCCCAGCTCCTGGGTCATCTGCCAGCAGGAAACGCAGCGGCTGTCGAGGCAGCATTGCATCGTAGACAGCTGTAATCTGATGTGGAAGCGGATCAACCATTGAGGTATGCACAGCAAGAACCGGATCAAACATGTGTGCCAGACGGATTCGATGAGCCTCCGAAACAAGCCTGAAAAGACCTCCGTCCCCATCGAAACTCCAGGGTCTTCCCTGCTCAACAACTTCAATTCTATTTTCGTCATGACGATAGAGAAGTTCATTGGCAGGCTTACCTTCAGGAGTTTTATAGGTAAGATCAAGGGCTTCTGAACCGAACCAGTGTACGTTTATGACTGTTACCAGACAATCTGAAAGAATACCTCGCACTGCTGCGTTTGGTCGAAGGTCTTCAAGTTTACTCATGGAAACACATACCTAGAAAATATATTATAAAACTTATTTATATTTCATTAAAGATTTTCTATTAAGGTATACCTGCTAATCTTTTTAACTCTTGCTCTTCACAATAATTTCCTTGTGTTTCATAAACAATAAGCAGTATTCTAAACTGAATTTTCTAGGTTTTAATGAAAGAGTAAAAATAGCTACTAAGTAAGTTTAATTTGAAGATGTTTAAGATATCGTCAAAAATAATTTATTTTCAAAAAAACACACATGAATTTCTTCGAAGAAAAGGCTCAAAAAGTGAAAGTATCTGGAAGTACTTTCGTGCCAAAGAATAATACGTTCTTTCGTGATATCTGCAAGACTGACAATTACTAAAAATCTCATATCCCTGCTTCGTACATTGCTTGAAGTAATTCATATTCTGCATCAATAACTTCAGGAGTTCTATCTTTGCTTAATAACGAATTCATTTTATCAAGTGCTCTTTTATAATTTTCAACTTCCACC
>Ga0265295_1008658_pt1 | contig 11220 bp, 10 predicted proteins | sample Munlansysbiofilm_FD_192503 | JGI IMG/M metagenome (GOLD analysis project Ga0265295, IMG submission 192503) | Leachate microbial communities from a municipal landfill in Southern Ontario, Canada - Methane capture system biofilm | ecosystem: Engineered > Solid waste > Landfill > Unclassified ... | reverse complement strand
GTAGCGAAGTCTGGCCGGAATGCAAGCCCGCGATTGCGAAACCTGACCGCCAGCAGCGACAATGGTGCAAACTGTTACAGCAAGAACCATACGCAAAAGCCACAACAGACCACAACTTTATGGCCAGGCCGCGCCACTACCGCCCAGCGGCAGCGGCCAGCACATTTCATTCATTTTTCCAACTATAGAGAAACGACCCAACAGGTGACGGCCCACGCCATACGGCCTGACAAAAAATGTCACCAAGGAGGGACGCGAAACCGGCGCACCGTGGCCAGTTTACCGCAAGCGCTCAGCCTTTTACCCCTGACCGCAGGCGCTGAAGCCGTGACTGCCGCACAAGGGAGCGCCCCTTTTCGCACCAGGGCCGCGTCGGCGAAGCCGGGTAAGCGGCCAGGTGTTCGCCGCCACGGCAGTGCATCCGCTGGGCGATGCATCAGGAAATTTCCTTACGACAGAAGACGGCGCCTGATCTTGAAAGCCGTTTTTTGCATCCTTTTTGTCGGCTCACAAAAAGGATGGCGCCTGCCGGGGCGCGACCCGGCGGTTTTAACATTGATTGTAAGATTTTGGTTTTAACGATCAGAGGAAAAGGTGGCGTGATTGCAGCATTACAGGTGCGCCGCCGCTGGAACACAGGGGGAAAAAGGGCAAACTAAGATCAACGGCAAAAGCAAAAGCGCCCCTTTTCGCACCAGGGCCGCGTCACTCAGCCCAACTGCTCCCAGTCGAAGGCGGCCAGATTGCGTTCAGCGCTGTCGAAGTCGATGCCGATCAGGTAAATGGGCTTGCCCTGGCCCTGATATTTCTGCTGGTAGTTGCGCTGTCTGATCTGCTCAAGCGCCTTGCCGCCGCCATCGACCTTGAATTCGAGGAGATAGATGGCGTTGTCGAGCCGGATGCTCAGGTCGATGCGGCCCTTGCTGGTGACATCCTCGGCGGTGAGGTCGAGCCCCAGGCTGGCCAGATAGGCGTAGATGACGCTGGCGTAGTAGCCTTCGTAGCTGCCGATGGTGTTGTTGACGTAGTTGTTGTACGGGATGGAGGCGAACAGGCCGCGCAGGGTCTGGTCGAACTGGGCCATATCCTGCTGTTTGAGGCTGGCCAGCAGCTCTTTCTTGACCGGCAGGATATCGCTGCTGTCGGTGAGATAGCGAATGATCTGGTCGTTGAACGAGATGCTGACCTCGCGGTTGGGCAGGCCCAGGCGGTATTCGCTGCCGAAGTCGGTCTGGCGGCTGTCCTTGATGGTCAGATAGCCGGTCTGGAACAGCAGGGGTTCGAGCCGGATATTGTCAAGCTCGAAGCTGTCGATCAGTTCCCTGCTGACGTGCAGATCGTTGAGTTTGGGAACATAGTAGTTGCTCTGGCGGATCAGCTTGATCAGAAAGCTGGGCGTGCCGGTGGCGAACCAGTAGTTCTCGAAGCGCTGGCCGTTTTTGATGAACAGCAGGATGTCGAAGGGGTTGTAGACCTTCTCGCCGAGAAAGTTGTAGCCATTGTACCACTGGCGCACCTGGGCCATGTCGGCGCCGTGCAGGTGGGCGGCGAAGGTGGTTTCGAGGTCGTGCTGGGTGTAGCCGCACAGGGTGGCGTAGGTCGGATTGAGGCTGATGTCTTCCAGATTGTTCAGGCCGCTGAACACCGACACCTTGCTGAATTTGCTGACGCCGGTGAGAAAGGCGAATTTGACGTGTTCGTCGCTGTCCTTGATGGTGGTGTACAGATCGCGCAGTACCTCGCGGCCCTGGCTGGCAATTTCGGGTTGGTCGAGGTTGTCGACGATGAGCTTGTCGTATTCGTCGACTAAGATGACGACCTTCTGGCCGTATTTCTGACGCGCCTGTTCAATCAGTTCCTTGAGCCAGACGCCGCCGCTGGGGGTCTCATGGCATTCGATGCCGAGGCGCTGCTGATTGGAGCGGAGAATGGCCGCCACCAGCGCTTTCATCTCCGGCAGATCGCGGGCCACGCCGCCGAAGCTGATCTTGATGACGGGATAAACGGTGTCCCAGTCCCACTCAGGTTCGATGGCCAGGCCGCTGAACAGTTCCCTGCGGCCTTCGAACAGTGCCTGCAGGGTCGATACCAGCAGGCTCTTGCCGAAACGGCGTGGCCGGGCGAGAAAGTAGTATTTGCCTTGCTCGACCAGTTGGCGCACCTGGGGGGTTTTATCGACGTAGAGGTAGCCTTCCTGACGGATTTCGCTGAAGGTCTGGATGCCGATGGGCAGTTTTTTCAGGGCGGTCATGGCGGTTCTCCTTGGGGCGGGTGCTCCGTTGTGCTGCCAGCGCGAGTCGCCATGATAGCAAAGTCTGGGCAGATTTCCGCGCCAGAGCTGCAGCCCCAACGCGGAATGAGGCACACCCTGTGCTTACTGAAAACGCAACACCTCAATGGGGCGACACCTATTTTTATCCCATCCGCAGAATCCGATCACAGTCGGCCAGGGTGGATGGCCGATGCGATACCACGATCAGGGTCAGCCGACCTTTGAGCTGCAGCAGCAGCTGGCGGATCTGGGCGTCTTTTTCCTCGTCGAGGGCGCTGGTGGCCTCATCGAAGATAACCACCTGCGGCTGCCGATACAGCGCGCGGGCAATGGCGACGCGCTGGCGCTGGCCGCCGGACAGGCGCACGCCGCGCTCACCAATGGCCGTATCGATTCCCTGGGGCAGCTGCGCCAGAAAATCAACGCCAGCCTGGGTACAGGCCTGCAGCACCGCAGCGTGGTCAATCCTTTCCTCCGCCTCGCCGAAGGCGACATTCTGCGCCAGCGTGCCATCAAAAATATAGGGGAACTGCGGCACATAACCGATGCGACAGCGCCAGGCCGGCAGATCGACCGGCTGCAGAACACGGTCATCGAGCCGCACCGTGCCCGCAGTGGGCAACAGCAGACCGCAGATCACATCGATCAGTGTACTCTTGCCACAACCGGACGGCCCCATGACGCCAAGGGATTCACCGCGCCGAAGACGCAGGTTGAAATCGTGCAGCACCGGCGCGCTGGCCGCGTCATAGGCAAAGCTGACGGCTTCCAGCGCCAGTTCGCGCTCGAAGCCGAGGGGCACAGGCGCTTCCACCGTCTGCGGCGCAGCGGTTTCCAGCGGCGCCTGCAACACATCGAGCAGTGTCAGCACATAGGGACGGGAGCCACGCACCCCGGCCAGGGACGACAGCACGCGATTGAAGGCCGGCAGACTGCGCCAGGCGGTCACCGCCAGCAGCGCTGTGGTGCCGGTGGTCTGCAGCGGCGAATAATGCAAGCCGAACAGCATCAGCACAATGGCCCCGGCCACCAGTACGAACCCCAGACTTTCCAGTGCCAGCAGGGGAGATTCCTTCCAGAACTGCTGCCGGCCGAAGGCGGCGGCAAAACGACGCGCCGGCGCGGCAAAGGCGGCGACAAAATGCGCCGCCGAGCCGGTCATCTGCACATCCTTCACGCCATGGATGGCCTGACTGGCCTGCCGGCTCATCACCAGTTCCGCCTGACGGCAGGCCGTGGCGCTGCGATCAAGTCCTCGCCGCAAGCCGCGATAAACCAGCACGCCCACCGCCGCCTGCATGGCAAAAAACAGCAGCGATACCAGCGGCTGCACCAGCAGCAGACCTGCGAGCAGGGCCGTCAGCATGGCCAGTTCGCACAGCATGTTCAGGTGCGGCGTGACAAAATTGCGCCCCAGATGATGACGCCAGTTCACCTGCTGCACCAGATCGGCGCTGTTCTGCCGCACCTGCCAGAGATAATCGCGCGCCAGCAGCCGCGCCAGCAGTCGCTGGCCGAACAGGGCCTCCAGACTGGCGCTGTAACGTGCCATGCGGTAGGTTACCAGCCCGCGCAGCAGGTTTTTCAGCGGCACGGCCAGCATCACCAGCAAACTGAGACTGCCAATAAGTGCCCGCGGCGTGGCCAACGCAGCCTCCAGCCAGGGAAAAGTGCGCAGAGACTGCAGCGCCGCCAGGCGCAGGGTAGATAAGGGATCGGACACCGCAGCGGCATAAAAGGCGATAAGCCCAACGGTGGCGGTTTCCACCAGGGCCAGAAGCAGCATGGCCGCCAGCAGCCACCAGAAACGGCGTTGGAATGGCGGCGGACACAGCCGGTAGACCTGCAGGCACAGAGCGTTGGCAACCTGACGCATCCGCTACTCCTGTATGATCACCAGCGAATGATCGCCGATGTTCATCTTGCGGGCGGCCCCCACCAGCTGCACTTCCTCGCCCAGCAGACTGTCAGCCAGCACCTGATTGAACAGCCGGACATCGCGGTTGAGAATGCAGTCGCGCAGAATGCTGCGTTCGACCACCGCACCCGCCGCCACCGAAACATTCGGCCCGATAATACTGTCGCGCAGCACCGCGCCGGCCGCCACATGCACCGGAGGCAGCAGCAGGCAGTTATGCGCCTCGCCGGCCATGGCCTGGTTGCACTGCAACAGCCGGGCATTGGTCTGCAGCAAAGCCTGCGGTGTGCCGCAATCGAGCCAGGCATCGATAAGGGGTGCCCGGAAACGGGCGCCCTGCCGGATCAGACGCATGAACACCGGCGGCAAATAGAATTCACCTTTAACCCGCTCATCGGCGGCGATGCTTTCGGCCAGAGCGGCCATGAAACGCGCTCCGTCCTTCAGGTAGAACAGCCCCACCTGCGCCAGCCGTGATACCGGCGTATCGGGCTTTTCCACCATATCGACGATGTAGCCATCGCGCAGCACATTAACGCCGAAACGCTGGTAATCCTCCACCTCCAACGAATAGATCAGCCCATCAGCATCGGCGCACAGCTGCGGGATGGCCCGCAGATCGGTTTCAAAAATGGTGTCGTTGAACACTATCAGCAGATCATCGCCCGCAGCAATCCGTGCCGCCGCCAGCCCAACAGCATGGGCCGGCCCACAGCGCTGTTGCTGGACAATGAAACGACAAGGCAGCTGCGGCAGCTGCCGGGCGACAAACTGCTGAATCTGCTCGCCCTGATCATCCACGATGAACAGATATTCGCTGACAGCCAGCGGCTGCAGCCGCTCCAGAATATGCTCCAGCACCGTTTTTCCAGCCACCTGCACCAGAGACTTGGCCTTGCTATGGGTGTGCGGCCGCAAGCGGGTACCCTTGCCGGCGACGGGCAGAATTACCTTCATGTTGCTCTCCGGGGTTTGCTAGACTTGATGGCGGCGCCAAAACGCGCCGACAACCGCGTTGGCACCTTGCAACGCTCTGCCAGGAACACGACCAAGGTCAAATGGACGAAAACGGATGAATCGCACCGAGTTGCTGAAAACCCTGGATAACCGGATCGGGACGCACCTGGCGGGCCTGCTGAGCTGGCTTCTGCCGCACCAAAGCGCCAAAGCGACGCAAAACGCGCCGCAACGCATTCTGCTGATCCGCCCCGGCGGTATCGGCGATGCCGCCCTGCTGGCTCCCAGCCTGCTGGCACTGCGGCAGCATTGGCCCGACGCCCGCCTTGACGTCCTGGCCGAACGGCGCAACGCAGCGGTTTTTGACCTGTGCCCCAGCGTCGCGCAATGCTACTGCTACGACCGGCCCGCCGACTGGCTCCGCTTCACACGCCAGCGCTACGACCTGATCATCGACAGCGAGCAATCACACTATCTTTCCGCCCTGGTCGCGCGCCTGCTGCCCGCCGACTGCCGCTGCGGCTTCGCCAGCAACAGCCGCGCCAGGCTGTTCGCCGTGCCGGTGCCATACGATCAGGCCGATTACGAAATCGACAGCTTCTATCATCTGCTCGACGCTCTGGCCATCCCGCGCCCACCCCAGCCAGCGATACCGTTCCTGCAGATTCCCGCTGCAGCGGCGGCGCAGACACGACCGTTTCTGCCGCCCGAGGCTTCGTATCCACTGATTGCCCTGTTCCCCGGTGCCAGCATCGCCCAGCGCCGCTGGCCGGCGCAGCGTTTCCGGCAACTGGTGCAACAAGGCAACGCACAGGGCTGGCACTTTGCCGTCGTCGGCGGCCCGCAGGACAAACCCGCTGCCGACGCCATTGCCGCCAACAACAACAGGGTTATCAATCTGGCCGGGCAGCTGCCACTGGCCGCCACCGCCGCCGTGCTGCAACAGTGCGCCGCACTGGTTAGCGGAGATTCCGGCCTGCTGCACCTGGCCGTCGGCCTGGACACACCAACGGTTGCCCTGTTCGGCCCCGGCATCGCCGCCAAATGGGCGCCCCGCGGCTCGCGCCACCGCATCATCAACCACCAATTAACCTGTTCGCCCTGCACCCGCTTCGGCACCACCCCGCCCTGCCCACATCAGGCCCGCTGCATTCAGGAAATCACGGCCGAGGAGGTTTTTCAGGCGCTGACCGATCTGCTGGCCAAGAGGTAAACCGCCGGCACCAGCGCCAGACACCTATCAAGCAGGCTCACAGCTGCCTATCTTGCCAGCAACAGCGACTGGACCTCGTCATACACCCGTTCGCAACTGTGTCCATCGACATAACGATGGAACCGCGCCCGGGTTCTGTTCAACTTCTCCGCATACGGCTGGGCATTCTGAAGAACCTCGGCTATGCACTCCAGCACCTGCGGCCAGCTTTGTGCCTTGGGCCCCGGTGTAACCTCATCATAATCATAATACAGTTGCCGCACGGTTCCTTCAAAACCCGGCTTGTCGAACGGCGCGAAAATAATCGGCTTGTCCGCCAACAGAAAATCGAAATAAATGCTGGAAAAGTCGGTAATCAGAAAGTCGAAATCGGGCAGGTCTTCATAGGCATCCAGTTTTTCGTAAAAAAAAATGTTTTTTGCCGCACGAATCGCCTGCTGAATTTCTCGTGATGGGAAATTGAAATGATGCAACTTCAGATAAAGCCGGACATTCAACTCCGCCAGACGCTGGTCGACAGCCGCAACGTTAAAACCAAACTGCGCGAAAAAATCGAAGCTGCTGTTTTCCTTGCCCCGAAAGGTCGGCACATAGATCCCTTTTTTCATCCTTGCCGTTTCATCAGCAGCCCGCGAGCGGAAAAACACATCATTGCGCGGGTAACCGGTAATGCTGATTTTTTCGCTCGGAAAAGAAAAAGCCGTTGAGAAATGGCGCTGATCTTCCGCTGAAGCGGCTATCAGCACGTCGGCCTGACGCCGGAAACCGGGGCACAGCAGGCGGGACAGCCACTGAAGCGGCTGCAGAATCGGTTTGTTGCGCAGTTCGGAAACCTTGTCATCCAGTGCGATTTTTTTCAGCGGGATACCGTGCCACAGATTTACCAGCACCACGGCAGGCGTAAATGCAAAGGGGCGGATATCGCGTACCAGGCTATGCGAAACCACGGCAACCTTTGCCCGCAAGGCCAGAACGATTCCGCGCGGTTGATAAAACCGGTAGGCCTCGTATCCCTGCTGACGTAGGGAGGTCACAACATCGGCGTTGGCCGAATACCAGATCGCCCTGATCTCCGGGTGTTTGGCACAGATATATTTGAAAAAATATTTACTGTTGTCGGCATAGCCATTGCCGAACATGGAGCCGAACAGCCAGAGATTTTTATCTTTACGAATCAGAAATGACAGAAAATAAAACAGGTTATCCAGTACCGCCAGAAAGGATTCTTTCAGCAAATGTAAGAATTTCAAAAGAACCTGCCTTAACATGAAGCATGCTATGTCAGCCCACGTCTAAAAATAAAAAGCCTTTAAAATGGCAAATTTCCGGCGTTTATTATTGATAAACATGTTTTCGATGGGCAATACGCAACACAAGAATGGTCACCTGGTGATCATTGATTTCATAAACGACCCTGTAGCTGCCTACCCTTATTCGCCGCAAACCATCAAGTCCCCCCTTGAGCTGCTTGCCAACATAAGGGTTATCAAGCAAGCCATCAATTGCTTCGACGATGCGACTACGATCGTTTTTTTCAATATTTTGTAGCTCCTTCAGAGCACTTTTTTTAATCTTCAGCAAGTAAGACACGCCGTGCTTCCTGCCAGTCAACGGTCTCATCTGCCGGATCTTTCAAGCGGTCGATTGAAACAGAAATATCGTTAAAATCTTCAAGATACATCTCAACAGCCTGACGTACAATATCCGCCCTGGAGCGATGTAACATCTGGGCAGCCTGATCAAGCGACGCAACGGTTGCATCTGAAAAGCGTGCAGTAATCTGTGGCATAGGGGCCCCCATTTCTTTGTGGTCAGCATCAGCTGACGACCTCACATGACAGTCATTGACATCATACGAACTCCGGTTCAAAAACACAACCGCCCTTCAACATTCCCCATTGCGCAACCGCCCTTTAAGGCCAGAGCTCGAAATATCCTGCGTTCGCGGCAGGTAAATAACCTGACAGAATTCCCGCAGAAAATCGAATTCACCTGCCCAGTCATCACCCATCACAAAGATATCCACAGCATGGCGCTGCACATCCTGCACCTTCTGCTCCCAGCAACACTCAGGAATCACCAGATCGACGTAACGTATTGATTCCAAAATAACCTTGCGTTGTTCATAGGGGATAAAAGCGGACTTATGCTTGACCTGATTGAATTCATCGGTCGAAAGTCCGACTATCAGATAATCGCCAAGTGCCTTTGCGCGCTGCAATAGGCGGATATGCCCTACATGGAGGAAGTCGAAAGTACCATAGGTGAGGACGGTTTTCATATCTCCAGCCCGACCTGCATACGCTCAATTATTTCTGACACTTGGGATTGGATCAAATCGTCTTCTTTAAAGTAATCAACATCAATAAGGTAATTCATATAACAAGCTAAATCTTCGATTGTAAATTTTTCGTACATTGCCCGGCCAAGAACCGTGACGGGCTTTCCAAGCAACATCGCTTCCATCCCCGCTGTTGAATTGATGGTAACTACACGGGAACTGTACTGCATCAGCTGGAAGGTATTGCCATCCACAAACAAAAACCCAAGTTCATGCCTTAGCGCTGCAAGCCGTTCTACAAAAAGTCTGTCACCTTCTGCCGGATGAGGCTTGACTACCAGCCTTACGCCAGCATTTTCTGCAATTTCCGCAGCTCGACGCAATGCTTGCAAATTATCGATATCGCTATTCACCAACAACTGGCTATCGGTAGATACCTGTAACGGAAAGAAAACATAACCAGGCTTTTCTGCCGGAACAAAGTAGTCGTAGTTATAACGAACTCCCTGAGAAACCAAATATCGCCAGGTACGCCCAAAAATGTCTGGAGGCTCTGAATATGGCGCGGAAAGAGAATAAAAACCGAAAATATCCAGCGGATAATACCAGTTGAATTTTGTCGCCAAACGCGCCTGCTGAACCTGATGTTGTGAAAGTTTTTTTCTCAGGTAATCCTGCCGCCACCGGTTAAAAGCCTCCAAATCGAAATTTTTTCTGCCAAACTGGTGATAATTGCGTGCAAACCACGACTTCGCATTCACCCCCTCAGGGTCAACCAGAAGCTTACCGGGAAAATTCCCCAACTCAAAAAAAAGGCTCCGGCTACCCTGTTGACGAGCTAGCAAAGCTAAAGCGCGCGCCAACAAGCTGCTGCCATTCCAGAAGAAGAAAGCCGAGATACCCAAAGGTTTCAAGGTGCCCGCATGAAAGGATTCGAGCTGCCACAAGCAGCGTCTGACCTCATCAGGAGTCAAGCCTGTACGAGAGCCATCGATTTCGGCAAGTGCGTCAAAAAAAGGAGACGGATCGCAGACCGGTCTTTCTTCCCGCATTAAAAGGGCGCGATAACCCGCCCGACGCGCCACCAGAACAACCGAAAGTCGATTGCTCAAAAACAACATTTCGTGCCCTGCCTCAGCCAGCGGCAAAGCCAGACGGCGAAAAAATAAAAAATGAGGGATGCGTTCACAAAAAGCGGCAATCAACACAACTGAGCCCTTATGCTGCAAAACAGCTTTAATGATACTGGCTATAGCCCTGTGCCAGCGTTACTGCATAGCGCGACAGTAATCTTGTCGCCAAAGAAGTTGGAAAACAGTGAGAGATAGAAAAACAAACCCAGCTACGCCAATCCAGGGGGGCAGCGCATAATGCCTGAAAAAAATATGTTTGTGCTTCATTTTTTGAATTACCTAATAGAGAAAAAGAGCCAAACCGCCTCAGATGCTGCGAAAGCGCTCTTTTGTCACCCTTTATATATTCATAGTGCTTGCTAAAAAAAATCTGCCGGCCTCTAATTCTTTTGTCGATTGAGCCACTAATCTGTTCTTTATGGAGACGCCTTCTAACAAGGGTTTCTGGCACAACTGAAAAATGAAAAACCTGAGATATTCGCAAAAACAAATCCCAATCTTGGCAAGATGGCAAACTTTCATCGAAAAAAAAACGTCGGAAAACGCTCTGTCTAATTAACACAACAGAGGTTCCACCAACCAGATTTGCCTGCAACATCTGCCGCTGGCCATCAGGTGGCCATACAGCCTCCCTGTGCCTTAGCACCTCTCCCTCACAAACAATATCTTCACCACAAAAAACCAGCCCAGCTATTTCATTTGCTGAAAAAACAGCTATCTGCTTCTCAATTTTCTGCGGCAGCCAGAGATCATCATCATCAAGAAAGGCAATATACTCGCCCGATGCCAGCCTTGCCCCAGCATTGCGTGCAGCTGGGGCTCCCTGAGATTTTTCGTGACGCAGAAAAAGAATCCGGTCACCATATTTTTCTTTCAGCATCGGCCCTAAAGAAAATGCCGAGCCATCATCAACAACGATAATTTCAAGATTCTGATAGGTTTGAGCAAAAACGCTGCCGAGGGCTTCCACCAGAAAGTCCGGCCTGTTTTTACTAGGAATAACGACTGAAACAAGGCCCTTTGTCATCACACTTTCAACTCCATGATGTTTCTCAATAAAGAGACTTGCCGATCCACCGTGAAAAGCATTTCAACCCTCCGGCGAGCCTTTTGCCGCATGGATTGAAGAAGCAAGTCGTCCTGCAACAAACGGAGGCAAGCCTGAGCCATGCCATCAACGTCATGTTCCGGCACCAGATAGCCGGTATCACCATCGACTACCGCTTCCGGTATCCCACTATGTTGCGTCGCAATCACAACAGCACCAGACGCCATAGCTTCAAGCACTGCAACCGGAAGGCCTTCCACGTCGCCATCTGCTGCCGTGACAGAATGTTGCATAAAAAGCTGTGCCACCCGCATCCGCTCTTTGACAAACGCATGCGGTTGACTACCGTGAAAAACAACGTGGCGTTCTATCCCAAGGTTTTTCACCAGTTCTCTACA
>Ga0265295_1008657_pt1 | contig 11223 bp, 11 predicted proteins | sample Munlansysbiofilm_FD_192503 | JGI IMG/M metagenome (GOLD analysis project Ga0265295, IMG submission 192503) | Leachate microbial communities from a municipal landfill in Southern Ontario, Canada - Methane capture system biofilm | ecosystem: Engineered > Solid waste > Landfill > Unclassified ... | reverse complement strand
AGGAGCTCATATATATATCTGAGTAATAATGTATATATAGACTCCCACTCAGAGCATTGGAGCCAGAGGAAATCTCAATTTCAGTCTGATGTGAGTTTTGAGTGTAACTTAGTTGATGGGAAGATTAATTCTATATATAACTACAGCATTGACGAGATAAAGCTTTTTGACTAATAATTTATGATGAAAGCCCTATCTACGAGCTTAAAACCTCGCTTCCTAAAGAGATGTTTTACTTAAAAGATTAAGAAGCATTGCTAGTCCAAAACCAAGTAGTATCACGGCTGAGACTATGTTTATCCAGTATGACACCTTAGGCGAAATCCTATGTTTAGACCTATGAACTAAGTATGGCATGATGGTTATCCAAAGTGCTATGGCACTAAGCATCCCAAAGAGAGTGGCAAACATCTCTAGCTCTTTTGATGCTACAAAACCTGAAACACTTAACCAAAAACCTATAGTATATGGATTTATAAAAGTTAGAGTCAGCCCTTTTATGTAGAGTTTTGAGTAAGTGCTTTTTTTAGGTACTTGACCCGTTTTTTGCTTACTATTTCTGCTTTTAAATATACCATACGCTAGATAAATGAGAAAAAAAGCTCCAAAAAGAGAGAGAAAGTTTAAGATATAAGGTTGTTTGAAAAAAGCCACGAGCCCAAGCATAATTAAAAAGAGATAGATAATGTCAGAACTCATCGCTCCAAGTCCTATCATTACCGCACTTTTGTACTCTTTTATGGCTTCGTTCATTATAAGAATATTGATAGGACCTAGTGGGACAGCCGCACCAAGTCCAAGTAAAAATCCCTCAAAAAACGGGAGAATCAATTACTCTCCGTCATAAGGAGAAAAGTCTTCTTTTGATACTCCACACTCTGGACAAACCCAATCATCTGGGATATCTTCAAATTTAGTTCCAGGAGCTATATCTCCATCAGGATCACCAATCTCAGGATCGTAAATCCACCCACAAACATCACAGATATACTTTTTCATCGTTTCTTCCTTATGATTTTTTAGATTATATAGCATTTGTTGTAAATATGCAATAATTAAACCCTATGATGCATCTATGAACCAGATTCCATATCAAGCATTGAGTGACCGGCACGTGTCATTCTGAACAAGCAAACAGTCATCCTGAACTTGATTCAGGATCTAAGCCTAATTACCAATCAATGAACCTCAACAAGTCTTGTATCTAAGCTTGAATCTAACAAATAAACTATATACCCATTGACTTTTTGGTTTGTTATCTCTTTTATAGCTTTTATATAGTGCTCTACTTGGCTTTGATGATTTAGTGTGTAATTTTGGCTTGTTTTATAGTCTATAACCGTGTAGCTTCCATCCTTTTGCTTTACTAGCAAGTCTATATAGCGAAGGTTTTTTTTGTAACGAAGAGCTTGCTCTTTGTAAATCTCACCATTAAGTTTTGAGGTAAATTCCTCATTTTCAAGTAGTTTTATAACTCTACTTTCTATTTCATCTATCTCATCTAGGTCTAGTGTATATCCATATTTGTTTAGCATCATATTTTTTGCATTTGTTATGCTACTTGTTGAAAAATCCGCTAGCATCTCAAGCATATAGTGAAGTGCTATACCAAAGTTTATGGCTTTTAAATCCTCTTCTTGTGACTCTTCTAGCTTTAAGATATCACTTTGAGTTCCATAATATAGCTCTTCGTAGCTAAGCTTAGGAAGCGAGGCTTTAGCCTCGCCTAAAATTTGCTTGTTTTGTGAGGCTAAAGCCTCACTTCCTTGTGCTTTTAATTTACCACCGCTTTTTGCTTCTAGTTCTAAAATATCAAAGCTAGAATCTTTTAGTTTTGATATAATGTAAAGACTCTCTTTTGCCCTTGTAAAAGCAACATAGAGGGCATTTAGAGTATCTTCTTTTGTTAAGATTTTCTCTTTTGCTAGTGCCTCGGCATACCCCTCATCTAACTCGTCTCGCCCCTTTACTCTTAGGTAAACATCTCTTAGCTTGATGCCATCATACTCATAGACTATTTGCTCTCTTGCTGGTGGAGCTTTTTTGAGCCTATCCATCACTATAACATGTTCGTACTCTAGCCCTTTTGACTTATGGATAGTTAGAACTCTTACTCCGTTTATGTCAGATGCAGCTGCACTAATGTCTAGCCTCTCATACTCAAAAAGTAGCGCTTCTATATCATCATAAGAGCTGATGGCATCCATAAAACGGATAAGATGAAAGTCATCGCTAAATAGTCCGTACTTATCAATAGCGCCTTTTATGAGCTGTGAGAGTTTTGTTTTTTTCAAATCTATCTTTGCGATAATCTCCGCATCACTTTGGATAAGTGCAAAAAAGTTGTGTCTGTAGATATCTTCACCAAAATAGAGGTACTTTAAATACTCCAAAACCGCTTTTACACTTCTTTGATTTATAAGTTTTGTTGTTGTCTCTGTGACTACTTCTATGCCTTGCTCTTCTAAAAGCTCTTTTATAACCTCGCCATCACCATTTGTTGCACAGAGTATGGCTATCTCGTTTATATCGCCTCTTAAGTCTATAAGCTCTTTGGTTTTAGCAAGCGTTGCTTCTAGGATATCCTCGCTTAAACTCACTTCAACATATCCACCATCAGCATCTTCTCTTGTCTTTTGCGGTGCGTAGTTTTTAATCTTGCTTGAAAATGTCTCATTTACAAACTCTATGATATTTTTTTGTGAACGATAGTTTGTAAGAAGGGCCTCTACTTCTGTATGGCACTCACGCACAACTTCTCCAAACAATGCACTCACACCACCACGAAATCTATAGATGGACTGCTTCACATCTCCAACAAAAAAGAAACTCGTATCCTCTTTTACTCCGCTACCTGAGACTATCTCACTAATGAGCGGTTTTAGTATCTCATACTGCAAGATGCTAGTGTCTTGAAACTCATCTAAAAGGATATGCTCAATATTGGCATCTAGTCTAAAATACAAAAATTCACTATCAATCTGCTCTTTTAAAATCTTATAAACTAAGAGCGTGACATCGTTAAAACTTAGTTCACTATCTTCCATATATAGTGCTTTTTTCGCTTTTTCATAGATGTGAGTGAGTTCGCTTAGTGCGTAAAAGAAATTTTGCTCTTTTGCTCTTGTGTGTGCTCTAATGGCTTGTTGAATCTCTCTTAGGTGCACATCCATCTCTGGGGTGAAGCACTTTGAAAATGTTCTATATTCAAGACTCTCGCGACCTAGCCAACTCTTTTCTAGCAACCCCGCAAATGTCGTGGCATCTACTGAGTTTATAACTGTAGAGGAAGCCGCTTTGCATCTACTCACTATCTCTCTGAGACTCTCTAAATGACTTAGTGCTATATCTTCGAAGTGTAGGAATTCCTCTTTTTTAAACTCCAAATGTGATAGTTCTTGTTGCTTGATATAGAACTCATCAAGAAGTGTAAAGATATCTGTAAGTCTTTTGTTTGATTGAAGCGAGAGCGTGATGAGTGTCTCTTTTTTTCTAGCAATTTCCACCTCTTTTAAAAAGCGTGAGAGAAGTTTTAACTCGTGCTGAGAGCCCATAGTTGTAAAGTCTGGCATAAGTGAAGCATAGAGCGAAAACTTGCGTAAGATGTGTGAGAAAAACTTATCTATGGTCATTATCTTAGAGTTTGAGTTTAGAAACTTCTCTAAAATCTCATCTCTATTTTTAAGTAGTTGTGCTTTTGTTAAGCCTGTAACTTTTGCTATCTCTTCTAATTCACCCCTGCTCTCTAACTCCTCTAAAGTCTCTACTATCCTCTCTTGCATCTCGTGAGCCGCTTTGTTTGTAAAAGTGAGTGCTAAGATTTTTGCAGGCGAGGCTCCCAAAAAAAGCAGTGAGAGATAACGGACTACAAGCATAAAAGTTTTACCACTTCCAGCACTCGCCTCATAGGCTAGGTTTTGTTTAAGCATTACTCTCTACCGCACATGATTTTATATTCACAATATTGACAATTTTTTATATCTTCACACAGTTCAAAATTCACTTCCTCTATCATTAGCAAATCTCTTATATGCGAGGCTAAAACCCCTAGTTTTTCTTGCAAAAAACCCTCTTTTGCTATCTTTATCTCTTTTAAATCATAATACCCACAAGAATTGACCTCTTTAAGCTGTGAAGCTAAAAGATAGTAAAACTCCAGTTGAAAATCAGTCGCTTCGCTAAAGTTTTTTGCATTAAATGTTGGGTATGAACCTGTTTTATAGTCAAGAACTTCTAAGATGTTATCTTTGATATCCATCCTGTCTATACTCCCCATAATCTTTATCCCAGTATAACTACTCTCTAGTTCCTTCTCACAAGCAAAGACTCTATATCCATCACTAAATCTCTCTATCTCAAAAGCACAAAATGCCTCTAATCTTCTCTTTTGTAACTCGATGAGATACTTATCTAGCTCACTTTTACCACGAACTGCATCTAGCTCTGTGTGCAAGTCTTTTTTTAGCTCTTCTAAATCCACATAAGAACTTTTTTTCGTATATAGATTTTTCAAAGCTTCATGAACAGCTGTTCCTATCTCATGTTCAGCTGGCATATCTTTTGGAATCTCATGATGTTTGATGCCTTTTATATATTTGTAGTAGTATCTTCTTTTGCAGCTTAAAAATATTTTTAGTTTTGTAGCTGAGAGTGTTACATCTTTAAAACTATAGGCAAGTATTATCTCATCCTCTTTTGGTGCTGATGGTACTTTTTCTTCACTAAAGAGTATCTCTGCATAGTCTTGCTCTGCAAAATTATTTTGTTCTTTAATGCCTAGATGCTTTAAAAACCTTGATGGACTGCTCTCTTGTGAGTTTACATAGGAGATGGCTACCTCTTTTGCTGAGTTTATAAGCATCTCGTAGTAGTATTTTTGCAAGTTTTCTCTATCACTCATAGTTGGCAAGCTTGCCATCTCTCTTATGTTTGTGTTTAAAAACATATCTTTATCACTTCGCTTTGGGACATTTGCATCACTAAAGTCAAGTATTATCACCGCTTCAAAGTTGATGGCTCTAGTCTCTAGTAAGCCCATCACGGTAACTTCGCCACCTCTTACATCATCTAGGGCTGTAGTGTTTAGTCTTTGTAAAAACATTGATATGAGAGATTTCACACTCATTTCTTGCATACTTGGGAGTATATTTTTTAGCAGATACACCTGTTCATTATATATCTTCTTCTGCTCAGATGTAACTTCGCATAACTCTAAAAAAGAGTTTAGAAGTTTAGTAGCATCTATCTCATGAGTTTTTTTATAGTAGATGCCAAAGAGCTCTTTATATATCTCATCGCCTACTTTTTGTAGTCTTGCGTAGTTCTCTTGTGATGTGTTTTCTATCGCCATACATGAGGCGTTAATCTTCTGGTAGATGAGTGACGTGTTAAATGGCTCGCCCATAGCAAAGTTAAAGTTACCTAGCCTATCAAAATTTCTTAGATGCTTTGCCATAGACTCATCAGGCAAAACAATGGCGATATTTTTTGCTTCGTATCCTTTTTGGATAAAGTCATAAACCTTTTTCTTTGCAAATGCCACCTGCAGAAGCCTTTGAGTAAAAGACTCACAGCTTATGTTTTTATTTTCTTTGATTGGTGTTTTTTCTATTATCTCTTTTGTGTTTAGTGAGATTTTATATCTATACCCCGCTTCAAATTCTATCTCTGTTATTAGAGCTAATCTCTCTTGCATCTTAGAGTTAAACTTCGTTGCATCAAAGATAATTGTGATGTTTGAATAGTCACAGCACTTTGCTAGCAACTCAAATTCAAAGTTTGTTATGTGACCAACTGCCCTTAGCTCTATATCTTTATGCTCTTTTATATAGGAGCTGTTAAACTCATAAAGCTTTGGTAAAAAGATTCTGTCTAGTATTTTTCTCTCATAGCAGAGATTTTCAAATCGTTTATATAGCTCTTGAAGTATGCTAATGTGCTCTTCATACTCTGCATAGATATCAGAAGTATCAAGCTCATTAACATCATACATCTCAGCACTAAGCTCTTGAAAAAATTTGAAAATATATGAAGAGTTCTTAGTAAAAGTAAAGAAGTTTCTCTCAATGCGAAGTGCTGAAAATGAGTTAAAGTCTGAAGCTTCTAAAAGGAGTAAAACTCTACTATCTTCATCTACCATCTTCATATCTTTTACAATGCAGAGCTTTGAGAGAAACTCACTCATGCTTATGTAGTTTGGTAAAAATAGTGTTTGATCTTTAAACTGAAGTAGCTCGTGGCGAATAGCACGAGCCGTTGGGAGGATAATTGTTCTGTTTTGCATAAGAAATATTATAGTCTAATATTCCAAAATCTCATCTTTTCTTGTATCTGCTTTAATATTGTAATATCTCTCAAGTTCGCCAATATTTACCTTAGCCATAATATCCCATCTGCCCTCTACTGGTATATTTATAGACTCAAAACTGTAGATGCCATCATTGACATTAAAAGTCTCTAGTGACTGATCATATTTATGATTATTTGGTCTTGTTATGATTATTTTTAATTTTGCATCGTTTATAGGGTTATTTAGCTTGTCAGTAACTCTGTACTTAATGGTGCTACCATCAAGGCGCAAACCTTCATTTATATACTCTATCATATACTCTTTATCAAAAGCTATGCGAGCTTCTATGATTTCATTTGCTGCTGCATCAGCTTCTTGATATCCTCTCATATAGGTATCACTATCTTCAACTGGAAGTTTATTAGTTATAACAACTGTTGCAACACAGGCACCAAAAACTAAAATTATGGCTATACTAATTGCGTATGGCCAAATTATTCCACTATTTTTTTTCATGACTTTGCCTCTTTGGATATATTTTTCTCTTAATGTATAAAATAATTGCGTATAGTATCACGCCATAAAACAATACTTTTACAACTAAGATACTTGTTTGATTAGCACTCCCTACTGCATTTTGTAAAACTACACCTTTACTCTTTGCAACTTGCTCAGCAATATCTGCATAGCCGTTAAACATGGAGCCAGAATATTTTCCTTTTTGTTCACCATCTTTGGCTTTTTGTGAGAGCAGTGGTAGGATTGTGCCTCCACTACTCATATCACTAAAGTTCATATTTAAGAGCGCTACAACAAAGGCTTGAACTGGAGAAGATATAGGACTTAGGACTTGCTTTTTATCAAAATATTCATATAAAGATGCAGGGTTTGCTAAAATGTCTACTCTCATATCTAACTCTGAAAAAGTTAGAAGTATTGTAGGTTCACTAAAGTTTTGCATCAGCTCTTTTTCATACTCAACTATACTCTTATCTTTTGGGAGTTCTCTTAGCATTAGTAGCTTTAGTGATATCCCTGTTTTTTCATATAGTTCAGCACCTATTTTATTAACCTCTTGATTAAATGCTGGGTTAAAGATAACTTCATCTTTATATAAATACTCTTTGGATTGTAGTAGACTTGTACAAAAAATGATAGTGAGGGCTAAAAGCCCTCTGTTAAGAAATTTCAAGAAAATTCCTAACCAACAAAAAGATGGTTTGGTGTTACAACCGCGTAAATTGTGTAAATAGCCATGATAACAAGGCCCCATGAAATTATTTTTTCCATTATTTACTCCCTTTACTTTACATCAACTATATGCTTAGCATTTTCTGTGCTAATCATTCTAATTGACTGTTCATCTTTGATTTGGTAAAAATTTGACATGTTAGCATTTTGTACACCCAGACCCCAGACTGTTAAAACAGCAAGGATGCTAAGTAGCAAAACAGTAGCTATTAACATACCTGTTATGCCATCAAGAGCGAATACGCTTCTATTTTCATTCATACCTGACCCCTTATTTGCTTAAATCTGTGACATAAGCGCCAACAGCTTCTTTTTGCTTAGCATTTAGTCTATCAAATGCTGGCATTTGACCTATGCCACCTTTTTTACCATGATTTAAGATGTTAGTGACAAGTTCAGGAGTAAATGTTGCTACACTTGGAGCTACATATTCCATACCCTTACCATCTTCACCATGACAAGCTGCACAAGTGCCCATAAAAATATCTTCACCAGCTCCACTCATACCATTAGCTACATACTTAGACACTACATCTATCTCTGCATCTGTTATAAGAGCGCCTGTGTTAGAGTTAAAAAGACCATTACGATCTGGCATTGGCATTTCCATACCCATCAAATGGTTGTTTGAACCATTCTCAATAGCAAATTTAACAGTTTTTTCTTCGATTCTTACATTAAGATCAGCTGCTTTGCCATCGATACCATCAGCATTTAAACCGTGACATACCTTACACTCAGCTAAAAATACTGATTTACCCATATCAACTAGTCTATCGCCAGTTATAGCAGAGTACTTAGACTCAAACTTAGCATTGTGTACAGCTGTATCTTCATTGTACTCACCAATTTGTGAGTATGCATTTACTGGGTAACCTATTACAAAATACCACATACCCCAAACCATTGTAAGAATAAATGCAATTCCCCAACCTTTTGGAATCTCATTTAAATACTCACCTATTCCATCCCACTGCTCATCAGCCAACTGACCTTGGGCAGTATCAGTTTGCATTTGACGAACATACTTAATTACAACAAAAACTGTAATTATTACAAGTGTTATTGCACCTGCTATTGCCAAAGAGTTAACAATATCATTACTTAATATTTCTGATAATTTTTTACCAGAATCGCCAGCTGTAATTACTAATGTATAGAATGTAGCTGCGAACATAATTATAGTTATGATAATTCCCCAAAGATAAAGCTTGTTCATATATCTCTCTCCTATTTCTTTTTATCGTCTCTTATAGATGCTACAGGAGTATCATCTATATCGTCGTGTAGTGCCATATTACTATACTGTTCATAGTCAATCCCATCAGCATTTTTCTTTTTTGTATATAGATGATATATATATCCATAAAGTGCAATCACTAAAAAAAGTGTTGACGCGAAGTAACCATAAGCTTGAAATTCTGCAATATCCACTATAAACCCTTCTTATTTAAGACAGTTAAGATATGCGATTAGAGCTACTATCTCTGGTATCTTACCGTTAGCTACCGCATCTTTAACATTTTGATCTTTCATATCAACAGCAATCTCTTTTGCTTCAGCTAAAGCCATTGCATGCGCTTCAGTTACATTATTCCCCATTTTAACAACTGCTGTACTCCCATCTTTCATAGGAATTGGCTCGTTATAAGGAACTGAAAAAAACTGTGCATTTGTTAATTGCTCTGCATATGCTGTTGGGATATCAGCTATATTGCTATACATCCAACGATAAGCAGGCATAACAGATCCTGGAACAACACCAGCTGGATCTTTCATATGATTTTCGTGCCAGTCTGTAGTACGGTAGTTACCCACACGCATTAAGTCTGGTCCAGTTCTTTTTGAACCCCAAAGAAATGGTCTATCATACGCATATTCGCCACTTAGTGAGTAGTGACCATAACGGTCAGTCTCTGATTTAAATGGACGAATGAGTTGTGAATGACAAGCATTACAACTATTTTTTATATATATTTGGCGACCAGTAGTCTCCAAAATTGAATATGGCTTAGTTCCAATCACAGGACGAGAAGCTTGAGCAAAACTTGGAAGAATTTCAACCAATCCTGCAAAAGCAATTACTAAGAACACACCTACCGAGAAAAAGAACGGATGCTTTTCTAACCAATGAAACATAATATAATCCTCCCTTTCTATGCGCCCATAGGCGATGCAGATTGTAGCTCAGATTCTTCAACAGGACGAGCAGACATAGTTTTGTATATGTTATAAGCAAACATTAAAAAACCAACTAAGTATAATAATCCACCAACACCACGAATAGTGTAATAAGGATGTAATACAGTAACGGTATCGATAAATGAGTAAGCTAAGTTACCAAATTCATCATGAGCACGCCACATCATACCTTGTGTTATACCTGCAATCCACATAGAAGTAAAGTATAAAACAACACCCAGTGTTTGAATCCAGAACTGTGTAGTCATAAGGCTTTTTGAGTAGATCTCACGCTTAAATACACGAGGAGCCATATGAAATAGCGCAGCCATAATCATAAAGCCAACCCATCCTAAAACACCGTCATGAACGTGTCCAACAATCCAGTCTGTAAAGTGCGCAATAGCATTTACTGATTTGATAGCTTGGATAGGACCTTCTAATGTAGAGAACATATAGAATGTTGAAGCTAGAATCATAAACTTAATAAGTGGAGATGCTGCAACTTGTTGCCATTCACCCTTCATTGTAAGAAGCATATTTATCGCTGAACCCCATGATGGTAAAATCAGAATAACAGAGAAGATTGACCCCATAGTTTGAACCCAGTCTGGAACAGTAGAGTAAAGCAAGTGGTGTCCGCCAGCCCATAGATAAAGAAACATTAATCCCCAAAAAGATAGTAATGATAGTTTATATGAGTAGATAGCTTGACCAGACTCTTTTGGTAAGAAGTAGTAAATCATCGCAACTATAGGAACAGTAAAACCAAATGCAACCGCATTGTGACCATACCACCATTGAACTAGTGCATCATTTGTACCTGCATACATAGAGATAGAGTGATACCAATTACCGCCTACATGACTTCCATCAGGTGCGCTAGCAAGCATTGTTGGTATTTCCATGTTGTTAAATAGATAGAGCATTGCAATACCAAGAAAAGTCGCTATATAGTACCAAACAGAAATATATAGTGATTTTTCACGGCGAATACCGATAAGACCAAATATACCCATACCAAAAAGTACCCATACTACAACGATTGCAATATCTATAGGCCACTCGAACTCAGCATACTCTTTTGAAGTAGTTACACCTGCAAAAAGTGAGACAACAACTGCCACAACAGTTACTAAGTACAACCAAAAGTGTAGCTTGCCTAAAAACATTAGCAGTTTTGACTCCGCCATTGATACTTTTAATACACGCTGACCAACATAATACCAAGTAGCAAAAATACCACTAAGTGTAAACCCGAAAATAACTGCATCAGTATGCAGCGGACGAAGACGACTAAAGTTTGTATATTCAGCAAGTCCCTCACCTAGGAACAGGTTTACACCTGGGAAAGCAAGTTGAAATGCTAAAATTACACCGATGAGCATGCCCACAATCCCCAACAGAATTGTTGTGAACATAAACATCTTCGTAACTGTATAGTCGTACTCTAATGGACGATTCTCCATATATAGCCTCCTTAAAGATTCAAAGCAATTATG
>Ga0265295_1008656_pt1 | contig 11223 bp, 10 predicted proteins | sample Munlansysbiofilm_FD_192503 | JGI IMG/M metagenome (GOLD analysis project Ga0265295, IMG submission 192503) | Leachate microbial communities from a municipal landfill in Southern Ontario, Canada - Methane capture system biofilm | ecosystem: Engineered > Solid waste > Landfill > Unclassified ... | reverse complement strand
AAGAAGGCCAGACCCCCGAAGAAGTCCAGAACGAGGAGTTTGTCGAAGAAACCCGGGAGTTGACCCTGGAGGAAAAGTACCTCCAGGCTCTGGCCGATGTGGAAGAACTTAAAAAAAACAATCTGCGGGTTCTGGCCGACAGCGAGAATTTCAAGAAGCGCCTGCTGCGTGAAAAAGAAGAGTTTTTCAAGTTCGCCACCTCCGCCATTCTGGAGGAGATCATCCCGGTCATGGACAATCTCGATCTGGCCCTGGCCCACGGGCGGCAGGCCGAAGCCTGCAAGGATCTGGTCACGGGAGTGGAGATGACCATGAACATCTTTCTTGATACCATGAAGAAGCATGGGCTGGAGCAGATCGCGGCTGTGGACGTACCTTTCGATCCGGCCCGTCACGAGGCCCTGGGTCAGGTCGAGCGCGACGACGTGGACGAGAACACGGTCTGTCAGATGCTCCAGAAGGGGTATATGCTTAAAGATCGCCTACTGCGTCCGGCCAAGGTCATGGTCAGCCGCAAGGCGGGGGCGTAGCCATGCCCCAGAGAGTCGCCGTGCTCGGCGCGAGCCACAAGCCCGAACGCTATTCCAACCAGGCCGTGCGCCTGCTCAAGGAATACGGCCATACGGTCATTCCGGTCACGCCGGGCCGCGCTGTCATCGAGGATCTGCCCGTGGCCGCAGACCTCGGGAGCATAAGCGGCGCGGTGGACACGTTGACCCTCTACGTGGGCCCCGAGCGCAGCGCCCAGATGCAGGAAGCCATTGTGGCCTTGAAGCCGTGCCGGGTCATCATGAACCCCGGCACGGAATCTCCTGTGCTTGAAGAAGCCCTGACAAAGGCGGGCATCCCCTGGGAGCACGCCTGCACGCTGGTCATGCTCCGCACCGGGCAATTCTAGCAGGTCGCTGAAAAAACGGCGATCTGCCGTGTCAGCGAAAAAATCCAGACCGCTTATGTATGTTTAATACACCGCGCGGCCTGGATTTTTTCGCTTCCTTGCATCTCACCATTTTTTCAGCGACCTGCGGATTTTGATTTTTTGAGCAGTTGACCTCCGTTTGGGGAGTTTTTTCGCTCCCCGAACCGTCATCCCCCCGCAAGATTTTGTCCCAGAGCCAGCATCCAGGCCCAGACCGACAGGGCCAGACCGCCCGCTCCGCACAGATTGCCAAGCCACAGCTTCCATCCCGTGGCCCCGTGCCACCCCCCGACCAGAAATCCGAAAGGCAGTCCGCAGCACAGCCCGAAAAGATGCGCCCCCAGATCGACACGTTCCTCGCCCGCGCCGAGCATGGCCAGCAGGCTGAATCCGAAGCCCAGGGCCAGCAGGAGGATCTGCCATCTGGAACCGCGTTCGGCCCGTCCCGCGCCTCCGGCCAAAACGCCTATGAGTGCGAAGACGCCCGTGGAAGCTCCCACGCTCAGGTGCTCCGGGGCTTGCGCCCAGGCGTTGACGAGGTTGCCCAGGCTGCCCGCCAGCACGAAGAGGCCCCAGGTCAGGCCCGACCCGATGCGCCGCGCCAAAAGGCTGGCCAGTACGGCCAAGGCGCCCGCGTTGGCCAGAAGATGTCCGGCGTCGGCGTGCAGGAACAGGGCGGTCACGCAGCGCCACCACTCCCCGGAAAGAATGAGTCCGGCGTCGGCCCGGCCCGCCAGGTGCCAGGACATGCGGCGGCCAAGGCCCTGGTCAAGCCACACGCTCAGGCCCAAGAACACGGCGACGACCAGCAGGCTGACCCAGGAATTGTCCGGCAGGGGGGCCGGGCGCAGCAGGAATCGGTTCTCCTCTTCGTAGGAGATGATCTCCTGCACGGCGAGCCTGGCCAGGGCTGGCGCGACCAGGAGTCGCCCTTTATCGGAGCGGCACAGAATCCTGCGGCTGGAGAGGACCAGCGACCAGAGGCGGATGGTGGCCTTGTCCGGGCTGTGTCTGGAGGAGGCCAGGGCCAGTGTGGGCAGGATGTCTATCACGTCAGGGAACGGATATCTGGCCGCGTACGAACGACCAGGCCAGGCCCAGGTATTCATGTACGGCCATGTGGCAGGCTTTGATGTTGCCCGGGTCCGGCAAGAAGTCTTCGGGTTCGCCCTTGGCCCGGTAATAGGCTGGCGCGGGGATGGGAGTCAGGCCCTGGTTCTCGAAGAGCTTCATGGCGCGCAGCATGTGCGAGGCCGAGGTGACCAGGACAAAGTCGTCACCACCGGCCAGGGCCTTGATGTGCATGGCCTCGTCGTGGGTGTCGAGGGCCTTGTCCGAGAGCATGATCCGGGCCGGATCAAAGCCCAGGTCCACGGCGGCAGCGGCCATGACCTGGGCGCTGGATTGCTGATCCTTGTATGTGCCGCCCGACAAAACCAGGATCGAGCCGGGAAAACGCCTGGCCACCCGGATGCCCTCGGTCAGCCGGTACAGGGCGGCCTCTTCGAGCATGGCGCCAGGCGGCAGGCTTTTGTCCGTCCAATGCCCCGAGCCGAGCACGACCACCCATTTGACCTGTTTCTTGGCGACTTCGCTGCTGGCGAGGCTTAAGGCCGGGTAGGCGCGTTCAAGGGGGCTGATCAGGTATCCGGACACAGAACTTAGGGAAAAGGCGTAGAGCAGGAGGGTGCCGAGCACAAAGGGGGCGATGGCTTCCCTGGAGCGGCGCAGGAGCACGTAGACAAGGCCAAGTCCAAAGAGGACAAGGCAGATGGACAGGGGCATGAAGAGGGTGCCCAGAGCTTTTTTGAGAACAAAGCCCAGTCCCGCGTTCATGTGCCGCCTCCCATGCGCCGCTGCAAAAGGACCATGTCGGCCAGGACTAGCCGGGTCATGGCGCAGAGCACCGGCACGATCCTCGGGATGGCGCAGATGTCGTGACGGCCGCCCACGCGGATGAGGCGCGTTGACCCGAAGCGGTCCACGGTTTGCTGCTCCAGGGCGATGGAGGGGATGGGCTTGATCGCGGCCCGCAGCACGATGTCCTGACCGCTGGAGATCCCGGCCAGGATTCCGCCCGCGTTGTTGGAGGCGAATCCGTCCGCGCCCATGGCGTCGTTGTTTTCGCTGCCGAGCATGCGGCTGGCCGCGAATCCGGCCCCGATTTCAACGCCCTTGACCGCGCCGACGCCCATGAGCGCCGCAGCCAGACGGGCGTCGAGCTTGTCGAAGACGGGCTCGCCAAGACCTGCTGGCACTCCGCTGGCGCGCACCTCGACAATGCCGCCCAGGGTGTCGCCCCGGCCCGCGACATCCCTGACCAGATCCTGCCAGCGCAGGGCTGCGGCGTCATCGGCCGCGAAGAAGGGACGGCTGTCGGCCGCGTTCAGGTCGATGCTTTGGGCCGCGATGCCGCCGAGTTCCACCGTTGCCGCATGCACGGAGATTCCAAGGGTCTTGAGGAAGACCATGGCCACGGCTCCGCCCGCCACGCGGGACACGGTTTCCCGTCCCGAGGAGCGCCCGCCGCCGCGATAATCGCGCAGTCCGTACTTGGCCTCGTAGGTCATGTCCCCGTGTCCGGGGCGGAAAATGTCTTTTATCTCGCCGTAATCGTGGGAGCGCTGGTCTGTGTTTTCGACCACAAAGCCGATGGGCGTGCCCGTGGTGCGCCCTTCGAAGACTCCGGACAAAAGTCGGACCGCGTCGGGCTCCTTGCGGGCGGTGACGGCCACGCCGCCCTGGCCGGGCCTGCGCTTGTCCAGTTCGGTCTGGATAACCGACTCGTCCAGGGCGAGTCCGGCGGGGCATCCGTCCACCACCCCGCCCAGGGCTGGGCCGTGGGACTCGCCAAAGGTCGTCAGTTTGAAGATGCTGCCAAACGTGTTTCCAGCCATTGGGTTCTCCAGGGGTCTGGCCCCGACTAATAGTCTTTGCCGCGTTTGCACCAGTCGGCGTATATTTCCTCGAATTTATCCTCGTCCAGGAAGCTTTTTTCGTACATCCCGGCGGCCAGGCGCTGGCGCATGGCTTCGTAGAGAATGGTCGCCGCGGCCACGGACACGTTCAGGCTCTGCACCATGCCGAACATGGGGATGTAGATTTCGTCGGGCACATGGGCCTTCACATCGGGGTCCATGCCCCGGTGCTCGTTGCCGAGGATGATGGCCGTGGGCCTTGTGAAGTCGATGTCCATGATGGGTTTGGCCGTGGGGCTAAAACCCGTGCCCACGATCTGCATGCCCTGGTCGCGCATGCCCTGAATCATGGCCCCGGCATCGCGGTGACGGGTCAGGTCGATCCATTTCTTGGCCGAACCCGAGGAACTGTTGGCCAGGGAGGGAAATTTTTCCTTGGTGTAGTACAGGTGTACGCCAAACACCCCGAAAGCGTCACAGCTGCGCAGGATGGCGGACACGTTGTGGGGGTCGTGGATGTTGTTGAGCACCAGGGTCAGGTCGGGTTGACGCCGGGCAAGCACGGATCTGAGTCTGGCCTTGCGGTCCTCGGTCATGAATCTGTCGGGCATGGGTCCAAATCTGGTTGAGGTTGGTCAATGAATGCGGTCTGTATCCTGACTCGCCTTTTTTGGCAAAGTGGCTCTCAGCGCTGCAAATGGAGCAGGTATTCCTGATTGCCCTTGGGGCCCTTGATCCCTGCCGCGACAGAGCCCAGCGAACGCAGTCCGAGTTCGGACAGGGCAAAGTCCTGCACCTCGGCCACAGCGCGCAGTTGCAATTCTTCGCTGCGCACCACACCCTTGACCGCATGCTCCGGGCCCAGTTCGAACTGGGGCTTGACCAGGGCCAGGACCTGCCCGTCCGCCTTCAGAAACTGCAGGCAGGGTGGCAGGATGAGCCTCAGGGAGATGAACGAGCAGTCGGCCACGACCAGATCAACCTTTTCGGGCAAGAGATCCGAGGTGGCGTGGCGCAGGTTGACCCGCTCCAGGTTGATCACGCGCGGATCTTTGGTGAGCTTCCAGTGCAGTTGTCCGTGCCCCACGTCCACGGCGTAGACCCGCGCGGCCCCGAACTGCAGCAGGCAGTCCGTGAATCCGCCCGTGGACGCCCCGGCGTCCAGCGCGGTCAATCCGTTCACATCGAGGGCGAAATGCTCCAGGGCCGTGAGCAGCTTGTAGCCGCCGCGCGAAACAAAGCGCTCCGGCTCCTTGACCTCCAGGCGCGCCTGGCGGGATACCTGCTGGCCGGGCTTGGCCACGGCGGTCCTGCTTGCCCCTTCAAGCAGAAAGACCTGTCCGGCCATGATCAGCCGCTTGGCCTTTTCGCGGCTTTCCACCAGCCCCTGCTCGGCCAGGATCACGTCGGCCCTGTCCACGTTCTTGCCCATGGTCCTACCCCTGGGGCTGTGTTTCGGGCTGGTCGGCCCAGAAGATGAGCCCCAGACTGTGCGCATCGCGCAGCAGGGGGTGGTGGGGCAGGATGCGCACGGTGAAGCCGAACTTGCCCGTGGCCAGGGGCGTGGCCTTGCCCCGGTATACATACCAGCCGTCTGCCGTGCGTTCCTCCGGGCTCATGGGGAAGGTGGAGCGGCTGGCGAATTTTCCGGTGTGGTCAAGGGGGCCGGTGTAGATCTCCACGCGGATGTCCTGGATGCCCAGTCCCTCGATCTTGACCTCGGCGCTGACCTCCAGGTTTTCGCCCACGAACATCTCGTGCGCCGTGACGCACTGCACGTTGCGGATGCCCAGCCCGCTCCAGTGGGTCAAAAGGCCCATGCGCCAGTCGGCCAGTTCCATGACCGGACGGTAGCCGTCGGCGGAAAGCTTGCCGTAGCTGATGTTGGAGGGAAGATAGGCGCGCTTGGAATATTCCTCGACCATGCGGTGCCCATTGAAGACCGGCCCCAGCACTTTGAGGGCCTGCTTCATCTTTTGCACCCAGCGCCTGGGGAAGGAGCCCTGGTTGCGGTCATAGAAGAGCGGGATGATATCTTTTTCCAGAATGTTGTAGAGAGTCTGGCTCTCCACGAAATCCTGGTACTCCACGTCGTCGTATTCCTCGGCGTTGCCGATGGCCCAGCCCAGGGAGTTGTCGGGGCTCCATGCCTCGTCCCACCAGCCGTCCAGGGTGCTCAGGTTCAAAACGCCGTTGGCCATGGCCTTCATGCCGCTGGTGCCGCAGGCTTCCAGGGGGCGACGCGGGTTGTTCAGCCAGACGTCGCAGCCCTGGACCAGGTAGCGGGCGACCTGCATGTCATAATCTTCCAGAAAGACCATGGATGACCGGCTCTCTGGAGACTGGCAGAGGCTGATGAGTTCCTGGATGATCTTTTTGCCCTCGTTGTCACGGGGATGCGCCTTGCCGGCGAAGACGAACTGCACTGGCCGGGCCGGGTCGGTGAGCAGCCGCTTCATGCGGTCGTCGTCTTTTAAGAGCAGATAGGCGCGCTTGTAGGAGGCGAAGCGCCGTGCGAAGCCGATGGTCAGGGCTTCGGGATTCAGGACGTTGTCAGCCACCTCGAGTTCCCAGCTCCGACCGCCCCGGGACATGATCTGCTGCTGCAGCCTGCGCCGTACGAAGTCGACCAGGCGTTCCCGCAGGCGTTCATGGGTGCGCCAGAGTTCGATGTCCGGGATGGAGCCGAATTTTTCCCCGACCCGTTCGCAATCGGGATCCTCTCGCCAGGACTGGCCCAGGAAGCGATCAAAGAGGACCGACATTTCGGGCGCGACCCAGGTCGGAAAATGGATGCCGTTGGTGACCCAGGTGATGGGCACGTCTTCTTCAGGGTACTGGGGCCAGACATTGGACCACATCTTGCGCGAGACTTCGCCGTGCAGCTTGCTGACCCCGTTGTTGAAGCGGGACAGGCGCAGGGCCAGGATCGTCATGCAGAAATGTTCGGCATCGTTGCGGGTGTTTTCCCGGCCCAGGGCCAGGAAGACTTTCCAGGACAGGCCCAGTTCCGCGGAGTAATCCTGGAAATACTTGGCCATGAGTTCCGGGGAGAAGCGGTCGTTGCCCGCCGGGACAGGCGTGTGCGTGGTGAAGACCGAGCTTTGCGCCACCAGTTCCAGGGCCGCCTCGAAGGACAGGTGCCGTTCCTGCATGAGCACGCGGATGCGCTCCAGTCCGGCAAAGGCGGAGTGCCCCTCGTTCATGTGGATGACCCGGGGGGAAAGGCCCATGGCCTCCAGCGCCTTGATGCCGCCGATGCCGAGCAGGTATTCCTGCATGAGCCGCATTTCCAGATCCCCGCCGTAGAGCTGCGAGGTCAGTTCCCGGCGTTCGGGCGTGTTTTCGGGAATGTTGGTGTCCATGAGGAAAAGGGGGACCCGGCCCACGTCGGCCCGCCAGATGCGGAAATAAAGCGGCCTGCCCTGCATCTGGAAACGCGCCTTGAGGGGCTGACCGTCGTTGTCCAGTACCGCAGAGAGGGGCATCTGCTCGAAATCGTTGGGCTGGTAGCGTTCCTGCTGCCAGCCGTCATGGGTCAGGTACTGGCGGAAAAAGCCGCGCTGGTAGCACAGACCGATGCCGACCAGGGGGATGTTCAGGTCGCTGGCGGATTTGAGATGGTCTCCGGCCAGCACGCCAAGCCCTCCCGAATAAACAGGCAGGCACTGGGCGATGCCGTATTCGGCGCTGAAGTAGGCGACCACCGGGCCGCTTTCCAGGGCGTCGAGTCCGGTTATTGGACCGCGCTTGGAAATGTATTTCTCGAATCCCGCCGCAATGGTTGACAGACGGTCCAGAAAGAATTCATCTTCCGCCAGTTCTTCCAGAACGCTCTGCGGCAAGTGGTTCAGGAACCAGACTGGATTGTGTTCGCTTTTTTCCCACAGTTCCCGGTCAATCTGGGCAAACAGCTCCTCGATTTCGTGTTGCCACGAAAAATAGAGGTTGCTTGCCAGCGTCTTGAGCGGCAGAAGTTTTTCCGGAAGTTTGGGTACAACTGTATAGACATGCAATGGCTGCATAAATCCCCCTGTCAAAAATTGTGTAACGCGCCTCTGCATGTGCGCTTGAATACGAAGCTAGCATGCCCAGGAGAAGAAATGAATCCTTGTCCCGGAATTGTCACCGTGCCGGTCAAAGTCCGGTTTTTGTCGGAAACGTGCCCGCCGGAAAAGTTCGGGTATGCCACGGAAGGATCGGCAGGAATCGATCTGCGGGCCTGCATGGAGGAAGACGAGGTTTTGATCCCTCCGGGAGACCGTTTCCGCTTCCCCACGGGCATTGCCGTGGAATGCACGATGCCGGGAGTGGCCGGTTTTGTCTATTCCCGAAGCGGCCTGGGAACCAAGGACGGGCTGGTGGTCAGCCAGGGCGTGGGCGTCATTGATCCCGATTACCGGGGCGAGATTCTGGTCAGCCTTTTGAACACCTCGGATCAGCCCCGCATCGTGACCCGTGGGCAGCGCATCGCCCAACTCGTTTTTCAGCCCGTGGTGCGCGCCCAGTTGATTCCCCAGGACAGCCTCTCGGAAACCCAGCGCGGAGCCGGAGGCTTCGGGCATACAGGCGCGATCTGAGCCAAACACGTTCTTGGCTGATTGCTAAAAATTCAAAATTCGCAGGCCATTCAAAAATGGTGAGATGCAAGGAAGCGAAAAAATGCAGGGCGCGCAGTCATGCGCAGATAAGCGGTCTGGATTTTTTCGCTGACGCAGCAGATTGCCGTTTTTGAATGGCCTGCCAGGAGAATTTCCATGAAAAGCGAAGATATAAAACAAGGCGAAGCGGCGGCCCTGTGCCGGACCTATGCGCGGTATCCCCTGGCCGTCAGCCGGGGCGAGGGCTGCAAGCTGTTCACCCCCGAGGGCAAGGCCTACACCGATCTTTTGGCCGGTATCGCGGTCTGCAACCTGGGCCATTCCCACCCCGAGCTGGTGGACGTCATTTGCTCCCAGGCCAAAAAGCTCGTCCATGTCTCCAATCTTTTCTACCAGGAAGAGCAGGTCGCCCTGGCCAGGCGGCTGCTGGCCACCGCGCATCTGGAGCGGGTCTTTTTCTGCAACTCCGGAGCCGAGGCCAACGAGGGCGCCATCAAGCTGGCTCGGCGCTACATGCGCGAGGGGCGGAGCGAGGAACGCTTCGAGATCATCACCCTGAACGGCTCTTTCCATGGCCGGACCCTGGCCACCCTGACGGCCACGGGCCAGGACAAGATCAAGACCGGCTTCGGGCCCCTGCCCGAGGGATTCATCACCGTGCCTTTCGGGGATCTTGCGGCCATGGAGAAAGCCATGACCGGGCGCACGGCGGCCGTGCTGGTCGAGATGATCCAGGGAGAAGGTGGGGTCAAGCCGCTTCCCGCGGAGTACGCCAAGGGTCTGGCCGCCTTGTGCGCCGAGAAGGGGGTGCTGCTGGCCATTGACGAAATCCAGACCGGCGTGGGCCGGACAGGCAGGTTCTGGGCCTATCAGCACCTGGGCCTGACTCCCGACATTGTCACCGTGGCCAAGGGCCTGGCCGGAGGGCTGCCCATGGGCGCGGTCATGTGCACCGAGGAGGTCTCCAAGGGATTTCCTCCAGGCAGTCACGGCACGACGTTCGGCGGCAACGCACTCATTTGCGCCGTGGCGGACAAGGTCATCGAGATCATCGAGCGCGACGACCTCTGCGGCCGGGCCGCGAGCCTGGGCGATTGGCTGCGCGGACGACTGGACGGTATCAAATCCAGATTTCCCCGCGAGATCGCCGAGGTGCGGGTGCACGGCCTGATGGTCGGCATCGAACTGACGCATCCTGGCGCCGAAGTCTGGAGGGCCTTGCTGGACAAGGGGTTCATTTTGAACCTGACCCAGGACACGGTGCTGCGGCTTCTTCCGCCCCTTGTCATCAGCCAAGAGGAACTGGAGTCCTTTTGTCAGGCCTTGGAAACCGTTCTGGCCGGGGCCAACTAGCAGGATCTGCCCTGGCGGCCCTTTTCCCGGAAACGGGGCGCTTTCAACACGTAATTCAAACGGGCACGGCCCGAAATCAGGTTTTTAGATGTCAAACAAACTTGCCCGCCTTGCGCTGTCTTTTGCCCCGGAAAACGAGGATCTCGTCACCGGCCTCTTGTTTTTGCACACCCCCTGGGGCTGGGAGGATGATGGACTAAAGGATGGCTTGCGCCGCCTGACGGTGCATTTCGACCGTCCAGAACAGTCCGCCGAGACCGAGGCCGCGCTCCAGGCCGCCTGTCCGGAAATGGCCATTGAAAGCTCCAGCGTGGACAACGCGGACTGGACCAGCGCCTGGAAGAAATACTTCACGCCCATTCCCATCGGGTCGCGCTTCGTGGTGCTGCCGGCCTGGCTCAAGGGCGAGCCCTGCGCGGCTCAGCCCATCCTCATCGAACCCAAGATGGCTTTTGGCACCGGCCACCACCAGACCACGGCCCTGTGCCTGGGGGCTCTGGACCGCTTGGCTGCGGACGGGGTGTTGCTGCCGGGGCAGTCCTTTCTCGACCTGGGTACGGGCTCGGGCATCCTGGGCATCGCCGCCGTCAAGCTCGGTCTGGCCGGGCGGGGGCTGGATATCGATCCCGTGGCCATCGACAACGCACGCGAGAACGCGGCCCTCAACACGGTGGAGGACGGGTTCGCCCTTGCCGTGGGAAGCATCGCCGATATTGCCGGGGAACAACGTTTCGACTGCATTCTGGCCAACATCCTGGCCAATCCCCTCATCGACATGGCCGAGGATATCTGCGCCCGTCTGGCCCGTCCGGGCGTCCTGATCCTGTCCGGCATCCTGCGCGAGCAGGCCGATCGCGTCATTGCGGCCTATGTCGAGCAGGGTCTTTCTGCGCCAGAGGTTTCTCATTCCGGGGAATGGACGCTCATTGTTTTCAGGACATGAAGCGAGAAGCCCTGCTCCTTGACTACTACCAGGCGATGTTGGCCGCGCTTGGTCCAAGCGCATGGTGGCCGGGTCAGACGCCGTTCGAGATCGCCCTTGGCGCCATTTTGACCCAGAATACGGCCTGGACAAATGTGGAGAAGGCCATCGGCAATCTGCGCCAGGCCGGTCTGCTTGACCCGGCGGCGCTCTGGGAGCTGGGCGAGTCCGAACTGGCCGATCTGATCCGCCCGGCAGGATTTTTTCGGGTCAAGGCGGCGCGGGTAGGCAACTTCCTTCATTTTCTGCGCCAGACCTGCGATCTGGACATGGACGGTTTGCGCGACGGCAGCGTGGAGAAGTTGCGCCCGGCGCTTCTGGAAGTTTCCGGCATCGGGCCGGAGACCGCGGATTCCATCCTGCTTTATGCCCTTGGCCTGCCCTCATTCGTGGTCGACGCCTATACCCGCCGCATTTTGAGCCGGCACGGCCTTGTGCCTGAAGACATCG
>Ga0265295_1008655_pt1 | contig 11224 bp, 9 predicted proteins | sample Munlansysbiofilm_FD_192503 | JGI IMG/M metagenome (GOLD analysis project Ga0265295, IMG submission 192503) | Leachate microbial communities from a municipal landfill in Southern Ontario, Canada - Methane capture system biofilm | ecosystem: Engineered > Solid waste > Landfill > Unclassified ... | reverse complement strand
TTCGCTGCGCTACCAATGACAACTTTTTGTAAAAGTCTAATTGTGTAGGATAAACAGACCTTTCAGTCGCAAGCTCCTTCAAGGTGACAATGGCGTTGTGGCTATGGGGGAGAAGGAAAAAAATCGCTTCGCGATTTTTTTCCTTCTCCCCACCCAATCGCAGTTCTGTCATTTTGACCAAGACACATCGCGAAGCGGTGTGTCACCGGGAGAAATCTATTCCGTTTTGTCATTACCTCATTATGCCCAAAAACTTTGGGTGAACTCTCAGAATGACAAGCTTTTTCAAGTATTTGTGAAGGTTAGGGGGTGGGTGACGGCTTCGCCGTCACCCACCCCCTAACCTAAAGGCCTAAACAATTGTCATTCTGAACGAAACGAAGTGAAGTGAAGAATCTAAAACAACTTTATTAATTTAATCGGTCACGAGTGTTAAAAAAAATGAAGCGCGAGCTGCATCGACCTTACCGCTGCCAAAGGATAAGATTGGTTTCCAGAGGCACTGACATTCCCGGGAAATTGGGTATTATCCGTGGTGTGTAATCGGAGGAAGCGCGCGCTGAGGAGACCGAAGCTTTATAGATGTACCCGTTATCGGTACCTTCAGCTTTTTTATCGCGCACCATTTTGTGTATGCTTGGTGCTTCTCCGTTCACTCCGTTAGCAAAGAGTTCAACCTGCACGGTATCCGGATTAATGGCAGCAAAATAAACCCGAACTTCAAATTCATGGTGCTTTTCGGTAGTTGCTACATTTAGTCCGCCAAAGTACATTCCTTCCCAATTTCGCTCAAGCACCTGCAACAGATTAGAAATTTGCTTGCCCTTATTGCCTTTTTGGGCTGCCCGCTCAAGATAAGCTTTCGCAGCAGGCACATAGTACTTTTCGGTATAGTCACGCACCGTTCTGTCGGCAGAGAAGCGGGGTGTTAATTGCGCCATGCTTTCGCGCATGCGTGCAATCCATGCGGTAGGGATTCCTTTTTCGTTGCGGTTATAAAATTCGGGTATTATCTCGTTTTCGAGCAAGTCGAAAAGTTGTTCTGCGTCTTTGGTATCATAAGCCGGGTCGTCGCCATGTTCCTTGCCATCGCCGATGGCCCATCCTACTTCAGGCGCATAGGCTTCGGCCCACCAGCCATCCAGCACAGAAACGTTGATGCCACCGTTTACAAGTACCTTCATTCCGCTGGTTCCGCTGGCCTCCCAGGGTCGGCGTGGTGTATTGATCCAGACATCGACACCCTGTACAAGATTTTCTCCCACATGCATATCGTAGTCGCTCAGGAAGATAACCGGAGTGTTGAGGCCGTTGCGGCGGATAAATTCTACCCAGTTTCTAATCAGGCTCCGGCCTCCCCCGTCAGCCGGATGTGCTTTTCCGGCAAGGATGAGTTGCACAGGAAAATTGGGATTGGTCAACAACCGGAGCAGGCGCTCAGGATCGTGCAGCAATAAATTGGGTCGTTTGTAAGTAGCAAAACGGCGGGCAAAACCCAGGGTCAAAACGTTGGGGTTAAAAAGATGCTTTGCCTGTTCCGCTGAACCGGCTGAATGTCCGGATCCTAGTAATTGCCGTGTGAAATGTTTACGGGCAAAATCAATAAGCGTTGCGTTGGCGTTGGTGCGCATCTCCCAGAGCCGTTCATCGGAAACCTTACGGATGTCTTTTTCCAGGTTTTTATTCATCCCCAACCACCGCTCTTTGCCACAAGCATTTGTCCATATTTCGTCGGCCTCTTTGGAGTCCCAGGTGGGCATGTGCACGCCATTGGTCACGTGGCCAACGGGCACTTCGCTAGCGGGCCATTTGGGAAACAGGGAGCCAAAGATGTTGCGGCTGACTTCGCCATGAAGCCGGCTTACACCATTTACGGCGCCGCTACCGCGGATGGCGAGATAAGCCATGTTGAAAGGTTCCGAATTATCGTCGGGATTTCTACGACCCAAGCTCAACAATTGCTGAGGTGTAATGCCGAGCTTTTCTTCGGCATAACCGCCCAGAAAATGTTCAATCATGGCTGGCGGAAACAGATCGAAACCGGCAGGCACAGCGGTATGGGTAGTAAAGAGGTTGCCGGCTCTTGTAACTGCCAGTGCAACGTCGAAGGGCTGACCTGTTTTCTCCATAAATCTGCGGGCACGCTCCAGGATGGCCAAAGCTGCATGGCCTTCGTTAAGATGGCAAACCTGCGGCTGAATGCCCAGCTCTTCGAGCAAGCGCCATCCACCAATTCCCAATATCATCTCTTGTTTAAGCCTTAGTTCGGTGCCGCCTCCGTACAGTTCGCTCGTTGTTCCGCGATGAACAGGGTAGTTTGCCGGGTCGTTGCTGTCGAGCAGATAAAGTTTTATCCGCCCCACCTGAGCCTGCCACACACGCAGCCATTGCGGATATCCGGGCAGATCCATCTTTAGCCGCAACCATTCGCCGTTGGCTTGGCGCAACGGTGTAATGGGCAACTGCCCCGGGTCGTTATAAGGATAGAGCGCTTGTTGATTTCCATCGATATCAATTTTTTGACGAAAATAACCCTGCTGATAAAGCAGCCCGACGCCCACCACAGGTACCCCCAAATCGCTTGCGGTCTTCATTTGATCGCCCGCCACGTTTCCCAACCCTCCCGAATAGATAGGAAGCGCCTCGGATAACATAAACTCCATGCAAAAATAAGCTACGCCCGTCAGCGGTGAGTCGACATGGTGCTTTTGAAACCAGGCCGGCGCTGCATTGCTTTCCTTTCTGGACTTCACCAGGAATTCAATTTTTTCGCGAAAGGATGGGTCGCCAGCCAACTCCTTAAAACGATCTTTCGAGACGGTTTGCAGGATTGCCCATGGATTGTGTGTAATATCCCAAAGTTCAGGATCGAGCTGCCGCCAGACTTCATCGGCGGAGTGATCCCACGACCATCGTAAATCGAGCGCAAGTTCGAAAAGTGCACTAACTTCTTTTTGTTCTGAGGGCAAGAAGCTGGAAACCGGTGTTTTGAATTCTACTTTTTTTTCCATGATATGATGTTTTAAAGTCACTACTGTCCGACTAAATTTTTGAAAATAAGGTGCCTTCTGTTTATGTGACCGGCAGCCTGTGATGGTAGTTTGTGTTTCACCAAAAACTTACAACATGCGCAAAGATAGCGAAATAAAATATGCCGAAAAATTGATTTTCAGTTATTTGGTTAAAAGCACTGAAACCTTCGATCAGAAAGACTTACTATCGAAGCAGAATGACGACGATTGTTATAAAGCCTTGCAAGTTCAAACCCACTCAGTGAAATTCATATTTGGAATCCTGAGCAGGTGTGATTCGATGACCAAAAAAACATGTTGGCTGGAGAGAGGTTAGAAAAAACAAGTTCTGATGAAATCAACAAAGAAATTCAGGATTCAAGGGTTGATAAAAATGATTTGATTGATTTCTAATGAAGTACCTGCTCGATTCAAATAATACCCGCCATTATTTTTCGGCTCTGCCTTGCGGTTACTTCCTCAGTCTTAAAAACAGATTGATGCCCAGCGGCTCCTGAATCACGGAGATTTTATCGTCGGGGATGCCGGCGCGGCGGGCAAAATCGTGCAGCTCGTCCACACTGCGATGATACAAAAACCAATCGCCGAGCACCTCCATAATTTTACGCGATGGGTTTTCTATATTAAAATTACCAATGATCATCTCCCCACCCTCTTTCACAAATTCGTAATAGCGCCGGATGAGAAACACAAAGTGCCTGTCTTTGAAATAGTCGAACAAGCCGGCGCTCCATATCAGGTCGTATTGCTTTTCGGGGTTGAAGCGGATGACGTTTTGATTCTGAAAGTTCATGCAGTGCAGATTGTTGCGGTGCTTATTTTTGGCGTAGGCAATGGAGCGGTTGTCGAGGTCGAGCAGGTCGAAGCAGAGGTTGTTGACTGGGTTTTGCTTAAAATATTCATACACCTCCGTCACAGGGCCGCTGCCAAGAATCAATACTTCGCGCTGTTTTCCGGGGGATTTACGGTTGAGCTGCGCAAGCACTTTTTGCGCCAACGCCTTGCGGTTGACCACAGCTATGGCAGCGGGAAAAGTATGAAAAAACTCGTCCCACCGGCGGTAGCGTTCATCAGGATTAACGTACTTCTGGTAAATTTTTTCGATGATAAAAAAGTCGCCGTTGTAACCAAAAGGCTTTGTAAACGAAAACCCGATGATGGTGTCGGGGGTGAGGACAGGCTGCATGGCTGCGCGAAAAGCTTCTACATCACATGCCTCCAAAGCATCCACAAACGCAAGAAGCTCTTCGTATTCGGGCGGCTCAGGACCATGCTGTCGCAGCAGTTGTTCTATTTTATCCTGAAGTGTCTCAAGTTCTGCACTTTGATTCATAAACCTCGTTTGGTGGATGGTTAAAAAAAACAATGTTAACTTTTCTGCCCTGCTGCCTTCATCAGTTGCTCTTCTTTGTCGGCATCAGCAATGATAACGCTCATGCGGTCGGCAACGATAATCTCCGGAAATTTTACCAAAAATATCTTCTGAATATTTACCAGATGCCTTTCGCTGACTCTTACAAAAAGCTCTGCCGGCAGCAACTTTTGCACCTCATCCACCGATATATTCAAACTTATTTCGTCATCAAAAGTGTAGAGAACCGATTGTCCGTCGTGGCCTTCTACAAAATAGATGAGCGCGGGATGCAGCTTTTCGAGTCCTTTGCTCCCGTCCATAAACAACACATTGGCCTGACTGGAAGCCTTCTGGAAAAATTTGTTGTACTGGTCGCTTTCCATTTTGGCTTTCAGGTCGTTCATAAACTTAAAGCGCGCAATCTCTATGTTGGTTTGCAAATCCCTGTCGGTAAAAGGTTTGATGATATAGCCATACGGCAGCGAGAACTTTGCTTTGTCGATGGTGGCCGGGTCGGCATTGGCAGTAAGATAAATAACGGGCACGTCGTGCAGGCGGTTGATAGCTTCGGCAGCTTGTATTCCGGTCATTTCGCCGCGCAGCATAATGTCCATCAGAATCACATCGGGAAGCTCGCGGTTGACGCTTTGGATGGCATCGGCGCCGGTAGCCACAGCATCTATCACTGTGTAACCAAGCATCTCAAGACTTTCCTGTATGTCGGTGGCGACGAGTAATTCATCTTCGACGATTAATATTTTGTAACTGGGCATATTGTGACAATAAATTAGATTTGGAAGTCGATGGTGAATTTGGCTCCTTTGCAATATTCGTATTTGAGTGTTCCGCCTATTTGCTGTGCCAGCTTGCCAATAATTTTCATACCCAGCGAGCTGTTTTTTTCGGGCGGCTCATCTGCCGGCAGCCCGGAGCCATTGTCGTGCACGGTAAGATGATAGCGTTGGTCGGGCTGCTGCTTTAGTGAAATGCTGATGACACCTTTTTCGACATCTGCGAAAGCATATTTAAAAGCATTGCTTATCAGCTCATTGATGATAAGCCCGCAGGGGATGCCGATGTCGAGGGGAAGATATACTTCGGGGACGTCGAACCGGAACGATACGCGCCCCTGCTTGTCGGCAAAGGAGCGCGCCAGGTTGTTGGCCAGGCTGGTGGCGTAATTAGAAAAAAGAATATTCGCCACGTTCTCGCTGCGATAAAGATTTTCGTGAATCAGCGCCAGGGAGCGGATGCGGTTTTGCGACTCTTCGAGTGCGGTAATCATCTCGGGATCGCTCATCTGCCGCTGCTGCATGCGCAGAATGCTGGAGATAATCTGCATGTTGTTTTTTACGCGGTGGTGTACCTCACGCAGCAGAATATCTTTTTCGCCCAACGAACGCTTGAGGTTTTCTTCGGCCTGACGGCGGTGGCTCTCTTTCTCTTCGAGCTGCTGGCGCATAAGAATTTGCCCTGCCAGATCGGCGATGATGCTGAAAAGCCGTGTGGCCTCCACAGGTTTTATCAAATAGCCATTCACACCCAAATTGATAGCTTCCAGAAAATATTCCTTGATGCTATAGGCCGACATCACCACCACTTTCACCTCCGGATTTTCGCGTTTGATGTGGCTTATCATCTGCAAACCATCCATCACCGGCATGCTGATGTCGGTGATAATAAGATCGGGCTTGTGCAGGCGGTATTGCTCCAGCCCTTCCTGGCCGTTTTCGGCCAGGTAAAAGCTGCGCACCTTGCCGGCCAGAAGCTTATTGTACAAAAAGCGAAGGGTGTCGTTATCTTCGACGAATAATAATGAGATATTGTAGGCAGGCGTGTCGGTCATCAATTAGCAAAACTTACAGTAACTTAATCGAGGTATTTGGCTATCAATTCGATGAATAGCTTCAGGTTGATGGGTTTGGAGATATAGTCGTCGCAGCCGGCTTCGATGCTATTTTCGCGGTCGCCGTCCATGGCATACGCTGTTTGCGCTATGATGGGCAGGTTGGGTCGCAGCTCTTTTATTTTGCGTGTGGCGTCCAGGCCGTTCATCACCGGCATGCGTATGTCCATCAGCACCAGGTCGATGGCAGGGTTATTTTGAACTGCTTCCACCGCCTCCAGGCCTGTTTTGGCCCAGACAAGCTGCACATCGGTTTTGCGCAACGATTTTTTTACTAACAAATAATTGGTTGCCACGTCTTCAGCCACCAAAATTGTTTTATCACTCCAATTGCTTTCCATAAGGGTTGTATGTTGAAAATCTGTGTGTAAAGATATACTTTCAGATGGTTCTATTGGTAAATTAAAATAAAAAGTTGAGCCTTCGCCCAGGGTGCTTTCCATCCACATATCGCCACCCATCGCGTTAACTATTGCTTTAGAGATAGTTAATCCCAACCCTGAGCCTTCCTCGTTGGGAGTAATATTGGTAGCGACCTGCATAAAACGCTGGAAGATCATCTCTTTTTCTTCTTCAGCTATGCCAACGCCGGTATCTTTAACCGAAAAAACCAAAATATCATTTTGATAACGGTAGCCAAACTCCACATGGCCCTGCCTTGTAAATTTACAAGCGTTTTTGAGCAGATTATCCAGCACCTGCTTTAACCGCATGCGGTCGGCAGTAATTCTTACACCGTCAGGCAGATCCAGGCACATGCGTATTTCAAGATTCTTTCGCAAAACCATTGGGTCGTTTTCAAAAAAAACATGCAGCTCTCGCATCAATCCATTCAAATCGAAGGTTCGTTTTTTAAGCTCCATGAGGCCGGCTTCAATTTTGGAAATATCCACTATATCGTTGATCAGATCAAGGAGATGCTTACCGTTGGTGATGATTACATCAACATTTTCGGCAATTTCTGTCGGATCGTCGGCTCCGCGGATAAGCTCGGCAAACCCCAGAATGCCGTTCATCGGCGTGCGTATTTCGTGGCTCATGTTGGCCAGAAACAACGATTTAAAATTATCCGAGCGCTCGGCCTGCTCTTTGGCAGCTATCAGCTCAATATTTCGTTGGGTGAGCTGGGCGGTTCGCTCCACCACTTTTTGTTCTAAAGTCCGGTTGGCTTCGAGCACTTTTTCCTGCTCCTGCGTCAACTGCTTGTTAAGATAGAAATCGCGCCTTGCATAAAGCTCGATGTAATAGGCTGCCATCATGCCGATGACGTTGGCAGAGATATAAAAAAAATTAACGGTTACAAGCGTCAATGGCTCTATGGTTCCTGCAACAATCGCTACTGCGTCGAAAATGAGCAGGGTAAGCCAGCCGGCTACCGAAGCAGCAGAAAACCGAAGTTTGATAAAAAAATAACCCGCCGAAAATATGAGCATCATCCCACCATAGTAGGCGAAATTTTCGGGCACTTCGATGATCATCAGCGCAATGCCGCTACCCGCCACTATAAACGAGAGCATGAGCAGCTCCTGCCAGACGCGCGCAAAAAACTTAGTAAAAGAGAGCACATAAACCAACAGCAAAAACGGGATAACATATGCAAAGCGGATGCGATGAAAATAGGCAACATGCTCGGGAACCTTCATCAAATCAAGAAATCCAAACAAGGCATACAGCAGAACAATCAGCACAAAAGCTACCCGCAGTTGGAACAACGAATCATGCAGGTAGCGCCTTAGGAAATGCCGCTCCGTTTCGTCGGGAAACGAAAGTGTGACGGGATTTAAACCCATACTACCTGCAGTATATTGCTGAGGGTCGGACTTCATAAATTATGTAAGTTTTTGCTGGTGCAGAGCTGCAAATGTATAATAAAACGCACGTACGCATTTCTATTCTTAAGGGTGCAAGAAACTATTTGTTGATGAAAATGAATGCGGCAAGAAAGGAAATTACTTTATAAAAAACGCGCTCTTTTGCTAAGTCTTTACCCTTTTCCCCTTTTCCAGCGGATGGCAAAACTACTTAAACACTATCTCATCTATCACCTCGAAGCCGGCCGCTTTGTTGAGGGCGGTTTTTATTTTTTCGCGGGCGTAGCTTAGCTCATTACGCAAGGAGGCCGAATCGACTTCCACGAAAAGTGTGCGCCGGGACACGCGCAACTGCACGGTGTGGCGCGCTATCATGGCGCCCACCACCTGCTCCCACGAGTTGATAAGCCCCGCCTCATTAAATTTCTGCTCCAGCCGGTATTCATTTAAGATGGCGCGAATGGCGTCGCCAAGACTTACTACGTTGGGGTCTTTATACATGATCAGCGGGTTTGGTGTGGTTTTTTACTTCCGCCGGCACACCCTGGCGGATATGATAAATCCGGTGGTCGGCATTTACTTTTTCGAGCAGGTGCTCGATGCGTTCACGCTGCGTGTCGGTGATGAAAACCTGCCCGAAGTTGTTTTCGCTGGTGAGCTGTATGAGCTGCTCCACGCGCTTGTCGTCGAGTTTATCAAAAATATCGTCGAGCAGCATGATGGGTTTGTAACCTTTAAGTTCCCGGATGTATTCGTATTGCGCCAGCCGCAGCGCCACAATAAACGACTTCTGCTGCCCCTGCGATCCAAACTTCTTCACGGGATATCCCTGGATATTCAAAATGAGATCGTCTTTGTGAATGCCCACGTTGGTAAATCGTGAAGCCCGGTCGCGCTGCAGGGATTCTGCCAATAATTCGGCCATCAAACTCGTCTTAAGCTGCGTTTCGTAGTGTATCTCCACACGCTCTGCTCCCCCCGAAATCAGTTGGAAATACCTTTCGAAAACAGGTGTGTAAGCCTCCAAAAACCGCCGCCGCAACGGATAAATCTTCATCCCCAGTTGCGCAAGTTGCTCGTCCCATATTTGTAACGACGCGGCATGAAAAGTACGGCTTTCGGCAAAGTTTTTCAAGAGGGCATTGCGCTGCGCCAGCACCTTATTATAACTTATCAGATCGTCGAGATATACTTTATCGAATTGTGAAATGATGGTGTCGATAAAGCGGCGGCGCACATCGCTGCCCTCGTTGATCAGATCGCGGTCGTAGGGCGAAATCATCACCAACGGATACAAGCCGATGTGATCGGAAAGCCGGTCGTACTCTTTTTTGTTGAGTTTAAAACTCTTTTTCTGGTTTCTTTTCTGCACGCATTGTATCGTGTCGGTGGTGTGGCTGTTGAGGTCGTACTTTCCGGTGATAGAAAAATAAGGCGCTTCATGCCGGATGTTTTGCGAGTCGATGGCGTTGAAATAGCTTTTGCAAAAAGAGAGGTAATAAATGGCGTCGAGCAGGTTGGTCTTGCCGGCAGCGTTGTCGCCAATAAAACAATTCACACGCGCCGAGAAATCCATATCCGCCTGAGCGATATTTTTAAAATTATGTAGTTGCAGATTTTTAAGAAACATCGCCGATGTGGGTATTTTGAGTTATTGCTTTGATATGTTGCGCAGCCTGGCTCAGCAGCCACAGCGGTGTGGATGTAGCGCCGGTGATGCCGACTTTTTCGGCACCGGCAAACCATTCTTTTTTTATCTCTTCGACGGCTGCCACCTTAAAAGTCATTGCATTATTTTCACAGCAAATGCCGCAAAGGTATTTCCCATTGGAAGAGCTTGCACCGCTGACGAAGATCACCACGTCGTATTTTTTTGCAAACTGCGCAATGCCGATGTCGCGGTTGCTCACCTGGCGACAGATGCTGTCGGTGGCTTCAAAATGCAGCATATCGGCATCGATATTTTCATTGCCAGCTTCGGCGATACGTCTGGTAAACTGCTGATAGCGTTTCCGGTTTTGGGTCGTCTGGGCAAAAAGATGGATGGGGCGTGCAAAGTCGATCTGCTGAAGGTCAGCTTCCGTTTCGATGATAATGGCCTGGTTACCGGTCTGCCCGCTGAGGCCGATCACTTCGGGATGGTTCTTTCGTCCAAAAATCACCACCTGCGTCTCCGGCTGCTGATGCGCCAGTTTCACCTTATGCTGCAAACGCAACACCACGGGGCAGGTAGCGTCGATAAGCTGCAAGTTGTTTTTACGGGCGGTTTCATAGGTTGCCGGTGGCTCGCCATGCGCACGGATAAGCACTGTGGCATTGTGCAAAGCAGCAAATTGCTGATGGTCGATCACACGCAGGCCCAACTGCTCCAGCCGACGCGTCTCAGCCTCGTTGTGGATGATGGCGCCAAGGGAATAGAGCTGCCCGCGCTGGCTCAGCTCCTGCTCCGCCAGCCGGATAGCCCGCGACACGCCACTGCAAAATCCGGCCTCTCTGTCTATTTCTATAACCATCGGTTTTTGTAAGTTTTTTAATGCTTTTGCAAAATAAACCATTTTTGGGAAGCCTGAAAGGATGAGATCTGTTTGGTGAGAGAATGAGGAGTTTTTAAAGTACAAATTCCAAATGACAAATTCCAAATGACAAATAAATCCCAAATTTCAAAACTCGGAACAGTTTGGTTATTGAGGTTAATTGGGCTAAAGCCCACTGAAACTTTCCTGCCTTTTTACCCCGGCCTAAAGGCCGGGGTTAGTGATCAACTGGCGGCTTAATTTGTGCTAATTAGCTTAATTCGCGCTACTTTGCGGACTCTTCGACCATCCGCCCGTTTCGGCATCAAGGCTTTGCGTTTGGGCTAGGCTGCGCCTCGTCCACATTATTTTTACTGATTTTGCCTGTTGAAATGAATTGATCAAAAAAAACCTGCGGACTTTGATCCGCAATATTTTTAATTCAGTATTTCCCATGAACTCATCATAAAATCCTATTTATTTGGGCTAAAGCCCACTGAAACTTTCCTGCCTTTTTACCCCGGCCTAAAGGCCGGGGTTAGTGATCAACTGGCGGCTTAATTTGTGCTAATTAGCTTAATTCGCGCTACTTTGCGGACTCTTCGACC
>Ga0265295_1008654_pt1 | contig 11226 bp, 9 predicted proteins | sample Munlansysbiofilm_FD_192503 | JGI IMG/M metagenome (GOLD analysis project Ga0265295, IMG submission 192503) | Leachate microbial communities from a municipal landfill in Southern Ontario, Canada - Methane capture system biofilm | ecosystem: Engineered > Solid waste > Landfill > Unclassified ... | reverse complement strand
GTATAATTTAGTTTCAGGTTTTCGAGGTTGGTGCGGATAATTTTCATGCCTTCGCCGCTCCAGCCGTATGAGCCAAAACCGCCAGCCAGCTTGCCTTTGTCGCGCAATGGATTCACCACGGCAAACAAGCGATAGATTGGCAGCAAGATATTTTGATTGATGGTCGGGCAGCCCACGATAAGGCCGCTGGCGATAGAAATTTGCATATCGATATCGCCGAGTGGAACGTGCTCCACATCCATCACCACAGCTTCAAGGCCTTCCAGTGATTCAACACCTTTGGCAATAGCCTGCGCCAATTGGCCGGTTTTGTGATAAGCAGAAACATAAGGAATATAAACGCGCATTTTTTCAGGCATATCAAGGGCTTCCGTGGCGTATTGCTCTGAAAGATCAACATAACGCTTCCAGTCTGAACGCAAAATTGGGCCGTGACCAGGGCAGATAACCTTGATTTCCAGCGGTTTGATTTTCTCAATCGCTTTGAGCATAAACTTGCTGAAAGGCTTGAGAATTACATCGAAATAATATTTGAAAGCCTCGTCCCAATTGCCTACCAAATCGTCAAACATGCTTTCGTCAGCATAGTGTGCACCAAACGAATCACATGTAAATAAAACCTGATCTTCAACAAGATAGCTAAACATAGTATCGGGCCAGTGTAGGTTGGGAGCACCGATAAACCGAACGGTTTTATTGCCTAAATCCAGTTCCATACCGTCTTTTACCTGTAAACTTTTAAAAGGTGTGGTCATTAAATCTTTGAGGTAACGAATTGCATTTCCGGTGCCAACAACCACAGCATCAGGTGCCAATTCCAATAGTTTTTCCACACAACCTGAATGGTCGGGCTCGGTGTGGTTCATAATAATATAGGAAATTTCGGCAGGATCGGTCAGACTGCGCAGATTGGCTTCGTATTCAGGCCAAAATTTTTCTTTTACGGTCTCAACAACAGCTTTTTTCTCGGCATCAATAAAATAAGCGTTATATGTTGTGCCGAATTTAGTTTCCATCACCACATCGAAAGTAACAATATCGTGATCGATAACACCTATCCATTTTACGTTTTCGTTAACAGCTAGTATATGAGGCTCTTTAAGCATATTTTACAGGTTTTATTTTTTTTCGGTTTTCCTGCAAAATTAGGCGATTTGGCGCATTGAATCATTCTAAATAATGTCAAAAAGAAAACACCTCTTTTTCAGACTTCTGTTAAAATATATCAAATAAGTTAATCTTCCTGAAGGCCGTATTTTTTCAGCATACCACCCCATTCTTTTGACTCAATTACATCCACTAAAAACGGATTAATTTTATGAATAATTTCTTTGTCACCCGAGGCAAATGAGAAATACTCCTTGTTTGAATTTATCGGAAAACTTAATAGCTTATCTTCAAATTCAGTCCGGGCAAGGTAAAAATCTAAAATAGCTTTGTCGTAAACAAAAGCTTTGATTTGATTGGCTTGTAAAGCTAACAAACCTGCTTCAATTGTACTAAACGACTCAAAACCAATCCGATTGTCATCCAGATAGTTCCCGCTGCTACTTCCTTGCAATGATCCAACTTTTACGCGATATAGATCAGAAAGCCCCTCAATACTGCCTTTCATCTTGTTAACGGTAAGTGCTGAAGAAATAGTCGCGGTGAAGCTGCTGATGATTATTACAGCAGTAAACATCCAGATTACAGAAAAAAGTCTTCCCCAAAAACTCACCGGTGATTTATCGCCATAACCAACCGTGGTCATGGTAACAGAAGCCCACCAAATACCGTCGAAAACACCACGAATGCCTTTGCGAAACTGCTGTTGGTTATATCTGCGCTCGAAAAACCAAACTAAAAAACCAAAAAACATGATGATGAGAAAGAGTAGTCCAATGATCTTGAAAAAATCAACAGAAAAGAAATTGGAGATAAAAGTTGAAATCTTGTCATCTTCAGTTTTGTTGGTCGCAATGGCCAGCGTAGTAATAAAAAAGGGCTGACTAAAATAAAATTGCCTCACCCTTTCGGTCGTCACCGTAAGCGGCACTATGCTCAAATCTATACTTTTGTCTTCGATAGCTTTAAGCAATTCAGGCAGTTCCATTTCCTTGAAACGATAGGGCTGATTTAATGAATCAGAAACTTTTTTCCAGATATCAATACAAAGACCCGTCAATTCACCGTTCTCATTATTATAGATAAAGGGAGGCGATTGCTTGATACCAATTGTCAGGGCATCGCTATTTGCTGCATAACTAGTTGATAAATTATTAGTTAATAGTAATGTTAGAAGTAAAAAAGCAATTCTTTTTAGTAAAGATTTTATTGACATTAGAAGGATTTGATGAGGTTTTAAGCTTCAAATTTAATATTTTTGCAGAATTAGGCTATTTTATATTATTTAATTAAGGTGTTTAAAATGATGTTTCGTGTTTTAATTTTAGTTTTTCTATTTTTCTTCACAACTACATTATCGGCTAATAATGACTCGAGCAAGATGACTACAAAGAAAGATACAGTTCGTTACTGGAAATTTAGTGGCAAATCAGGCTTAACTTTTAATCAGCTTTCACTAACAAATTGGGCTTCGGGAGGCGAAAGCTCTGCCTCGGGCAAGGTGAATGCCACCACAAAATTGCGGTATAAAAAGAATCGGTTTTTGTTTGAGAAAATCACAAAATTGGCCTTCGGAATTGTAGGATATGGCGATAACCGCATAGAAAAGACAGAAGATCGTATTGATATTTCTATGGCTGCCACCAACGAAACCGAAAGAAACTGGACATATTCTTCCGTTGTTACCTTAAAAACTCAATTTGCCAACGGTTATAAATACCCCAACGACTCAACGCTTATCTCCACCTTTTTCGCCCCGGGCGTTATCAATGCTTCTATTGGTTACCGCTACAAAGAGAGTGATGTTTTTGAACTGTTTTTAAGTCCTGCTTCGGGCAAATTCACTTTTGTGCTCAATCAGGAGCTGGCCAACAAAGGTGCTTTTGGTGTAAAGCCAGCAGTGTACGACACCAATGGCATGCTGCTGGTTCCAGGGCAAAAATTATACAGTGAGTTTGGCTTTAATGTGTTGGCAAATTTCGCCAAAGAAATTTCAAAAAATATTGAATTATCCTCCACCCTTAACTTATATAATAACTACTTGGATTACAACGCTAAGAATCGCTGGAATATAGATATAGACTGGGAAGCAGCAATAAATTTCACCATAAATAAGCGGTTTCAAACCGTACTTTTCATGCAGATGAAATATGACCACAATGTAGATTTACCCAAATACGAGATGGTCGATGGTGAAAAAGTACAAATTGGTGTTGGGCCCGGCTTGCAGTTTAAGGAATCCTTAGGCATTGGAATTACCTATAATTTTGGTTAATGTCCCGGTTTCACAGATAATAAATTTGATTGCTACTCATTTTTTTTATTCCTTTGCTAAAGCTAAACTTTATCCTTAATTAACAAACTGATTTATGAAAATTTCGATAGTAGGAACCGGTTATGTTGGATTGGTCACAGGAACCTGTTTTTCCGAGGTAGGTATTGATGTTCATTGTGTTGACATCGACAAAAACAAAGTTGACAAGCTAAATAATGGAATTATTCCTATTTATGAGCCGGGGCTCGAAGAAATGGTTGAACGCAATGTGGCTAAAAAACGTTTATTCTTCACAACCGATCTCGCTTCTACTTTAAAAGGCTGCGATGTAATATTTAGTGCTGTTGGTACACCTCCCGATGAGGACGGCAGCGCTGACTTGAAATATGTGCTTGAAGTGGCCCGCGAAGTTGGCCGTAATATGAAAGACTATATGCTGATTGTCACTAAAAGCACGGTACCCGTTGGCACAGCAGAAAAGGTGCGCAAAGCCATTCAAGAAGAATTGGATAAAAGAGGTGTAAATATTCCTTTTGACGTTGCCTCTAATCCTGAGTTTCTGAAAGAAGGTGCAGCTGTTGATGACTTTTTGAAACCCGACAGAATTGTTGTTGGCGTAGATTCCGACCGCGCCAAAGAAATCATGGAAAAGCTTTACAAGCCTTTTACAATGAACGGCCATCCTGTAATTTTCATGGATATCACCTCTGCGGAAATGACAAAATATGCCGCTAATGCCATGCTGGCAACCAAAATCAGCTTTATGAATGACGTGGCAAACCTCTGTGAAATTGTAGGTGCCGACGTTAATATGGTACGCAAAGGAATCGGTTCAGACCGTAGGATCGGCAAATATTTTATTTATCCCGGAACAGGCTATGGCGGATCATGCTTCCCGAAAGACGTGAAAGCCCTGATCAAAACTGCTAAAACATACAATTACAACTTACGTGTGTTGCAAGCTGTTGAAGATGTGAATGATGACCAAAAATCAATCATGTTCAACAAGCTCAATAAATATTACAATTACGATTTAAAAGGCAAAACTATCGCAATTTGGGGACTGTCGTTCAAGCCCAATACCGATGATATGCGCGAAGCACCTGCCCTGGTTATTATTGCCAAATTATTGGAAGCCGGTGCCAAAGTAAAAGCGTATGACCCGGTAGCAATGGAAGAAGCGGAGCGTATTTTCAATGACAAAATAGAATTTTCAAAAGATCAATACGATGCGCTAATCGATGCCGACGCACTAATTATTGTAACAGAATGGTCCGAGTTTAAATTCCCAAATTTCAGGGTTATCAAAAAATTATTGAAACAGGCTGCCATCTTCGACGGAAGAAATATTTATGACGCAAAAGAAATGAAAACCGAAGGCTTTGACTATTTCGGTATCGGTATAAAGACTTTTAATTAATCCACATTTTACTTTTTTCAAAGCCTGTAAACATAAAAATAATGTGTTTACAGGCTTTGTTAACAAAACCACCAACGTATGAAAAGTATCCTCGTCACCGGCGGTGCCGGATTTTTAGGTTCTCATCTTTGTGAGCGCTTGCTCAATGAAGGCAATGAAGTGATTTGTCTGGACAATTATTTTACCGGACAAAAAAGCAATGTCGTTCATCTGATGGATCATCCTTATTTTGAAATGGTTAGGCACGACGTAACGGCACCATTTTTAGTTGAAGTAGATGAGATATATAACCTCGCCTGCCCTGCTTCGCCGGTTCACTACCAATATAATCCCATTAAAACAGTAAAAACCTCTGTAATGGGCGCCATCAATATGCTTGGCCTTGCCAAAAGAGTGAAAGCCAAGATTTTACAAGCTTCAACCAGCGAAGTTTATGGCGATCCGGAACAACACCCACAAACGGAATCCTACTGGGGGCACGTAAATCCCATCGGGCCGCGTGCCTGCTACGACGAAGGAAAACGTTGTGCCGAAACACTTTTCGTGAATTACCACCAGCAAAATGATGTGCGCATAAAAATTATCCGCATTTTCAACACCTACGGCTCGCGGATGCACCCCAATGATGGCCGTGTAGTTTCCAATTTTATCGTACAAGCCTTACAAGGCAAAGACATCACAATTTATGGAGATGGAATGCAAACCCGAAGCTTTCAGTATGTTGATGACCTTATCGAAGGCATGATCCGGCTGATGGCTACGCCGGACGACTTTACAGGACCGGTGAACATTGGAAATCCGGGCGAGTTTACGATGCTCGAACTGGCTCAAAAAATTATTGAGCAAACGGCCAGTAAATCAAAAATTGTTTTTATGTCGCTTCCTGCTGACGACCCTATGCAGCGCAAGCCAGATATTTCACTGGCAAAAAAAGTGCTCGACTGGGAGCCTGCAATAGGACTTGACGAAGGACTCGAAAAAACTATCGCTTACTTTAGAACCGTAATATAATGCGCATTTTAGTCACCGGAAGCAATGGCCAGCTCGGTCGCTCCTTGCAAAAATTAGCCGAAACAGACCGTGTACATGACTGGTATTTTACTGATGTTGAAGAACTTGACATCACAAAAGCCACACAGGTAAAACACTATCTCAATAGTCAGAATATTGATGTTTGTATAAATTGCGCGGCTTATACAGCCGTTGACAAGGCTGAAGATGATCAGCAGATGGCCTACTTACTCAATGCTACCGCACCGCAAATTCTGGCTACAGCCTGTCGCGAAACCAAGGCTTTGCTGATTCATATCTCCACAGATTACGTTTTTGATGGACTAAATTACAAGCCTTATCAGGAAGACGATCCTATTTCGCCGGCCTCAGCCTACGCCAAAAGCAAAGCTGACGGAGAGCAAGCAATACTGAACAGTGGTGCCAACTATGTAATTGTGAGAACCTCCTGGCTTTATAGCGAATATGGTGGTAACTTCGTGAAAACGATGATACGCCTCGGCAAAGAAAAAGAAAGCCTGAATGTAGTTGCAGATCAGATAGGTACGCCTACTTATGCCTTTGATTTGGCTGCGGCTATTTTACTCATCGCTGAAAGTGAAAAAGCAGACGATCACAACCAGATTTATCATTTCAGCAATGAAGGAGCGATAAGCTGGTATGATTTCGCACAGACCATTATGGAGCTGGAAAAGATTGACTGTAAGGTCTTTCCGATAGAATCGAAAGATTATCCGGTGAAAACAAAACGTCCATTTTATAGTGTACTTAACAAAACTAAAATCAAAAATCACTTAGGAATTCAGATTCCATATTGGCGCAATAGCCTGATAAAATGTTTGGAGGAAATTAATGGATAAAAGCAGGATTAACCGTCTTGCCATGCAAATATATGATGCCGCGAAAGAAGTACATGAAGTCTGCGGAAATGGAGTCTCCGAAAATATATTTAAAGCATGTCTGGCACATGAGTTTCGACTCAGAGGCATGCGCTATCGCCTTGATCCAAAAGTAAATATACACTATAAAGGCTTCAAAATAGAACAGGTTTTGGAGCTCGATTTCGTCGTTGAAGACCTCATTCCTCTTGTGCTAACCAAAGGAAAAGAGGAAGAAATAGAAGTAGAAAATATGCTGACTATATTGCGGTTTTCTGATTTCCAGATGGGTATAAACCTCAACATCAGCCAACAACAACTTATTGACGGATTAAAAAAAATACAGAACCCTACAAAAAGAAAAATATGAAAGCTCAAATTGATCCCCAACTTCTGGCCAAGGCCAACGAATGGCTCAAGCCTCCTTACGATCAGGAAACCCGCACTGCCGTGAAAAATCTGATTGACAGCAACCCAAAAGAGCTGGAAGAAAGTTTTTACCGTAGCCTGGAGTTTGGTACCGGCGGCCTGAGAGGAATTATGGGCGTTGGCACCAACCGCATGAATAAATATACGGTTGCGAAAGCCACTCAAGGCCTGGCCAATTATATGAAAAAGATGTTTCCGGGCAAGGAATTATCGATGGCTATCGCTTTTGATTGCCGCAACAACAGCCCTTATTTTGCGCGCATCACTGCCGAAGTAATGTCGGCCAACGATATCCGCGTTTATCTTTTTGAAAGCCTCCGCCCTACCCCCGAGCTTTCATTTGCCATCCGCGAGCTGAACTGCCAGAGCGGTGTGATGATTACTGCCTCACACAACCCCAAGGAATACAATGGATACAAAGCTTATTGGGATGATGGCGGCCAGCTGATTGCGCCACACGACAAAAACGTAATTGCCGAAGTGGAAAAAATCAGCAGCCTTGATGAAGTAAAATTTGAAGCGAAAAATGAACTTATTGAAAATATCGGTGCAGCATTTGACGTCAAATACCTCGCGCGCGTAAGAGAACTAAGCCTTTCGACGGAAACCATAAAGCGTCAGAAAGGTTTCCGGATAGTTTATACTCCAATTCACGGAACTGGGGTTGAGCTTGTGCCCAAAGCCCTTGCAGCCTTTGGCTTTGAAGCCGTTTATAATGTGCCTGCACAAGATGAGGTTGACGGCAACTTCCCGACGGTTCATTCTCCCAATCCGGAAGAACCGGCTGCACTGAAAATGGCTATTGAACGTGCATTAGAAGTGGATGCACAGCTTGTTATGGCCACCGATCCGGATGCCGATCGCGTTGGAATTGCGGTGCGTGATGATAACAATGAGTTTGTGTTGCTCAATGGCAATCAGGCGGCCAGTTTGTTAATTTATTACCTGCTTACCAAATGGAACGAAAATAATAAACTAACTGGCAATGAATATATTGTAAAGACCATCGTCACTTCTGAATTGCTTTTTGATATAGCAGACAAGTTTAGAGTAGAAAGATTTGATGTGCTGACAGGCTTCAAATATATCGCCGACATCATCAAAAAATATGAAGGCAAAAAAACTTTTATTGGTGGCGGCGAAGAAAGCTACGGCTATCTTGTTGGAGATTTTGTGCGTGACAAAGATGCTGTAAGTTCGTGCGCTATGCTCGCCGAAACGGCTGCCTGGGCTGCCGATCAGGGCAAAAGTATGTTTAGCCTGCTGAAAGAACTTTATGTAGAGTTTGGTTTTTATAAAGAGAATTTGCTTTCGGTTACCAAAAAGGGGAAAGAAGGTGCCGAAGCCATCAAAGCGATGATGGATAAGTTTCGAAATAACGCACCAAAACTTATTGGAGGCATTGAGCTGGTGCAGATTAAGGACTATAAAAACAGTACAATTCGTAACCTAAAAACCGGCGAACAGACTGCGATCGACTTACCAAAATCTGATGTCTTACAGTTTATTTTGGAAGACGGCTCAAAAATCAGCGTGAGACCTTCAGGAACTGAACCTAAAATAAAATTCTATTTTGGCGTAAAAGGCGTTTTAAAAAACGTTGAACAATTTGAAGAAACGGATAAACTTCTCGACAAAAAAATTGAAGCCATAAAAGCTTCACTCGAGATTGCCTGAGGGACTTAAAACGTATAATTCGTAATTCAGCACTGTTGCTGGCTCTTGTAGTCAGAAACAGTGCTGAATTTTTTCTCAAGGGATAAAAGCATAAAGCTGAAAGACAAATAAACTTAGCTAATAAGTTTTATATCAGTATAATACTTATTAATTTTGCCGCAATTTTTAAGCGTATAAACATGATCACAGACTTATTTCGGAAAGATAACGAAGAGCTTTACGAAACTTCAATAGTGCAGCAGACGGCTTATTGGTCTTCTGTAAAACAGCACTTAGGTTACACAACTATTGCAGTAAATTACACCGCAAAATCTTCCTCTCTTTTTCAGAATTCGGAACAGGATAAGAACCTTGTTTCTGACCTTTTGGTCATCATTCAGCAGATAAATCAATATCACTCCATCGCTTATGTGCCTTATGGCCCTGAACTTGAGCCAGATGAAGAGCTTCAGGGTGCTTTTTTGGAAGAACTTTCAGAATCTTTGCGTTCCCAACTTCCTATTGGCTGTATAATGATTCGCTATGACCTGCACTGGGAATCCTACTGGGCAAAGGACAAAAGCAATTTTGATGAACAAGGTCATTGGATTGGCGAACCTATACTTTCAGCTCAGGAATTCAGGTTTAACTACAATACTATAAACTGGAATTTTGAAAAAGCGCAGTCTAACATTTTGCCATCCAATACTGTTTTTGTGAACCTACGCAAAAGCCCTGACGACTTGCTCAGCAGCATGAAACCCAAAACCCGTTACAATATAAAACTGGCTAGTCGCAAAAATGTTGAAGTAAAAATGATGGGCATTGAAAACCTGCCTATCTGGTACAAACTTTATCAGGATACGGCAACCCGCAATGGTATTTATGTGGATCAGATGAGTTATTTTGAAACCGTTTTGTCAACAAGAGCAGCAGATACACTCTCGCCGGCCGAAGTTTTTCTGTTGGTAGCAGAGCAAAACGCCGTTCCGCTGGCAGCAATGTTTTTGATAATCAGCTCTAAACGAGCCTCATACCTTTACGGTGCCTCCTCATCTGAAAACAGAAACACCATGGCCACTTATGCTTTGCAATGGGAAGCCATGAAGTATAGCAAAGCCAAAGGATGCACAGAATATGACATGTTTGGCGTGGCTCCGCGTCCCGAACCTACGCATCCGATGTATGGATTATACAAATTCAAAGTCGGCTTTGGTGGAAGCATTCATCACAGCCTGGGATGTTGGGATTACCCTTTGATCGTGGATAAATACAACTTTTTCAGGGCCACTGAGCTAAACGGTCAGGGCTTTCATATTAACTGAGTTTTTAGGTCAGAAGTTTTTGCAGAAAGTAATATTAATTGTATGGTTTTGACCTTGCTTGCTGAATCCCTTTTTTTTACTGCCGCCAAAGCACCTAAATTGATATATTTGCATATCAAATTTAAGGTCAACAGCTGCTGGTAGGCTTTGAAAATTGCAAAATTGCAGCGAAAAATTACGCTTCAACAAAAGCTCAACATCCAAACGTGAATAGTATATGTGTCGTTTTTTTTCTGACCAAAAACATTTCGGTCTGATTTTGATCTTGATGGCATTTTATTTTCAAAATGCATCCGTGAAAGCTCAGGATACCGTGTTTTTGAAAAAGAAATCAGCCTTTTATATCAACGACAGTCTTTACAGGACAAAAAGCGATACGGCTATTATTCTCAATCCGGGTCAAAGATTTTTACCCTTAAACAAGGATTCCGTTTTTTACCAAAACTTAAGCCATCGCGCTAACAGGAACAGAATTCTGGAAGAACTGCTCGATTTAGCAATTCGGCAAGCACCTGCAAGCGACACCGTTCAGGGTGATCTCATCGATGAAAGCATAAAATGGGACGAATATCAGGGTTTAATCATCAGTGATATTATCATCAAGCAGCCCCCAATAGGCGAGTTTAGTTTTGTTGATTCTGCTTTGTATGCTAATAAACTGGCCGAAATTGTTCAGTTTTTTCACACATACACTAAGCCGGAAGTTATTCAGAAAAATCTTTATATCAAAAAGGGAGACACCATAAATCCATGGAATTTAACTGATAATGAGCGCTATATCCGTAACCTGAGTTTTATTGAAAATGCCCGCTTCTATCCCACGCAGGTCGGCAACGATAGCATTGAGCTGCTGTTGGTGGTTCAGGATAAAATTTCTTATGGTATTTTTCCAGTTTTTTACTCTGCCAACAAACAAAGCCTCAAGGTGCGCAATACTAACTTTTTAGGTTTTGGCAATGAGCTGGGATTAAGCGTTACCAACGAAAGAGATACAAAACCCGAAGTGTATATCTCGGATTTATATTTTAAAATCAGCAACTTTAACAAGAAGTTTATCCAAGCCAAGACAGCATACAGCCGGTCATCATCCGAAACTCACCTAAGTATGGAAGTGGGCCGCGAATA
>Ga0265295_1008653_pt1 | contig 11226 bp, 6 predicted proteins | sample Munlansysbiofilm_FD_192503 | JGI IMG/M metagenome (GOLD analysis project Ga0265295, IMG submission 192503) | Leachate microbial communities from a municipal landfill in Southern Ontario, Canada - Methane capture system biofilm | ecosystem: Engineered > Solid waste > Landfill > Unclassified ... | reverse complement strand
TCGGGTTCTCCTGCGGAGCAAAAGGTCCTTCCGGTGTGTCACTGATGGCGACACCGATGCGGAAGATGTCGTTCTGGTCTTTCAGCGGGAAGTACATATAGTATTTACCGTTCCTGAAGGCTACATCACTATCCCACAGCTGTCGTCCTGCCCATGGGATATCCTCCGTACGCAGCACCACGCCGTGGTCGGTCACCTCACCCTGTTCCACCTCATCCATTGAGAAGACATGGTAATCCTTCATGTTGAAATGGTCACCGTTGTCATTCTCAGGGATACCGCTCTCCCAATCGTGGGAGGGATAAATATAGAGTCGGCCGTTGAAAACGTGTACTGCAGGGTCGGCCATAAAGTCACCCGGCACGAGATATCTTGGTTCTTTCATCGAGATCTTGTTTTATTGGGTTATTCGTTGGTCAGATCAATCAGTTGCTGTACCACCGCTTTGGGCTCGTAGTTACGATCGAAAAGCAGCGGATAGTCGGTCCTGCCCGGTATGGGCCAGTCGTTGCGCCAGGTGTCGTTGTCGGTCAGACCCCAGAGAGTGACGCGGCTGATCTTATCCTGATGTTTCAGGAAGAGACCGAAGAAGTCGCTGTAACGCTTGTTGAAGGCTGCCTCCACCTCTTCGGGCAGACCCTCTGCATAGGGATTCATCTTTTCCTGGTATTCGGCCGTGAGCGATACCTCAGCCGTCTCGCCGGCAGGGAAGGGGAGCAGCGTGATGTCCATCTCGGTAATCATCACCTTCACACCAAGGGCTGCAAACGCTTCGATGCTCTTCTCAAACTCGCTGATATCGGGATAATCCATCCCCATATGACCTTGCATACCGATGCCGTCAATCTTAATCCCCTCTTCCTGCAACTTCTTTACCATCTCCACCACGCTGTTGCGTTTGCCTTCCTGTGACATGGCATAGTCGTTGTAATAGAGTTCCGCATCGGGATCTGCTTCGTGGGCAAATTGAAATGCCAGTTTGATATATTCCTCACCAATGATCTCATAGAACTTGGTGTTGCGCCACGATCCGTCGTCGAGAACAGCTTCATTTACCACATCCCATCCATCGACACGCCCTTTGTAGCGTCCCACTACGGTGTGGATATGGCTGCGCATCCGTTCAATCATCACCTCGCGCGACACATCCTCTCCGTTTTCATCGGTGAAGAGCCAGTCGGGAGCCTGTGAATGCCAGATGAGTGTATGGCCGACGATATGCATGTTGTTGGCTTCACCGAACGCAATGAATTTATCGGCTTCATCGAAGAAAAAGACTCCTTCGGTAGGTTGGAGATGCATGCTTTTCATGCAGTTCTCGGCAACGATTGAATTGAAATGGTCTTGAATCAGTTTTATGCCGAGCGTGTCATGGCCAAAATTGTGATTTGCGTTCAAAGCAGTTCCGATAAGGAACATATCCTTATAGGCATCCTTCAGTGAAGGTGCTTGCTCTTGTTGTGGAGCGGAGCATCCCATCAGAAGGAGGGTGAGCAAGAGTACTCCTGCCAGCAATGGATTAAACCTTTTTTTTGTCTTCATAACGGATGTTTTTTTATAATTTGTTCTTGTTATTATTTGTCTTGTCTTGCTTCAATCTCGAGATTGAGCCTGTCGATCACGTCATCCTCCAGTTCATAGCGGGAGATGACAAACATTGCAACAATCAGCAGCAGGGCGGGGATCACCGCTACCAGCCAAAGGATTCCCTGTTCCACAAACGGGGCCTGTGTGATGGCGTTCTTCTCGTCAAATCCCACGAAAGCCAATACGAAACCGGGCACCACACCACCCAGTGCCATGCCGGCCTTGAAAAAGATACCGGTAAGGGCATTGACGATACCCGAGATGCGACGGCCTGTTTTATGTTCCCCGTAGGAGATTACCTCCGGCACCAGTGCCCACATATATCCAGTGGCTACGATCACACCTGTTGATTTGATAAATTGTGCCACCAGCACCAGCCAGACCTCTGTCTTCAGGGCGGGGATCACCGAGATGGCATAAAGCAGCCCCATGCCGAAGATGGCTATGGAGAGAAAGACATAGAACATCTGTTTCTTCCCGATCGCACGTTTGATGGCAGGTACCAGCGGCATAAAGATGAAGGCCGGTATGGAGCCGAGGGCCATGAAGTAGGGCACCATATCGGGTGCATGTACGTTGTAAATCATGTAATAGGATCCGGCCGAGTTGCCGATGGCCATCATGGCAAATGCGGTGATGAAGAAGAAAGCCAGCACCCGCAAGGGCCGGTTTCTGACAAACTCTTTCCATAGATCGGAGACCTTCACGTCATGTGTATCCTTCTCATCCATCACCACCCGCTCTTTGGTCTGGGTATAGCAGAAGATCAGGAGTGCCAGTCCAACCAGTGCATAAATGGTCATGGTGATGAACCAGGCATTGCCCGATTCGGCAGAGTTGATTCTTCCGTCCGGGGAGAGGCTCTTCACAATGATGGGTATACCGTATGCAACGGCCAGTCCCCCCAGATTTGCAAGGAACATACGGGTGGCGGTTAGTTTGGTGATCTCATCCGTGTCGCGGGTGAGCGAGGCATTCAACGCCCCGTATGGTACATTCACCAGAGTATAAGCCATCGACATGCCCACATAGGTGATATAGGCGTAGAAGAGGGAGCCGGAGAAGCCGTTCCAGAAACAGAGGATGGCGAATCCCGTCAGCGGTACACCTCCCAGTATCAGCCAGGAACGATATTTGCCCCACTTCGGGTTTTGTTTATCCACAAATGCTCCCACAATAGGATCCCACACCACGTCGATAAGCCGGACGATCAGGAACATCACTGCTGCCGTTGCGGCCGGCAGTCCGAATACATTGGTGTAGAATATCAGAAGATACATCGATACCGTCTGGTAGATAAGGTTCTGTGCCAGGTCGCCGGAACCGAAACCGATGCGTTGCACCTGTGAAAGCTTGTAAAAGCCACGTGACTCACGCTTTGTTGCTGACAGATCTTCCATTTTTGTCTGTTTGTTTTTGATAGGTATAAGTTGTTATGTTGATTCGGAGTGCTGTTACGGGTTGATTCCTTTCGTTTTTGTTACAACCCCGGTTTATAATTGTGCACGTGCACAGTGTTGGGCAAAAAAATGAACGAATACTGTTCAAAAAAAAATTACTGCTTGTTGAAACATTCTGAAAAAAACGGGTTTCTTTTGATTTTTACAAAAATACAGTTATTTTTTACAACAGTTGGGGTAAAAATAGAAAAGGTTTATCGAAAAATAAGATAATAAGTATAGATATAATATATATTATTGGGTGAAACCAAAAAGAACAATTGTGTATGAGACAACTCATTCTTCTTTCAGGGCGGTTGATAGGAAAAACAAGGAGAACGATATGTTCTCCTTGTTTTTTCAAATGTTTGACTATGGTTTAATAACCGGGGTTCTGATAAGCTTCTTTTTCTTCTTCACTCATGGTCATCCCGTCGATTTGTCCCTGTGGAATAGGACGCAGGTAGTGATGTTTCTCGATGCTACGGGTGTAGACCACCGGGTTGTGATCACCTGCTGCTGTGCCGCAGATGGTATAGGATGCGGCCAGTTCCGCCCATTTCTGGGTGCGCACCAGGTCGTACCAGCGATGACCTTCACCGAACAGTTCACGGCTGCGTTCCGCAAGGATGTAGTTGATGTCGACGGTGGCAGGTGTGGCAGCGGTCATTGCAGCACTGCGATCTTCTACCTTCTCATAGTTGCCATTGTTCTTCCAGCGCCATTTGCCGGCACGAGCACGGAGTACATTGACCAGCTGACGGGCGGTCATCGATCCGGTGGCACCCTTCACGGCTGCTTCAGCAGCGATCAGGTAGAACTCGGAGAACTTGGCAATGTTCCAGGGACGAGTGATGGCTCCGTTAGGCTGCCCCAGTCCGGTGCCGTTGTCGGTGCGGTAGGTACCCAGCTTCCAAAGACCGGGGTAATAGATACGGCTGATGCCGCTGGGTGCGATCACCCAGTCGGCCCTGCCAGGCAGGGTACCGCCACCCACGTTGCTGGGCCCGGCACCGGTAGGATATGTGACTGGAGTCTCCGGTTCTTCTTCCAGGAAAGTAAGCACCGGTTCGCCATTCTTCACCGGCAGTCCGTTGGCGTTGAAGAGCGTTTCCTCAGAGCGTCCCGCTTCCTTCCAGTTGCAGTAATAAACACTGGCAAAGGTCCCATCGAAGCGGCTGTCGTTCGCTTTGTCGTCGAATGTTTCGGTATAGGCCTCGATGGTGGGTGCCATACGTGTCCAGGGACGACCTCCCCATTGAATGGCATGACGATTCACCGAGGATATGTTGTAATTGCTTCCATCGGCTGAACTGCGGATATTGCCATAGTTGCTGGTGACATACCACACAGCGTAATTTTCCGGAGCGGAACCGTTGGACCAGGAGAGACTGGCCTGATTGTAGTACTCATCTTCCATATGGTCGGAATAGAGTACGATCTCCTTGTTTCGGTCGTTGCTGCCCAGGTGCACATCATAATAATGATCGAGCAGACCAAAGGGGCCGGGGTTGTTGATTCCTTCCAGTGCGACGTTGTAGGCTTCCTGGTAATACCAGGCGGCATCATGCCCGTCGGGGTCGGTGCGGGGTGTTTCGGGGTAGGTGGGGATGTTGTTCGGGTTCTCCAGCCACCAGGCATAGGTGAGGTAAGCCTTAGCCAGGAAGAGACGGGCGGCGCTCTTGGTGACACCACCGGTTACACGACCGGTCTCCGGCAGGTTGGCTACCGCCGTTTTCAAATCCGGAAAGACCGCCTTGGTGTAGACCTCCGGTACGGTGTTGCGAACAGAGGTTCGTGAGGGAGAGGTGTTGAACATCAGTTCTCCCGATCCCAGGTCAAGGGGCACTCCGCCGAAGGTCTGTACCAGCAGGAAATAGTCGTAAGCTCTCCAGAAACGTGCTTCGGAGATCATTGCCTCGGAGAGACCCACGTCTGCTGCGTTCTCGATGATGCCGCTGGCGGTGTTGATGTTGGAGTATACTGCACCCCAGAGGACATCGGAGCGGCTGCTGGAAGGATTCAATGATCCCACCCCCGACATGTCGGTATCCTTGAAGTTGTTGTCAGCGCTCTGGGCATAGGTGTACTCATCGGTGCCATTTTGTGCGGCTGCGTAGAAATACTGACCCAGGAAGTAGCGTGTGTGCGAATAGAGCGAGGTGAGTCCGTACTGGATACCCTGTTCTGTCTTGAAGAATCCTGGCTCATAGATGGCGCGGGGGTTCTCCTCCAGGATATCGTTGGAACAACCGAAAGTGATGAATGCCACTACGATCATTCCCAATATATGCTTAAACTTTAAATTTTTCATATCCATTTTTGTCATTTAGATAATTTTGCATGATTGTTAGAATGTCAGGTTGATGCCAACCAGGAAGTTGCGTGTCTGGGGTGTGTTGGTTCCCACCGTCAGCATAGTGGTTGCGTTGTAGGGCAGACTGCCGGTGACCGCAGCATTCTGATTGCCATAGGAGTTGGTTACCGGATCCAGTCCCGATTCCTTGTGATAGGGGGAGAAGAGTACGAAAGCATTCTGGACGGTGACGTAGAGACGTGCATTTGTGATACCGGAATGACGGAACCAGTCGGCCTCCGAATCAAAGTTATACCCCAGTGTAATCTGACCCACCTTGAAGTAGGAAGCATCAAAATAACCGAGCGTGCTGCCATATTTCGGGTTGTCCCCACTCTGAAGGCCGCCTGGCTTCGGGTACTTGGCATCGGTGTTATCGGGTGTCCAGTAGTCCACCTTCACATTTCCGCGGCGGCCGGAGAGCATGTTCAAATAACCGTTGGCGGCATGCAATGAGCTCACCAGGATACCCCCGTGTTGGTAGGTGCCGATCACGTTGAGGTCCCAGTTGTTGTAGGCCACACGTGTATTGAACCCTCCCTGCCAGTCGGGATCTGCACTCATAATTTGTCGGTCGTCTGCACCAATCTGACGTACCGGTTCTCCATTTGCATTGTATTCACCTGCATATTTTACTTTGATCATTCCCACGTTTCCACCCGGTTCCAAGATGTCGAGGTAAGGATCTCCCTCCTGCCAGAGACCGATTTTTTCAAAATCGAAAATGGAGTTGATGGGGTAGCCTTCAAACCAGGAGTTGATGATGTCACGCTCAGGCTCTTTATTGCCTTCATTATCCTTTCCCGAAACCAGTTCGACGATCTTATTGCGGTTGGCGTAAAAGTTGAGACCTGCATCCCAGCTCCAGCCATTCTTGTCATCGATGATGGTGCCGGAGAGTGCCAGTTCAAATCCTTTGTTCTGTGATTTGCCGATATTGGCCCAGTAGCTGCCCACACCTGCGGTGGAAGGCAGGTTTACCTTCATCAACAGGTCGTTGGTGTTGACAATGTAGTAGTCGGCAGAACCACGCAGACGGTTGTTCAATAATGAGAAGTCAACACCGATATTATAGGTGCTTGAGAATTCCCATCCCAGTTCAGTGTTGGGTACTTCCGATACATAGGCACCGGTGGTGGTAGTGCTCCCGAAGTTGTAAGGCCGCAGTGAGAGACGTCCCAGTGTGGCGTAGGGTGAGATGGCCTGGTTGGAGGTTTGCCCCCATCCGAGACGAAGCTTCAGGTTGTTCACCACATCCACATTCTCCATGAAGTGCTCACGCGCGATATTCCAACCGGCAGAGATTGAGGGGTAGGTATGCCATTTGTAACCCGGTGAGAGACGGGAAGAACCGTCGGAACGCAATGCCACGGAGAGCATGTAACGACTGTCATAGTCATACATGAAACGTCCCATCCAGGATTTGAGACCCCACTCTTCAAAGTGCTGGTTATTGGGGTCATAGGTCACATCATCCTTCGATGCCTGTCCCAGGTTCCAGTACTGAAAGTGGTCGGAGGGGATATTAAGTGCACTGACCAGTGAACGGTCGTAATGGGTTGCTTCCTCTGAATAGAGTCCCGTGAAATTGATGTGGTGCTTGTCGAAATACTTGTCGTAGGTGACGATGTTCTCCACCACCCACTGGTAGGTAAGTGATTTCTCAAGTGAACCGGTGGAAGCTGCGGTAGGAGTATCGCTGAAAACACCCATGCCCTGGTATTGTCCTCTGTTAAATCCTCTGAGATTCAGACCCAGGTTGATACGGTAGCTCAATCCTTCGATTCCGGGTATTTTCACCTCACCGTAGAGTGAGTTGTAGGATCCATAACCCTTGCGGTTGTCGGCATAGCTATCCCCCAGATCCAGTCTCCTTTCACGGGTATTGGTCCAGTAGTTGTCGGCAATTGAATGCACGATCGGTTTGAGTGTGCCATCTTCGGCAAATGGGTCGATCAACGGAGAGGTAGCCAATACATTGTACATGCCAATGTTTGCACCGTTGGTTACATTGTAGTTGTTGTTGGTGGTAAGTCCGAAGCGTAGGTACTTGCCGATGCTCTGGTCGATGTTGGCCCGCAGACTGATGCGGTTATAGTCCTGACCCGGCATCAGTGAGGTATCTTCATAGTAACCGGCACCAAAAGTGTAGCTGCCACCTGATGTGCCACCGGAAACACCAATGTCATGGCTCATTACCATGCCCGATTCGAACATCAGATCCTGCCAGTCGGTGTTGACACCCTCCACTTCATCCGATCCCATGGTGGGACGGCTGTTGCCTCCACCCAGGTCTTCCATGTAGATGCCGGCAGCATGCCGCATCTCATACAGTTCATCGCCGCTCATCATAGGATAGCGATTGAATAGTGTCTTTGCACCATAGTAGCCATTGTAGCTGACCCTTGCTTTTTGACCGGCCAACCCCTTGAAGGTGGTGATCATGATCACACCGTTGGCACCTCTCGAGCCATAGATAGCGGTAGAGGAGGCATCCTTCAGGATATCAATGCTCTTGATGTCGTTGGGGTTGATGTCAGCCAGCGTGCCGGCGAAGGGGATGCCATCGAGCACCACCAGCGGGTCATTGTCGGCATTCAGCGAGCGGGTGCCACGGATGCGAATCTGCATGTCGGCTCCCGGTTGGGAGCTGCTTTGTTGCATCTGTACACCGGGCAGACGTCCCTGGAGGGCTGTGGTCACGTTACCGGTCGGGATATCCCTCAGCACATCCCCCTGCATGGAGGATACTGACCCGGTGACTGCTTCGCGGCGCATGGTGCCGTAACCCACTACCACCACCTCATCCAGCAGTTCAGTGTCTTCTTCCAGCACCACCTGCAGGCTGTTTCTGCCATTGAGGGCAATTACCTGGGGACTCATTCCTACGTAGGTAATCTCCAGGATAGCATCCGGTGGTACATTCAACAGGGTGAAATTCCCCTCTACATCGGTCACCGTTCCCAGGGTGGTACCCTGTACCTGAACGGTTACACCAATCAGTGGTTCTCCTTCTACATCAGCCACCGTGCCCCTGAGGGTCACGTTCTGAGCAGACAGAACAAGAGAAAATGTGCTCAACAGTGTGAGACAGATTCCTCTCAGTAAAATTGAAATCTTTCTTTTCATTCTCTGATTTGTTTAGATGAATTAATTAATTAAAATAAAGAAGTGTTATTCTTTCAGGCGCATCGTAATTCTCTATTGATATCCAGATTCTTTTAGAATCAATGATCACTGTGTGGACGTGCACAGAGTGATTAATTAAAAAGATATCCGTTTTTCAGTTATTAAAAATTGTTGTTTCTCATTCATTTACATAAATATCTGCTTCACATGATAACTAATCGACCAGCGCTGCCTATTTGATAATTTGCGAACCCGTGTGGACGTACACACGTTACGGTAAAAAAAAGATGTATATACAATTCAATAGCAATATATCTTTAATTGTCAATGAATTGCAGGGTAAAAGGGTTTGCAACAAATCTCATTTCAAGGAACGACGTGGCAAAGATATATGATAAATTAGCAAAATAGAGCAGGAAAAATGTTAAATAATGCATAGAAAATAGGAATGAAAGATATAGATGGAATATATGAAATAGCTTATCTGTCAATCAAACAGACGTTAAGCGTTTCTGATTGTCTCACTTTTCTCAGAAATGGTTCAAATGATGAAAGTCATCATTGACGATTGTTCACCATTGAATCCAATGTTTATAATTCACTTCAGAGTAGGGATGTGTTTCAACTGTTGTTTCTACAGTCTCAAGGTAGAGTAGGAATCTATCCAGAAATGCCTCCACTTCAGGTCGTTGCAGATCCGGCAGGATGCAGTGATCATGGTCTGCCACGATGGAGAAGCCGAATCGGTCTGCGATTCCGAATGTTTCCCAGACCCGTTTAGCGGCTTTGCAGGAGACGTATCCCGATTCATCAGCCAACCATTCATAGTCGGGGTTTCCCAGGATAAGCAGGGCACGCGGGGCGATCATCGCCATCAACTCATGATGGTCGAACGGCAGTTTTCCTACAGCATCAGAGAATTGGAACATCTCCTTCATAAACCAGACGTGGCTGGTTCTGGCGAGTGTCTCCACCTCACCCAGTGTTTCGGAGACCCTCCAGGCTGCCGCACCGCCGCCACCCGATTCCTGTGCGATGGTCAGGGCGATCCGCTCATCGAATGCAGCGGCATAGAGCGCCATTTTCCCGGCAAAGGAGCAGCCGGTGATGGCCAGCCGGCGCAGGTTGATGGGCAGTTGATCCTGTACCAGCTCCAATCCGTCGATCAGACGGCTCACTCCCCAGGACCAGGCACTGTAAGCACCCATGTGGATCAGATCAGGATAGAGCTGGTTGATTGGTTCTTCTCCTCTTATTTGTTGCCAGGCCATCACCTCCGTGAAGTTGAAGCTGATCTGTGCAATGTCGCGGGAGGCGAAGAGATCGGGCGGCAGACTGCCGGAGCCTCTACCGATGCCGATTACAGCGGGAAAGGGTCCCTCTCCTTCCGGCAGAATCACACTTGAGGTGAGGGTCAGCGTCTTCCCATTCACTGTGATATGCACTGTCAGCGTATCGTTACAGTATTCGGCAGAGATCGAATCGGGCCGTTCCGGTTTTCTGCCGATCTCATAGTGTTGGATCTCCGCTCCTATCTCCATGCGTCTGCGACCCCAGTCCTCGAAGCGGGTCGATCGGCCGCTACCATCGGACCAGGTAAAAGGGTCGGGCAGCGTTTCAATCAGGGGCAGCTCCTCAAACGGGGGCAGATAGACTGCCTCAGGGGAAACTGAATTTTCCACATCATAGACCAGGGGTATCTCCTGGGCTTTTACTTGACAGAAAGAGAGGGAAGCGATCCATAGCATCGCGACCACATATTTGTCCTTATTCCTTTTCATTTCTCTTTTTTATTGTGCATGATATTGAATCCAAAAGTCACCCACTGTTTAAACCAGTCACTGATCTAATGAAGGCAGCTATAACTGAAGTGTCACTTTCTTGCCGTTGTAATCGACCACCCTGTCGAACTGCTCCACCTGCTCCATACCGTTCGCTTTGTCTCTTCCGACACGCACGATCCGGAACCTTCTCTCTTTCAGTATGCCCGGAAATGAACCATCGCGGCAACCAATAGTGAGCACCTTCCTGGCATCGTTCCAGCCAAAGGTGATGGTGGAATAGATGCCTTTCTCGTAGTTGTAGTTGTCGTTTTCATCCTCATACAGGGTGAACTCGCCATCCGCACCCTCGTATATCCGTATCTCCAGGTTGTCCCATGGCTTCTCGGTGGCATATTGCACCTCTGGCCCTATGGGGAGAATGGTTCCAGCTTTGATGTACAGAGGAATGAGATCGATGCTTGTCTCTTTTGTGATCTCCTGTCCACCGTCCAATCGTTCGTTGGTCCAGAAATCATACCATGTTGAAGCGGCAGGGAGATAGAGGTTTGCGTTTTTTTTTGCAGTAAAATCGATTGTTGCGCTTTTCTCTGATCCTTTTCCATCTGATCGTATCCACCCGTCATTCATGCTGGCATCCCCTATTTTCTCGGGTGTATACTGTGCTTCTACAACCGGTGCAACCAGAATGGATTTACCAAACATAAACTGATGTTTTATATCCCACACATTTTTATCTTCTGCAAAGTCCATTATAAGAGGCCGCATAAAACTGGACTGTTTGTTGGTTACCTCCCAGGCAGTGGAATAGATGTAGGGCAAAAGTGCATAACGCAAACGAATGGTGCGCTCGATGGCGTCGTAGATGGGTTCTCCCTTTGCACCAAAATGATAAATCTCCCTCGACAGGTCGGTTCCGTGCGAACGCATCATC
>Ga0265295_1008652_pt1 | contig 11227 bp, 6 predicted proteins | sample Munlansysbiofilm_FD_192503 | JGI IMG/M metagenome (GOLD analysis project Ga0265295, IMG submission 192503) | Leachate microbial communities from a municipal landfill in Southern Ontario, Canada - Methane capture system biofilm | ecosystem: Engineered > Solid waste > Landfill > Unclassified ... | reverse complement strand
GTTGGATCTGCGCTTCGACCAATTCCTTGCCGGCATCGGCCCTGAACGAGCTGTATTTCTCGGCGACGCGCTGATTGGCCTCGGCGATCGCGCTTTCCGCACGGGGGATCGCCGCTTCGGAACTGGCGATATCGCCTTTCAAATTGCTGACGTCGCGGCGCAGACGCAAAACCTGAACCTTGGAGACGACGCCGCTCGCGGCCAAAGGTTCGGTGATCGACAACTCCTGATTGGCCAGGCTAAGGCTGTTGCGCGCCTGCTCGATCTTGGTCTTCAACTCCCGCAATTCCTGCTGCCGCTGTTCGGCTTGCTGACGCAGGATCGAAATCTGGCTTTCCAGCGCTGCCTCACGGGCATGCATCAGATCCTCTTCCGACGAGGCAACGGCGCGCGCTTCGGCCAACAGATAGGGCGGAAACGTCAATGGCGCGTTCTGCGCCTCGGCGGTCAGGCGGGCGACCTTGGCCTCGGCGCCGTAACGCTTGGCGCGCACCTCGCCCAGGCTGGAGGCAAGCCCGGTATCGTCGATCTCCATGATCACCTGGCCGGCCTCGACCAATTCCCCTTCATTGACGGCGATGCGCTTTAAGATGCCGCCTTCCAGATTTTGGATGACCTGGACCTGCGAGGACGGAATCACCTTGCCCTCGCCGCGCGCCGCTTCGTCCACGGTGGCAAAGCTGGCCCAGATGAGAGCGACGAAGAAAAAGGCCAGAATCGCGTAAAGCACCCAGCCCGCCGCCGGGTAGGCGTCCTGAACCTCCGCCTGCGTCACTTCCGAAGCGAATTGCTGGTCGCTCCACCGCGTCAAGGCATTGGACAGCCGGGAAAAGATCGGGAACCGTTCTTTGCGGGGCGATACGGGTTCAGGCTTCCCCGATGGCGGCGGAGGCGGAGGCGGAACCGGAGGCGGAGGCGGAGGCGGAGGAGCCGGCGGCTGAGAATCGGTCATCGCGGTCAAGCCTCCTTTTTCGCCGAGGCGGCGGATACGCTCTGCGCCGCCGGGTGGCGTATCCGCGCCAGGATTTCGTCGCGCGCCCCGTCGGCCACGACGCCGCCCTGGCTCAAGACGATGATGCGACCGACCATGTTCAGAAGCGACGGGCGATGGGTGATCAGGATCACCGTCTTATCCTTCAATTCCCGCTTGAAGCGCCCCAGCAGGGCTTTTTCGGCGGGCATGTCCATCATGCTGGTCGGTTCGTCCATCAGCAGGATCGACGGATCGGCCAGCAGCGCCCGGGCCAGGGCGATGCATTGACGCTGTCCGCCGGACAGGGATTGACCGCGTTCCCCCACCCGCCAGTCATAGCCTTGCGGATGGCGACCGACGAAATCATGCACGCCGGCAATTTTGGCCGCATGCAGGATCATCTCGTCCGTCGCCTCGGGCATGGCGATGGCGATGTTCTCGCGCACCGTCCCGTGAAACAGGACGGAATCCTGAAGCACCGATCCGATCGCATGGCGGATGTCAGCCGGATCGATCTGCCTGATGTCGGTGCCGTCCAGCAGAATCTCGCCGTCCTCGGGATCGTAAAGACGCATGAGCATCCTGGCCAAGGTCGATTTTCCCGACCCCACCGGCCCCATGATGGCGACCTTTTCACCCGAACGGATATGCAGCGAAACGTCGCGTAGCGCCGCCACCTCGGTACCCGGATAATGGAAGCTGACATGGCGGAATTCGATATCCCCGCTCAAAGCCGGGCGCGACAGATATTGCGCGCCGGGCGGTCGGTCCACCGGCAATTCCATCAACTCGTCGATCGATTTGCGCGCCGACATCGCCTGGTTGAAACGCGACAGCAGGCTGGCGATGGTGCCCAAAGGCGCCATCACCCGACCGGTCAGGATGGTGCAGGCGATCAGCCCGCCCACCGTCATATTGTTCTGGGCGATCTGATAGACGCCGACGATGACCGCAAGCACGGTCACCATCTGTTGGACATAGATCGAAAAATTGACGCCGATGCCGGACAGGAACTTCATGCGCGAACTCGACTGAGCCGAGGTGCCGACAAAGGATTCCCACTCCCGCTGCATCTTGCTTTCCGCACCCAGGCTCTTGACCGTATCCAGCGACGAGATCACCTCGACCAGCACGCCGTGCTTCTGGGCGCTTTCCTCGTTCGATTGCTGAACCGCGCGCTTCAGCGGCACCTGCATGATGATGCCGACCGCGATCACCACCGGCACGGCCAAAGCGGGCACGATCGCCACCCAGCCGCCGATCAGCGCGATCACCACCAAAAACAGCAGGATGAACGGCAGATCGACCATCGCCGTCACTGACGCCGAGGTGAAGAAATCGCGCACCATCTCGAATTCTTTCAGACGGTTGGCGAAGACGCCGGCCGATCCGGGCCGGGCCTGCATGCGCACATTCATCGCCTGCTCGAAGATGCGGGCGCTCATCAGCACGTCGGCGCGCTTGCCGGCATGATCGATCAGATAGGCGCGCAGAAGCTTCAGCAGAAAATCGAAGCCGTAGACGATACTGATGCCGATCGCCAGGACCCACAGCGTTTCAGTCGCGTTGTTGGGCACCACGCGGTCATAGACATTCATGGTGAAAAGCGGGCCGGCCAGGGAGAACAGGTTGATCGCCAGCGCCGCCAGGGCGACCTGGCGATAGACTCCCTTGAATTTCTTCAGCGTGTCCCAGAACCAGGAGCCGTATTGAGTCTGCGCCGCCTCGTCGTCTACTTCGCGCAGACGCACGCGCGGACGCACGAAGATCACATGACCGCCATAGGCAGCCTCCAGCTCGGCGCGGGACATGACCGTGACGCCGCCGCCGCTTTCGGGCAGCAGCAGTTCGGCCTCGGCCCCGTTCAGACTTGTCAGCACCCCCGCCGTCTTGCCCTTGAGCAACAGCACGACCGGCAGGGCATGGGCGGGAATCGCATCCAGCGTGCGCGGCAGGAAACGCGCCGTCAATCCGGCGCGGTCGGCGGCGCGCAGGAACAAGGCCGGAGTCAGACGGTTGTCTTCCAACGGCAGCCCGGAAACCAGCACGCTGGAGGAAAGCGATCGTCCGAAATGACGGGTCAGCGCCATCAGACAACCCAGCAGGGGATCGGCGGCTTCGCGCGAGATCGTCGACGCCCGGATGTCCCATTCAGGAGCGGCGGCGGGCCGCCCGGATGCCGGAGGAACATCCTGATTCGCGGCGGCGTTTCCGTCCCCGGGCGTTTGAACAGAATTGGCAGTCATGAGACTCCTTAGGCCTTCCCTGGGGTTCTCGGATCGATATCACTAGTTTTGGATATCCGGCGCCCCTCATTCAAGCAGGAACACGTTTTACGGGAAAATTCGAGAAATATTTCTCTGTGAAATATTAGCCCTGCCTCCATGCTCCGTCCCGCCGGGACTTACCCCCCAGGATTTCCATATCAATATATCTCAAGAACTCAATAGTTTAGAATGAAAATAGCGGATCAACCCCGCTAAAGGAGGCCGGATGTCTTGACTTGATAATGATATTCGATATCGTTTATCGGTAAGATCGTCATGATCGGCGGTGGAGTTCCAAGGCCAAATGAACGCAATCTGCCTGAACCGTGCGCCAGTCGGCAAACCCTTGCGGATCGTCGGCATCGAAGGCGGCCATGGCGCCAGGCGGCGGCTGGCGACGTTGGGCCTGCGCGAAGGCATGGACGTCCGCGTCGCCCACACCACCGATTCCGGCCCGGTGGTGATCGAAATCCACGGCGGACGGCTGGTGTTGGGCGCGGGCATGGCAGACAAGATCGTCGTCGCCTGAAGGATAGATGCCGGACCATCCACCTTCAAAACCACTCAATGTCAGACAGGGAATAGCGAAAATGGCGCAAGTTCTGCGCGATATGGCCGTGGGCGAAAGCGGCAGGGTAACCGGTTTCGCGGCCGGGAGCACGCCGGCCTATCGCCGTAAATTGCTGGCCCTGGGATTGACCAAGGGGGTTCAGTTCCGCGTCACCCGGGTAGCGCCGCTGGGAGATCCGGTCGAAATCGTTCTGCGCGGCTTTTCCCTAAGCCTGCGCCGTGACGAGGCCGATATCGTCCTGATCGAAACTCTGGACCAGAACTGACTATGCAAAAAGCCACCATCGCCGTCGTCGGCAATCCCAATTGCGGCAAGACCACCCTGTTCAACGCCTTGACCGGCGCGCGCCAGGCCGTCGGCAACTGGCCGGGCGTGACCGTGGAAAAGAAGGTCGGTCGCGCCGCCCATGACGGAATCGCGCTGGAAATCGTCGATCTGCCCGGCACCTACTGTTTGTCCTATGGCGAGGCTGCGTCCGAGGACGAGCGCATCGCCCGCGACTATGTCGCCGCCGGCGCGGCGGACGTGGTCTTGAACATCGTCGATGCCGCCAATCTCGAACGCAATCTCTACGTCACCATCCAATTGATCGAGATGCAAACGCCGATGGTGGTGGCGTTGAATATGATGGACGCCGCCGGTAAGGCCGGCCTGGCCATCGATATCGACGCCCTGGCCGCCCGGCTGGGCTGTCCGGTCGTGCCCCTGGTCGCCTCGCGCGGCAAGGGCATCAAGGAATTGCTCGACGCCCTGGCCGGAATCATCCGCGCCCCGGCCCGGCCATCGGTTTCGGTCGTTTATCCGCCGGCGGTCGAAGACGCGGTCGAACAAGCCGCCGCTCTGCCAGGGATCGTGCCTGAAAAAGCCACGGGCGCTGCCGCCAATCCGCGCTTCGCCGCCTTGCGCGCGATCGAGGATCCCGATGGCGCAGGAACATTCATGCCGGCGGAGTCCTTCGCCCGGCTGCAAGACATCACCACCGCCGCCGAAGAACGCTGCGGCGAGATGCTGGACATTCTGCTGGCCGACGGACGCTACGGCTTCATCGGCGCCATCACCGCCGAGACCGTGCGCCATCATGGCCGCGCCACCGCCGCCCTGACACAGACGATCGACCGCATCGTCCTGCACCGGCTGCTCGGCCTGCCGATCTTCCTTGGCGTCATGTATCTGATGTTCCTGTTCACGATCAATATCGGCGGGGCCTTCATCGATTTCTTCGACATGGCCTTTTCCACCGTGTTCGTGGACGGGCTGGGCCATCTGCTGAACAGGACCGGCGCGCCCGCCTGGGCAGTGACGCTGCTGGCCAATGGCGTCGGCGGCGGCATCCAGACCGTCGCCACCTTCGTGCCCGTGATCGGCTGTCTGTTCCTGTTCCTCTCTTTCCTCGAAGATTCGGGCTACATGGCCCGCGCGGCCTTTGTCATGGACCGGGTGATGCGCGCCATCGGCCTGCCCGGCAAGGCATTCGTGCCGCTGATCATCGGTTTCGGCTGCGGCGTGCCCGCCGTCATGGCCGCACGCACGCTGGACAATCCGCGCGACCGCATCCTGACCGTGATGATGGCTCCCTTCATGTCCTGCGGTGCGCGCCTGCCGGTCTATGTGCTGTTCGCGGCAGCCTTTTTCCCCGCCAACGGCCAGAACATCGTCTTTGCGCTCTATCTGATCGGCATCGCCGCAGCGATCGGAACCGGATTCCTGCTGAAATCGACCCTGCTGAAAGGCGAAACATCGCCCTTCATCATGGAGTTGCCCCCCTATCACATGCCGCGCCTGTTCAGCCTGCTGCTGCGTTCCTGGGACCGGCTGAAGGTTTTCATCCTGCGCGCCGGCAAGCTGATCGTCAGCGTCGTGGTGGTGCTGTCCTTTTTGAATTCCTGGGGCACGGACGGCAGCTTTGGTCACGAGGATTCCGAACGTTCGGTGCTGTCCGCGATCGGCCGGACCATCACTCCGGTACTGGCCCCGATGGGCGTCAGCCGGGACAATTGGCCCGCCGCCGTCGGCATGTTCACCGGCATTCTGGCCAAGGAAGCCGTGATCGGCACGCTGAACGCACTTTACGCCGGCATGGGCGCGGAAGAAGCCGGAGATGACGCGGCAGCGACGGACGACGAGGACGGCTTTGATCTGTGGGGCGGTCTGGCGGCGGCAGCAGCCACCATCCCCGAAAACCTCGCCGCCGTCGCCGGCAAGCTCGGCGATCCGTTGGGAATCAATGTCGGCGATCTGAGCGACACCGAGACGGTCGCCGCCGACAACAATGTCGATCCGGCGACCTTCGGCGCGATGACGGCCTTGTTCGACGGCCAGATCGGCGCCTTCGCCTATCTGCTGGCCGTTCTGCTCTATATGCCCTGCGGCGCGGCGATGGGCGCGATCTACCGTGAAACCGGGCGGCGATGGGCGCTGTTCGCCGCTTTCTGGACGACCGGTATCGGCTATGGCGCGGCGACCGCCGCCTATCAGATCGGCACCTTCACCCGCCACCCCGAAAGCTCGGCGATCGCGCTGGCCTGCGTCGGAGCAGCCCTGGCCGCCGCGATCCTGATCATGCGCCGTCTGGGCTCGCCGCCTCAGGCGAATGGACCGAGAAAGGTGTTCGGCCATGCTGAGTGACATCCGCGCCTATCTGACCGAACGCGGCCGCGCGCCGCTGTCGGACATCGCCCTGCATCTGGGCGTCAGCCCGGACGCCGCGCGCGGCATGATCCAGCAATGGGAGCGCCGGGGGAAAATGCGGCGGATCAGTGGGAGTTGCGGTCAGTCCGCCTGCGGATGCGCCTCCTGCCCGGGGACCGAGGCCGGCGAAATCTACGAGTGGGTGAGCTAGGGACTGCCCGGTTAACCGCGTCCCCGGCAAGAAAAACCGTCCGGGCGGGGGATGCGGATCAAAGCCACTTCTTGCGGCGGAAATAAAACAGCGGCAGCACCGCCGACAGCACCATCAGAAGCAACGCCAAGGGGTAGCCCCAGGCATTGTCCAGTTCGGGCATGTCGCGGAAATTCATGCCATAGATGCTGGCGATCAGGGTCGGCGGCATGAACGCCATCGCCGCCACGGTGAACAGCTTGATGATGCCGCTCTGCTCGATATTGATCATGCCCAGCGTGGCGTCGAGCAGGAAGGCGACCTTGTTGGACAAAAAGGTGCCATGCTCGGCGATCGAATTGGCGTCGCGCATCAGCGTCTTCAGCCGCAGCTTGGCGTCCTTGCGCAAGCCGTTCTTGGCCCCCATGAACAGCACGAGGCGGTTGAGACCCAGCAGGCTGTCCTTGACCTTGGCGGCCAGATCGCCGGCGCGTCCGACCCGTTGCAGCATGTCCTTGAGGCTGCTGCTGCCGACCGGCGAGTCCGGGGTATGGAAGATGTCGTGCGAAATCGCTTCCAGCACCGCGGCGGTGTTTTCCAACACGTCGGCCATCCGGTCGACGATCTGTTCAAGGAGCCCCAGCAAGGCCAGTTCGCCATTGCCGGCCAAACCTGGCTGGCGCGCCAGCCGGCGCATGAAGATGCCAAAGGACATCGGATCGGCGTAACGCACCGTCACCAGGCAGCTTGCAGTCAGGATGAAGGTGACGGCGGTGGTTTCAGGCTTGTCCGTGGTTGTGCCGGTCAGAACGGGCATGGTCATCACCAGCGCGCCGTCCTCCTCGTAAAGGCGGCTGGACGCCTCGATTTCCTGCATTTCCTCATGGGTCGGAATATCGATTCCCAGCAACCGCGCGATCGCCTCCTCGTCCTGGTGCGACGGGGTGAACAGATCGATCCAGACCGTCTGTTCGGGCAGGGAAACCGGATCGCCCTCGACCACCGTTTGGCGCAGAACGCCCTGCTCGATATGGAATAATGTTAGCATGGCGTCCTCCTTGGGCCAGAGCGACCGACGAAGCCGTTTCCTTATAAAGAAAGCCGGAACGGGATTCCATCGCCATCGGTTCCATTCCGGAAAAGCCTGCGTAACGCTCCGGGCCGTCCTTCCTTTCAGAAAGACGGCCCGGACCTCCGCAGACGATAGTTCGGTTCTTATCCGAGCGGTCAACCGCCGTCGGAATTGCTCCGAATGATCGCTTCCTGGATCGCCTGCTCGGTCGTCGCTCCGGTCGTGTTCACCGAGATCGAGAAACCGCTTTCGATCGCCCCACCGTCGCCATCGACCAGGCTGACGGTGAAGGAGCGTCCGCTGCTATCCGCTGCGGCAACCTTTACCTGGGCATCCGTGATGCCCGAAGCGCCCAGGGCGTCGAACAAGGCGTCCAGATCGATACGGTCACCCTCGCCGGCGTTGAAATCCATGATCCTGTCATGACCGTCGGTGGCGGCGTTCGTGAAAACGAACTTGTCCGCACCCGCGCCGCCATAGAGAGTGTCGTTGCCTGCCCCACCATAGAGGATATCGTCGCCGTCTCCCCCATACAGCGTGTCGTTACCGGCCCCGCCATAGAGGGTGTCGTTGCCGGCTCCGCCATAGAGGATGTCGTTGCCGTCACCGCCGTAAAGCGTGTCATTGCCGGCTCCACCGACCAGGATGTCGCTGCCGTCGGAACCCGTCAGAGTGACGTCCCCGGCAGCGTCGCCCGCCGATTGCACGGAAACGGCGACGCTGTTCCAGGTGACATCGCCATCGGCGTCCTGGGCCGTGAACAGAATCTTGGACAGATCCAAAGCCTCGTTCGTGTCCAGAACCAGCTTGCCACCAGAAGCAATGCCGTCGGACGCCGTCACCGTCGTCGTCCCGTCGCCATTCACCACCGAATAGATGCCGGACAAAGTCAGGTTGCCGTGATCGTCCAAAGTCACGCTGGTCGGCGTCTGCACGCTCAATCCGGGCGCGTGATCGACGATCGATCCGGTCCAGCTGGCCTCGTCGCCCGGCGTGCCGTTGCCGGTGCTGTCAATCACCGTGACCTCGGTGATCTTGTATTCCTGCGCCGCCGCCGCCGCCGTGGTCGCCAGCAGCCAAACACCGGTCCAGGTTGCGCTGCCTACTGCAGGAGGAGTCAGAGCGACCGTCAGGCTTCCGCCAAGATTGGCGTTCTCGCCCTTGTAGGTGTTGGTGCCCGCATCCTTGGTCAGCGTCACCTTCTCGCCATTGATGGTCATGGTCAGTTCGGCTGGCTCGTCGGTGCTGACGATGGTCAGACCGCCAGAGACGACCCGCCCCGAATCGCCCGTGACTTCGCCCGCATCGGCGGTCTTGGTCACCTCGGTGATAACGGGAACCCCATCGACGACAATATAGTCGAAACGATCGCTGGTGGCGCTGTCACCATCCGTGTCGGTAACGGTGAAGTCGATGCTGAAATCGCCGGAATCCCCGTCCACATTGCCGGGATTGAGCGTCCATTTGCCATCCGCGCCGATCGACACCCGGTTGCCCTCGGTGCCGACACCCGCATAGCCGCCTTGCCCGTTATCGGCAAGGTTGATGGTATCGACCAGAGCGCCGTTGCCATCATAGATATGGGCCACGATGCTCCCAATCCCGTCCGCACCGCCATCGATGGTCACTGTGCCGGTGATCGAGCCGATTCCCTCCATGGTCATGTTGAAGGGGTTATCCACATCCGCTTCGATGGTGGGCACGCTATCGACGATGGTAACGGTGACCGGCACGGTGATGGTGTCGGGGTGCTTATCACCGTCCGTGCCGACCAGGGTCAGCCCCGAGATGACAACGGCGGGGGCTTCACTGCTGATATGACCGTTCAGCAGCGTCGTCTTGACCGTCGCCTCCATCGTGTAGGACGGAGTGCCCCACTTGGTGACAAGCTCCAGCTTGATGATATCGCCGTTCGCATCCGAACCGATCAGGGTATGGCCGCCATCCTCGGAACGCCACGTCACACCGTCCAGCCCGGACACGTGGATGTCCGAAATCTTGTTGCCGAACGTCACCGTTGCGTCGTCCGAGGGATCGTCGGGCGTCTTGTTGCCGGCGTCATGGGCGAAATCAAAGGTGACGGTGCCGGAGTTGGACGCCTCTCCTGTCTTCGTTTCGTTGACCGAGACGGAAAGAGCGTCCTTATCCACCTCCGGCACGCTGTCCACCACCACGGTATAGCCTGCCCCGCTATTGCCGTTGCCATCCGTAAAGACAATCTTATAGGGCACGGACGAAGGTTCGATGTTGGGCGTGCTCAGAACCCACTTACCGTCACCACCGATCTTCAGGGTCAGTTCCAGCCCCTCGACCGTCGCAGTGTAGATACCGGAACCGGCAACGGTTTCGGTAAAGGGTACCTGTCCCGTCCCCTCGAATATGCCGACACTGATCGTCCCGGTCGCACTGTCCCAGCCGGTCACGGTGCCCGAGGCGGGTTCGGTCTCGGTCACGACGGAGACCTTCTCGTTGGTGCCGGGAGAAGGATTGTCCATGATCACGATCGGACCGTCGCCCGTTCCGCCGCCGCCCGGGACACCGCCCGAACCCCCGCCATCTTCCGCGAGACGGCTGGTATCCACCACCAACACCTTGGTGCTGGTCCCGGCCTTATCCAGATCAGAATCGGTAGCGCCGAAGGCGATGTCGTACCCGTAATCGAAATCGGTGCCGTGGGTCGTAATCTGGGTTGCGGTCAGCGACCAGCGCCCAGCTGTCACATCGACCGAGACCAGCCCGGCGGCGGTCTCCACCGACCCCTTGCCCGAATCATCCAGTTCGATCCGGTAGGTCGAGACCTCGCCGCCTTCACTGATGACGGTCACATCCAGATAGTGCTTGCCATCAATCACATGCAGCCCGTCCGCACCCGGATTCAGGTGCAATGCGCCGCTGACCACGCCACCTTCACCGACATAGGTGACATTGCCGGTAAAGCTTCCATCGACGCCGATGGAAATGGATGGGACGGCGTCGCCCACCACCACCGTGATCGGCGCGTAGGCGGTATCGGTGTCGGCCGGATGGCCGCCATCCTTGCCCGCCAGATTGAGGCCGCCGATGGTCAGGGCCGAGGTCGGATGACCGCCGGAGATATTGTTGAACACGGCCTGATTGAGGATTTTCGCCTCGACCGTCGCCGTGATCTTGTCTCCATTGGTGACCGTGCTCAAGGAAAGCTGGATGACGGCCTGGCCGTCTACCGACCCGGTCAGAACCGTGCCATCCTCGCTCGCCATCCAGGTGATCGTTTGCGTCACCCCTGCGATGGTGATGCCGTCCACGGGACCATCCCCGATGATGCGGCCATCAACGGCGGTATGGAAACTCACCTTCGCGCCATCGATGTCGGTGCCAAAGGCAAAGACCACGCTATCCGCAGCGCTGTTATCGACACCTTCCACCACGCCGACGCCGATGGTTTTGTCGGTGGTGGCGGTCTTGATCACCTTGGGCGTGCTGTCGACAACGAAATAGGTGAAGGTGCTGCTGCTGTCCTTGTCGCCGTCGCTATCGGTCACGTCGA